>JAEEGF010586467.1_pt1 | contig 16028 bp, 10 predicted proteins | sample 9134171 | NCBI WGS metagenome assembly JAEEGF01 (sample SAMN16246542, study PRJNA631951) | gut metagenome | biome: gut microbiome; feature: rumen; material: AP-attached | host: Bos | place: Iran: Karaj | collected 2018-10
TAGAGCGACTTGCCGACCTCGCGGCCGATCGTGTTTACGGTCGACGACGCGGCCTTGCCGAGTACGGAGGAGGTCTTCGTCTTGCGCTTCGCCTTTTCGCGGAGCGCTTCCTTTTCGGCCTTTGCCTTTGCCTTGGCGTCCTCCTTTTCGGCCTTCTCCTTTGCCTTCGCTTCTTCCTTTTCCTGCCGCTCGCGCTCCTTTTCCTCGGCGGCGCGGGCTTCGGCCTCGGCCTTTTCCTGCGCCTCCTTCTGCGCTTTGCCGGTCAGGATCTCGTAGGCGGATTCGTTGTCGACCGGCTCGTCGTACTTGCCGTAGAGCGCGTCCGCCATGATCTCGGATTTCCGACGCTCGTCGTCGATCATGCCCATCATCGACTGCGGCGGCAGGATCGTGCAGCGCTCGACGATCGACGGGCGGCCCTTTGCGTCAAGAAAGCTCACCAGCGCTTCGCCGGTGCCGAGCTCGGTCAAAACGTCTTCGGTCTTGAACTTCGGATTCACGCGGAACGTCGCGGCGGCGGTTCGAATCGCCTTCTGCTCGGCGGGCGTGTAGGCGCGGAGCGCGTGCTGCACGCGGTTGCCGAGCTGCGCCAGCACCGGGTCCGGCAGGTCCGAAGGCTGCTGTGAAATGAAGTAGACGCCGACGCCCTTCGAGCGGATCAGCTTCACGACCTGTTCGACCTTGTCGCGCAGCGCCTTCTTGGCGTCACTGAACAGCAGATGCGCCTCATCAAAGAAGAACACGAGCTTCGGCTTTTCGAGATCGCCGACCTCCGGGAGCTCTTCGAAGAGCTCGGCCAGAAGCCACAGCATGAAGGTCGAATAAAGCAGCGGGCTCTGATAGAGCTTCGCGCAGTGGAACACGTTGATAAAGCCACGGCCGTCCTCGTCCGTCTGCATCCAGTCTCTTAGGTCGATCGCGGGCTCGCCGAAGAACAGGTCACCGCCCGCGTCCTCAAGCTGTAAAAGCGCGCGCTGGATCGCGCCGGCGGACTGCTTCGAAATGTTGCCGTATTCGTGCAGAAGCTCCGCTGCATGCTCGGTGATGTAGGCGATCATCGCGCGAAGGTCCTTGAGGTCGATGAGAAGCCAGCCGTTGTCGTCGGCCACGCGGAACGCGATCGACAGCACCCCGGTCTGCACGTCGGTGAGGTTCAGAAGCCGCGCAAGGAGCTCCGCGCCCATCTCGGAAACGGTCGTGCGCACCGGATGTCCGCCCTCGCCGTATACGTCCCAGAAGCGGACAGGATAGCGCCGCATCTCAAAGTCCTCGGGATCGACGCCGATCCCGGTAAGCCGCGACGCGATCTTGTCGGTCATTTCGCCTTTTTTGCAGCAGCCGGATAGATCTCCCTTGACGTCGGCGAGAAACACCGGCACGCCGAGGTCGGAGAACGATTCCGCCATGACCTTCAGGGTGATGGTCTTGCCCGTGCCGGTCGCCCCGGCGATCATGCCGTGGCGGTTTGCCATTTCGGGAAGGATGCAGGCGTCGGTCTCGCCTCTACCGACGAGGATCCTGTTTTCGATCAGCATAACTTGCCTCCGCAAAACTCGATATTTTCAAGTATATCATATCACATCTTTCCCGAAATGTCCACGGCAAACCTGAGAAGAACACGCAGAAAAGCAATACGCTTTTCTGCGTGTTCTCCCTTTTGAAAGATGCTCTTGACGCCCTCTCTTTATCTGTGTGTTTTACGGTATCGCCGGCGGTTTTCCGTTCTCCGCGAAGAATTTCAAAAGGCCGTCGCAGAGCGCCTGCGCCATGCGCTGCTGGAACTCGTCGGTCGAGATCAGCTTGTCGTCTTCCTTGTTGCTCAAATGTCCCATCTCGATGTTGATGATCGGACGCGTGCACCAGTTGAAGCCGGTCTGGTCGCCGCGGTACGTCATGCCGTCGCCGCGGCAGATCGGAAGCCCCGTTTCCTCGGTATACACGGCAAGGATCGTCTTTGCCGCCGCGACGTTGTAGTCGTAATACTTCGTGCGTTTTTCGTTCGGCACGATCATAATGACGCCGCGTTCCTTTTTGTTCGGACCGCTGTTCAAATGCAGCCGGATGCCGAGATCGACTTCCGCCTCGTTGAAGATCTGCGCGCGCTCGGCGTTTGAAATGTTCACGTCCACCGTTTCGTGCGTGATCACGACCGTCGCGCCCTGCTCCTCCAAAAGTGCCTTGAGATACAGCCCGACGGCCTGCGCGACGTCGTATTCATAGACGCCGCTTTTGATCCCGCGGCAGCCGCCCGCAACGCGCTGCTTGGTCTTAGAGGACCCCGGCGCGACCGGCTCCGGCTTCGGATCGTAGACGCGCTGATGTCCCGGGTCGATCCCGATCACGAACCCCGTGAGCGGAAGCGGCTCGGGGGTGGGCTCCGGCGTCGGCGTGGGCTCCGGCGTCGGGGTGGGCTCCGGCGTTGGGGTCGGCGTAGGCTCCGGCGTCGGCGACGGCAGCGGAGGCAGCGTGGCTTCGACCGTCGGCGTCGCTTCGGCGACGATCACATCGTCGGAAACGGGCTCGGACGTCGGCGCCGCGGTCGGCTCGGACGTCGGCGCTGCGGCCTCCTCTTCATGCGAAGCCGACCCGCACGCGAGCAGCACGCCCGCAAGCAGGATCGAAAGAAGAATGATGGAAATAACCTTGCGTTTCATGCAAACAGTATAGCACGGCGTCCGTTCCGCCGCAAGCAAAAAAAGAGCCGTTCAAAACCGCGTTTTGAACAGCTCCCGGTTCATTTTATGCTTACAGCTCCTTCAAAAGCGCTCTGAGCTCGCGGACGGAGTCGCCGAAGACCTTCAGCGCGTCCTTGACCGGCTGCGGACTCGTAAGGTCGACGCCCGCCAGCTTCAGCTCGTTGAGCGGATAGTCGCTGCCGCCGGTGGTGAGGAACTTCAGATACCCCTCCGCATCGCCGGTCTCGACAATGTGCGACGCGATCGCAACTGCGCTCGAAAAGCCCGTCGCATACTGGAAGACGTAGAACGCGGTGTAGAAATGCGGGATGAACGCCCATTCGTAGCCGATGTTCTCCGGCACCTCCGCGCCTTCGTAGTACAGCTCGACGAGCGAGCGATAGATCGCCGTCAGCTTCTCCGCGGTCAGCGGCTCGCCGTTCTGGTACGCCTCGTGCGCCTTGCGCTCAAACTCGGCAAACAGCGTCTGGCGGAACAGCGTCGTGCGGAAGCCCTCTAAGAAGTGGTTCAGCACGTATGCGCGGCGCGCCTTGTCGGTCTCAGTCTTCAGGAGATACTTGGTGAGCAGGACCTCGTTGACGGTCGACGCGACCTCCGCGACGAAGATGCAGTAGTCGTGGTTCATGTAGTCCTGCGTGTTGTCGGACTTATAGGAGTGCATCGCGTGACCGAGCTCGTGCGCGGTGGTGTACGCGTCATCGAGCGCATCGGTGTAGTTCAAAAGCACGTAGGGATGCACGCCGAATACGCCGCAGGAGAACGCGCCGCTGCGCTTGCCCTTGTTCTCGTAGACGTCCATCCAGTTTTCGGTGTACGCCTTGTCCAGAAGCTTCTGATAGCCTTCGCCGAGCGGCAGCGTCGCCGCCTTGACCATCTTCTTCGCCTCCTCGAACGGGACCTTGAAGTCCACGTCCTTGACCATCGGGCAGTAGAGGTCGTACATATCGAGCTTTTCGAGGCCCAAAGCTTCCTTGCGGAGTTCGAGGTACTCGCGCATCGTCGGCAGGCTCTCGTGCACCGCTTCGATCAGGCTGTCGTAGACGGAGACCGGGATGTTGTTGCGGAACAGCGCCGCTTCGCACGCACTTGCGTAGTTGCGGACGTTCGCGTTGAACTGATCCAGCTTGACGTTGCCGCCGTACAGCGCGGCGAACGTGTTGATATACTTCTTATAGGTGCCGAACATGGCGTTGAACGCCTCCTCACGGACTGCGCGGACCGGGCTCTCGCGATACACGCCGAAATTGCCCGCGGTGAGCTGGACCTCGTTGCCCTCGGCGTCGTGGATCTTCGGCAGCTCCATGTCGACGTTCGTCAGCATTTCATACGCGTCGCTCGGCGTCTGCGCGGCGTCGCCCATCATGGCAAGCATGCGCTCGCGCTGCGCGTCGAGGCAGTGTGCGCGGGACCGGGTGATGTTCTCGACCGTGAAGCGGTAGGGCTTCATTTCGTCCGGCGCGAGGAATTCGTTCAGCTTCTCCTCCGGGATCGCAAGGATCTCCGGCTCAAAGAACGCGAGCATCGTCGAAAACTGCACGTACGCGTTGGTCGCCTTGCCGTCCATCTCCTGATGCTTCGTCTCGGAGCCGTCGGCGCAGCGGTGCAGGTTCGCGTAGATATACGCTCTCTCCAGCCGTTCCGCGATCGCGTTGATCGTGTCTACGCCGGCCTTGAAGCTCTCGCGCGAGGTTCCGAGCGTGCCCTCGACTGCCGCGATCTTCGGCAGATCCGCAACGATGGCGTTCAGCTCCGCTTCCCACGCCTCGTCGCTTGCGTACATGTGCGTAAAGTCCCACTGGAATTTCGGGTCCATGTCTTTTCTTGCCTGCATGTTCGTTCTCCTTTTTGTTTGATTCGGAAACAGTATACCGCATCCGTACCGCTTTGTCCACGGTTCAGGGCGTTTTTTTCAGCGAATATGCCGTCGCTTTCCCGCGCCGGATGCATGTGACCGGCAGTCCGTACTTCCGCAAAAGCCGCAGGTCGTCCGACACGCTCTTGCGCTCCGCGGGGATCCCGCGCTCGGAGAGCTTCAAAAGCAGCTCGCGCATTGTGATCGTCTGTCCTGTGGGAAGCCTTTCCAGAATGTCCTTCACATACAGGATCTTCAGTTTTCCGTCCGTTTTCTTTGCCATTATAAAGCCCTCCTTTCCGGCTCTTCGGGAACAGTATCGCATACGATCTGTCCGTTAAACCGGATCGGAGAGCGGGCGTCAAGGGACGATTTTCCGCGCGGATATCACTGCGCCTTAGGCGTCTCTACCGCATAATGCTTCCGTCGAGCGCGTTGATGCGCAGCACGCAAACGGTCTGATACCGGTCGTCCGCGCCGGCGAAGCCGTTGTCGACCGACGCGACAAACTCCCATGCGGGAAGCAGATAGAACTCCGTTGCACTGTCCTTGACCGGATAGCGCTGCATGGTGAGCCGCACCGTATGCACGGCAAGATTCATCGGATAGCCCTTATCGATGTACATGACCTTGCCGATGTACTTTCTGAACAGCTCCTGCACCTCGGAAAACGGCAGCAGCTTCGCCGCCGCGTTCTCGGTCTTCAGAACGTGCGACGGACGCACATACTTGAACCGCACGAGCTCGCCTTCCTTTGAGATCAAAAGCTCGATGTTCTCCGGTTCATACGGGATCGAATAGTCGATCGTTTCACTGCCGCCCGCCGCCTGCGCGGCGGTGTCTGAACCGTGGTACGTATACAGATCGGTTGCGGGCAGCCCGCCGTAGTTCGGCGCGAAGGAGACCATATATCCGTCGACCGTATAGGTGCCGAACGCCCGGGTGACGGATTCCGTCGGGTTGACCGACATCAGCGTCGCGTCGATCCCGAGCTTCTCTAAAACCGCCTGCGCCGTTTCGATCGCCGCCTTCTCCCCGCCGTTTTCCGGTATAGGCTTCTTCACAGCCGATGGAAGGATATTCGGATCCTCCGGCGCGTTCAGATAATAGATCGACGTTTCGGACGCCTTCAGATACCGGAACGTGCCGTCGCCGTTTTCCGCCATCAGATCGAAAGAACCCGCAGCGCCGTCCCACGGCACGAGCGGCGGATCGTCCGGCGCGTTTGCGTACACCTTGTTCGCATGCTCGAGCAGCATATCGTACTGCTTCCGTTCATATTCGTCGGTCGTCTTTTCCTTTTCGGAAAGATAGCGCTCCATCTGCGCCTTATAGTAGGATTTGGTCTTTTCATGGCTTGCCGTATACGCCTGCCTGTCCTCGAACAGCACGCGCACGAGCCGTTCCGCCTTCTCCGCGTCGGGCGGTGCAAAGCCGATCCGGTAGACCGGCGCGGTCCCGCTCTCGGGCGTCTGTACGATCGCGTCGATGCTGACGTCGAGCCGATCCATGGCAGCGGCGACCGAGAATTCGTCCGTCCATCGCACTTCGGTCATGCGGACACGCTCCGGCGCGGACGGCTGTGCATCTGGCTGCGGCTGCGCTTCGACGCCCGGTTGCGGTACGATCTCGACGGTCTCCGATTCCGGTCCGTTTGCTGCGGCAATGATGTCTTCGAGCTTTCCTTCGGCTTTGTTCACCACAAAATCCTCCGTCGGCGTCGGCTGACAGGCGACGGCAAGGAGCATCACGGACAATAAAAGCATTGCAAGGATTCGTTTCATAAGAGTACCTCCGGATATCATGAATTCTTATTTGTCCGCACGGATCACGTGCAGCTCCCCGTCCCAATTACGGCAGCCGGGAAGGATCGGCTTCCCCGTTCCCGCATTGATATACAGCGCATCCGCTGCCCATCCCGCTGCGGCGCCAGCCGTGAAAAACTGCCGATCGGAATAGTATTCCATGTACTCGAGCATGCCGTCCCGGAAGCCGAGCTCGTAGATCGTGCCGTCCGCAAGCGTCACGTCCATCGTGCAGCAATGCAGATCGTACACCGAATTGACGTCTATGCTTGCGATCGCTTTTCCTTGCGCATCGTCCCCGTCCGCGGGAAACCCGCTCAGCAGGGCGTTCGCGATCTGTTTCGCGGTCTCCGTGTATTCCCTGCCGCCCATCTGTTCATACGGAATATCAACGAGCTCCTTACACGGAATGCTGCAGCTCAGGCGGATCACATAGCGCGAATATGCGGAAACCGTCATCGAAAGCGCAGGGCCTTCGAGCGTCCAGCAGTCCTCGCGGGCGCCGCTTTCGTCGCGGAAAAAGGTCGCCGTAAACAGGGATTTATCGGGCGCCGTGCCGGTCAGCTCGCGGTACAGCGCACAAAGCGAAGTCAGGATCCGGCCGCCGGTATCGTCCGGCGACTCCGCTTTTTGAAAGCGCTCCGGATACGCGGGCGTCGAACGGTCATGCTGGACGTCCTCTTTAAAATACTCGGATTCGTTCATTGCCTGTTCGCTCGGATACACCGCAGCCTGCCAGAGCCGGTTGCCGATCCATGCAAACGACAGACAGACGTCCGTGTCGGTCGTATAGCGATAGACGGTCTCATAAGCAAGGCCCTTGTCGCGGGAATACGGCTTTGCCTTATGGCCGAGCTTCCCCGCAATGGAAAGATTCTTTTCCTCGCGATCCGTTCCCTCCAGGGTCGGGATCGTCAGAAGATCGGCGCAGAGCAGCATCCCGTCCGACGCGCGGAACGAAAGATCGTACTTTCCATCCGCGTCCGTGATGCGGAAAAACGTACTCCGCACGCCCGTAGGATCGTTATAGACCCGCATCAAGCCCGTTTCGATATCCGCACCGGTCAGATCCGCATAGCTTTGCTCAAACACGGCCTGCGTCAACCGCTCGGCGGTTTCCTTCGCCATGGCGGCCTCCTCCGCATCCGGATCGCGCGTTTCCCACAGCATAGCGTTTTCCGGAATGCTGCACCGGGATCGGATCGGAATGACATACGCCCTGCGCGCTTCCACGCCCCGCACGATCCAGGAGGTTTCCCGCTCGCCGAGGTTTAGCGGCACGGGCTGTTTATTTGCAACCGGCGTCGGAATCGGCATCGCCATCGGGTCCCTGCCCATCGGATCCGGTTCAACGCGCGTCGACGCGTCAGACGCATCTGCGGGTATCCTGCAGCCGACGGCAAGGAGCATTGAGAGCAGCAGCGCTGCAATCCATCGTTTCATCCCGATCCCTTCTTTCTTCTCAAAAACCGTAATCCGTGTGGACGACCGAACCGTCGATCGCGTTCAGAACGAGCACGTCGTGATTCAGGTGCTCGTCCGTCCGTTCGCGCTCGCGCACACCGGGCTCCTGAACATACATCCCGTCGAAAAAGATCACCCAGCACGGCATCTCATAATAGTCGTCCGAATCCGGCACGCGCAGGGTAAAGGTCGTCAGCAGCATCCGATAGATCTCGATCTCGTGCTTTCCTCCGTTGATCTCCGCCATCCGGTCGTACGGGAAGCAGACCGAAAGCGTGTCCTTCGCGATGCGCTGCACCTCGGCAAACGGCAAAAGCTCCACGCTCTCGTTCACAAGCTTCACGGTCTCCTTCGGCGCGGACCAGCCGAAATACCAAACGCCGTTTTCGTCGGCCATAACCCGGATCTGCTCAGTGTTGATCGGCTTGTTCGCCACGAACCCGTAGCCCTCGCTGTACTGCAGAAACTGCGACGGCTCATACGCCGCGCTGACCGAGGGATAGCCGCCGTAATCGCGGTGGAACATAAACACCCATCCGCTCGCGACATATCGATGATTGCCGTCGGGCTGATCCAGAAGGTTCGCCTCCTCCGCCTGCATCATAGCAAAACCCGAAAAACCGAGCTTTTCAAGCGCCTCGCTCGCACGCTGTTCGGCCGCCGCGCGGTCGGCCGTCGGGTTCTTCCAGAGCTTTGCGTTGCGCTCGCCCTCCTCGCGCTCCTCCTCATATGTGGAGCGGAGATAGACATAGCCGAGCCCGCTGCAGCCCTTGGAGATCGTGAGGGACTTGTCGCGCCACGAAACGGACGCCCTGCTGCCGTCCTCGAGCGTGAACGAGCTCTTTCCGAACAGCTTCAGGCAGCTGTAATCCGAGACCTGCCTTGTTTCGAGCGTGTCCGGGGCGTTTTGGATCAGTTCCATATACCGCGCCGTCTGCGCGTCGATCTCCTCCTGCGTGTGCACCGTGTCGTCACGGTCGCCCCAATCCGGCTTGCCCGCGTCGATCCACGCCTGCTGTTCCGCGATCATGTCCAGATAGTCCTGAAGCTGCCGCTTGTATTCCTCCTTTGTCGGCTCCTGCGTATAGACCTCTACGGGCTTTATAAGCAATGCCGACGCAAGCGCCGAGGCCTGCTCCAGGGAGATCGTCGTCGCGCGCGTACGGTAAACCGGATAGAGTCCATCGGTGCGCTGCAGTACGTCCGCATGCGCCGCGACGGAAAGCCGCTCGTTTACTTGCTCGGCGTCCGCGTCCCAGCGGTCCGGGAAGGTCTGCGGGGCAAGGCGGGACTGCTCGGCGGTCGCTTCGACCTGTCCTCCCTCGGTCTTCGATGCGTCCGGATCGGTCTCGGCCGTGACCTCGTCCTCGATCGGTTTCGGCGTGGCGTTCAGCTTCCGCTCGACGACGCCGTCGCCCTTGTTGATCACGATCTCATGCTCCGGCGTCGGCTGACAGGCGACGGCTGCAAAAAGCGTGGAGAACAGTAAAAGCGTCACAATGATTCGTTTCATGTCTGGTTCCTTTCTGTTCGTTTCATGTAAATATAACGCACAAGCACGGCAAAACGTTGCATCTTTCCGTATCATTTTCGCAGCGGGCGGATACGATCCGCCCTACGGGCCGTTGATGCAGCCGCAGGGACGATCATCGATCGTCCGTTGCGCTTCTTGGCTCCCCTGTGGATGGTACGCGCGGGAAGCGCGCGATCTGCCGCAGCAATGAAGCGCAGCGGAATGTTGAAAGGGGAGCTGGCGGCGCAGCCGACTGAGGGGTTGTATTGACGGACACAATGCCCGTCCCGGCAGTCCGTTGATAATGAATTCACGGGGCGCGGACAACCCTCCCGGCTCGTTCCTCGCCACCCTCCCTTGCACAGGGAGGGCAAGAATGTCGCGAACCCAAAAGCCTTCCTCCTTGGTGGGGAAGGCGTCGCCGTCAGGCGACGGATGAGGGAGCAAAATCCAACGATTCTCCGGCAGAGAATCCATCTGAACCTTCCGCTTTGACTACCCCTCAGTCTGCCTACAGCATCCGGCTCCCCTGACAAGGGGAGCTCGAATCGTTAAGATTCTCCGCAAGGAAAATCCACCTGAACGTGCCCGCAGGGCACATATCACATTCCGAAGGGATATATCACGCGGCGAAGCGCGGATATCACTGCGGCAACGCCGCTCAGTATCCCTTCCACGGGTCGATGATGCTGCCGTCGATCGCGTTGATCGAAACGAGCGGATCACGCGCGTCGCGGAAGTCCACGTAGATCGCACGCGTCTTCTTGTTCACGCGCGTCTCGCTGATTGTGCCCCAGAAGTTCCACACCGGAACGAGCAGTCCCGAATCAAACTTGTTCTTCTCCATCACGCGCTGCAGGGTGAGCGTCACGCGGAATACCTCGATCTTCAAATCGGACGGGAAATCCTCCTCCATCACGGCGTTTTCGTCCAGCGTGAGCCACGGCTGCTTCTCGATCCAAAGCTGCCGCCGCATCTTTTCGACGATCTCCCCGTACGGCAGCAGGTTCGTCGCTCCGAGCACGGTCTCCGTAACTTTAAGCGGCGCGCGCCAATGAAACGCATAGACGCCCTGTTCGTCGATGCAGACCTCGATATCCTCATACTGCCATGCCTTTGCAAAGCCATCCTCAAAGCTGCCGGTCTCAAATCCGCCGTTCATAACCTTCACGTCCGCCGTTTCGCGCACACATTTCACCTGATACCCGTATCGGCTGCCGTCCTTGCTCGGGAAAAAGGTCAACGAATCCGCGCGGACGAACGGGAACCCGGCGTCGCGGAAGAACGCCTCCGTATCCGCCATCGCATCTTCGGGCATATAAGTCACGTTCGGGTAGTCCGTAAGCTCGACCGGATCCTTCGGGTCTTGGATCCGGATCTTGATATCCCCGTCCGAGCCCTGCAGAAGCGACCGATCATCAGAAAACCAGAAGTTCGCTTCCGTGAGATTTTCCCGCGGATCGTCCCCGCCTATCTCAAAATAACAGTACATGGTCGGGCCATCGTCGCGCGAGATCCCGTGGAAGCCGCGGCGGATCACCGTTATCTCATCGTTGATCTTTGTGGGCAGCGCGACTATTGTACCGTCGCAGACGTCCTCGCTTAGCTCGTCCGGCGCGGTCTTGAATAGCTCCTTCAGGTTTGCAATGCTCTCTGCATAGGATTCCCGGTCGTCCGGTTCCAGCTTGCTGTTCGGATCGTTCAGTTCATTTTCGAGCCGCGCGACCGCCTCCGCGATCTGCGATTTCGTCATCTGCCGGCTGTCGTGGTACAGCGTACGGCCTTTCGTCAGCGCGTTGAACAGTCGCGTGACCTCGTCCTGTGTAAACGTGCCGCGCTCGACCCGGATGATCGGGATCGCGGCGACGTCCGGGACCTCGACCGGCGCGTCGATGTCCACAACGAAATGCCCGTCGGCTTCGGTGACGGTCTCCTTAAGCCGCTCCGGGATCGCGTAGCGCGCGCGGATATGCGGCGCTTCGGGAAGCTTCCTGCCCTCCTCCGTGCCGCCTGAAAAGCTTACCGCGTCCTCGACCGGTTCCGCCGCTTTCGCAAGCATTTCGTCCGTGTCCTTGTGCGTTACAAACTCCTGCTCCGGCGTCGGCTGACAGGCAGCGAGCAGCGCACAAAGCAGGCAAATTACGATGATTCGTTTCATTCGGGTACGCTCCTTCCCCATTTTCTGTCACCATCGTAGCATCCATATTCGTCCAAAACGTCACAAAGTTGTCACAGAGTTGTAACGGACTTGTAAATTCGTTGCCGCAAACCGAGACGCAGTCAAAACGCACATAAAAAAAGATTCTCCGATTTCTCGGAGAATCCGCATGAACCTTCCCGTAGGGAAGATATCACCGCCGCAGGCGATTTCACCTGCGCAGCAGATTTCACCCGCGCGAAGCGCGGATATCATTGCGCCATAGGCGCCCGCTCAGCCTTCCGGAAAGCCGTCGTCGTTTAAGGAGCGGCGGATCATGGTGCCGTCAAGCGCGTTGATCAATAAGAGCTGCATGTCGATATTCTCTTTCTCATTCTGCTCTGTCGTGATAAAAAACGCCCATGCGGGAACGCGAAACGCCTCGTCGCCCTGATCCGGGATCTGCGCGATCGCACTCGTCAGCATGATGCGCTTGATCAGGATCGGCGAGCCGGCGCCGCCGCCCGTGCAATATTCGATCAACTTTTTCAGGCTCTTCTGAATGTCCGCAAACGGCATGAGCTGCACGTTCTCGTTTGCCGTCAGAACGGTTTCCATCGGATTGCCCCAGCCCAGAAACAGAACGCCCTCGTCCGTGACGAACATCTCCACGTTCTCCTGACGCCACGACGGCGCGTAGGTCATCCCGCTGTCATAAACGCTCGGCATGAAATCGGGCTCGGAATACGTATAATAGGAACACGCGGTTGCGCCGGGCAGCGTCGGCACGTACGTCAGATAATATCCCTCGCCGAGCACCGTATAGGAATAGCTTTGCGTTTCCCTTGCTCTTTGCGCGCTTGCGATCCTGAAATTCTGCAGTCCGAGCGCCGCGACGACCTCGTCGCCCTTTTTGATCGCGTCCTCCTCGGAGATTTTGATATTTTCAAGCGCATGCGGTCGCTCGCCCGGCGTGGCGTCGCCCTGCATGACCCAGTTTTCCATCTGAATATTGCCGTCCCGATAGCGGGACAGCGACAGATCGAGACGGCGGGACGCAGTAAAGTACCACAGTGTGCCGGCGCTGTCCTTCACCGCTTTCATCCGCATCGGGAAGGCGAGCTTCTCCGCCTTGATCGGTACAAAGGTGTCCACGACGGGCGCTTCTTCGATCAGCTTCTGGATGCGCTGCATCTCCGCCTCGTCCGGCTGCCAGATGATCTCGCCGGTCTCGTCGTCCTCGCCCATATAGACGCCCTTTGCGGCGTTTTTGAGATCGACCGTCAGCTCCTCGCGGCTGTACTCGTTCTCGCGGATCGTCCATTCGCCCGCTACAAAGCCCTGCAGGAAGCTTACGGCGTCGTTCGGTGTAAAGGCGCTTTGTTTGATCGTCGTCACAGGGAACCGGTCGGCATCCGGAACCTCGATCTGCGCGTCGATGCGGACCTCCTGCTCGCGGATCTTATAGGTCTCCGTCCAGCGCTCCGGCGCTTCGTAGGTATAGGGATCGACGGGCTTATCGCGCACCGCCTTTTCCAAAGCGCCGTCCGCGCGGTTGATGACCGCTTCCTCCGTCGGCGTAGGCTGACAGGCGACGGCCGCAAGGAGCATACAGAGGATCAGAGAAATGAGAATGGTTTTTTTCATAGGTGACTCCTTTCTGTTCAAAGCCCGTCCGTAAAGAGATCGGGCGTGATGTCGATGGTGATCGCAAGCTCACTCAGCCAGCGATGGTATGCGCGCGCCATTCCACGCTCGTAAAAGCTGTAGTCCGACGCCTCGTCGTACGGGAAATCGGGTCCGTAGGGAACGCCGCCTTCGGGAAGCGGCTCGGCGTACACGAACTGCATCGGGATGATCGTGATTTGATGCACGTCCTTCCACCGGTCCTGCTGCGGGATCACGCTGCGGTACGACGCGTGCCCCTCCCGCCAGCTCCACGATTCCCAAAAGAAGATTCCGTGATTGTGCTGCTCATCCAGGAGGAGGACGTCCGGCATGGAGAAGATCGAAGGATAGTCCGCGCTGTCGTAGTCTCCGAACGCCGCGGTAAAGTCCGGATGCCGGTCGTTCAAAAAGACCGCAAGGTCGTAGTGATTGAACGCGCGGCACTCGGCGTCCGTCCAATCGTCCGGCAGATACCAGCTCACGACGAGCTCCATCTCGTCTTCGCCGATGCGGAACGCGTCGACCGTGAACGAGACCTCATTGAAATCCTTCCTGCGGCTATACAGCATCCCGCGCGGAGACATGCTCGGATCGTCGTGCCACTCCTTGTCCGGGTCCAACAGCCCGATCTTTTCCGAATAATCGAAATCCTCGACCTCGACCGGCAGAAGAAGCTCCAGCGGCGGACGGGACAGATGCGTTCCGGAAAGCGGGACCGAGACAGCCGCAAAGGACAGCGAATGCCGTTTCAAGTCCCTGCGGACAATGCGGTCCTTGCCTGAGCCGATCCGCTCCGTCACGGTCTCGCCCCTGTCGGGATGGAACGCGACCGGAACCATGACGGGCTTCCCGCCGTTCTTGATCTCGTTGCCGTTCTCATCCTTCATCGCCTCGTAGGAATTGAACGCGAAGAGTGTCGCCTCGCATACGTACGGCGTGATCAGAAGCGCGTCCTCGCTTCGGTCGTATTCGTCGAGGATGCAGCGGCGATAGGAAATCATTAAGACGCCGCCCTTCTGCGTGACGGTGCGCTCGCGGAACGCGTCGACGTGGCGCTTGCCGATCAGAAAATCGAGCCGTAGGCCGTCCTCGAAAAACCATTGCCGGACCGATTCGCTCCACGTCTGCGGTACGGCGACGGAAAGGTGCAGCGCTTCCGTTTCGGATGCGGGATCGAACGAAAGCACGGAGAGTTTGAGGTCCGCAAAATCAAGCTGTTCGTTGTGATAGACGAATTCCGCCGCGCCGTTTTCCGTGCGCTTCTCACGCACGGTTACGGAAAAGACCGTGCCGGTCTCGGGCGTCGTGTCGCCGTACCATTGCGGATAATACTCGGAAAGCGCGCTAAGCGCTTCGATCAGCCCACTCTGCTCGTCGGTGTAGGCGGAAAGGTCCGGCGTCGGCGCGGGCTGTGCATCGGCGTGAGCGTCGGAATCCGACGTCGGCGCAGGCTCTTTCGGGCTTTCCGGTTCGGGCACATCCGGCCCTTCGACCGTATCGACGGCGATCTCCTCCGCGGCGGGCTGTGCTGCGGGCAGTTCGGAGGCAGTCGGACGTTTCGCGGCGGGCTCGCCGCAGGCGATAAAAAGCAGTATGCAGAACAACAGGACGAACAATCGTTTCATGATTTCTCTCCTTTAGACTTCTGCATTCATGCTATCATCCAAATTCGTCCAAAATGTCACATAGATGTAATGGAGTTGTAAGGGAGTTGTAAATTCGTTCACGCCGTCGATAACGGCGCCGGAACATTTGCGACGACGAAAACCATAATCATCCCGATCGGTGGAAAGGTCTTTGGAACGTTCACACATCATCCCCTTGCCTTCTGTCCCTTACGGTCCGTTGCTGCAGTCATAGAGACGATCGCCGATCGTCCGTCGCGGCGACCTCGGCGCTGATTCATGGATCCGCGAACGGGACGCCGGGGTCGGCGTCCCCTACACCGCTTTTCTGCGTGTGTCCGCCTCATCCGGCTCGTTCCTCGCCGCCTTCCCCTCGAAGGGGAAGGCTTTTGGTACGTTACTCCCCTTTCCTTGCCTTCTCTCCGGGGAGATCGCTCTGGGGCGCGCGCCTCCGGAGGCTTCCCCTCAGGTGGGGAAGCTGTCACCGTCAGGTGACTGATGAGGGGGCTATCCAAAGATTCTCCGCAAGGAGAATCCTCCTGTGCGTGTTTCCGCAGGACACACATCGCGCGGCGTGCGGGGGAGATGGTGCGCGCGATTCAACGCGTGATCTACTTATGTAACGAAGCGGCAGCGGAGTGGAGAGACCTCGGCCTCCCGCATGCATATCACCTGCGAAACACACGTTACTGCGCCCCAAGCGCAAAAGAGCCGCCGCGGAAAACCGCAGCGGCACAGATTTCGCCGATATTTTATTTTTTCGCGTTGAGCACGAATTTCCAGAGCAGCGCGGCAAGCACGCCGCCGACCATCGGGCCGACGAGGAAGATCCAGTACTCGCCGAGCGCCGGACCGCCCGCAAACGCGTCCATCAGCGCCGGGCCGAAGGAGCGGGCCGGGTTGACGCTTGTGCCGGTCAGGAAGATGCCGAGAAAGTGAACGAGCGTCAGCGAACCGCCGATGACGAGCCCCGCAACGCTGCTGTTCTCCTTTTTGGACGTTGCGCCGAGCACTGCCAGCACGAAGATGCAGGTCAGAAGGACCTCGGCAAGAAGCGCGATCCCGATGCTGCCGTTTGCGCTGTTCGTTGCAAGGCCCGCGAAATTGCCCTTATTGAGCACGCCGAGCACCGCCGCGCCCGCCGTGGCGCCCGCAAACTGCGCGATCACGTAACCGATGAAATCCTTTACGCTCATGCCGCCGTTGATCAGCACCGCGACGGCGACCGCCGGGTTGGTATGACAGCCGGAGGCATTGCCGGTCGACTG
>JAEEGF010190490.1_pt1 | contig 16027 bp, 18 predicted proteins | sample 9134171 | NCBI WGS metagenome assembly JAEEGF01 (sample SAMN16246542, study PRJNA631951) | gut metagenome | biome: gut microbiome; feature: rumen; material: AP-attached | host: Bos | place: Iran: Karaj | collected 2018-10
CCGCGATGGATTGCGTCAGCGATTGCCGTCACGCACGGCTTCAGTGGTCGCGCGCAAGCGCTCGCCCCAGCAGCCGACTAAACTATTACGCTATTCCGCAAGTGAAACGGATGCTGGCGGGATGCATGGCGATTTGGTATAATCTGCGCCGCATTCAAACAAGGAGAAAATGCAATGAAGAAAATCGTGTCGATGGTCTGCATGATGGCGGCGGGCATGCTGCTTGCCGACGCGGCCAACAACTCAACGCCGGTCATGGTGTCGCTTCTCACGCCCGTGCAGGCGCCGTCTAGAACGTACGACGTCACGGGATTCCGCCTTTCGCTCATCTACGGCGAATGCCAGGAATTCACCGGCCTCGACATCAGCGTGATCGGCAACGCGCGCAAAGACTCCACCGGACTTGTCATCGGCGGCTTCAACTTCGCCGGCGAGCGCCTCTACGGCGCGCAGGCGGGCCTGTTCAACTGGAACGACAACGCCGCCACATCCTGGGATCGGCGCTCGGTGGGCGCGCAGGTTGGCATACTGAACTACGCGGACTCCTTCTGCGGCCTGCAGGACGGCTTCGTCAACATCTCGGGTGGTTCGTTCATGGGGCTGCAGTCGAGCCTTGTGAACTTCGCGGACGACGTGTTCGGCCTACAGTGCGGCTACTATGTGATCTTCGGCGTAAACGTGGCCAGTGGTTCGGTGCGCGGCTGCCAGATCGGGCTCGTCAACTACGCGAACAGGATGGACCGCGGCTGCCAGATCGGAATCGTGAACATCATCTCGCAGAACGGCTGGCTGCCAGTGCTGCCGATATTGAACGGAAGCTTCTGAACCGTCGATCACTGCGGTTTGTAGTTGCGTCTGCGGCTGGATTAGATTATACTATACTCTGTCAGCGGCGTGTGCCGTCTGCAACACCGTCAAAAAAACACAGCAAAAACAGGAGAGATTCTCATGGGCAAGTTTGAAGTCAAGACGTCCGCAAAAGGCGTGTCGTTCAATCTTCTCGCTTCCAACGGCCAGGTAGTGGCCACGTCGCAGGTGTACAAGAGCCTGCGCTCGGCCAAGCTCGGCATCGCGTCCGTCGCGAAGAACGCGCCGATCGCGGAGATCGAGGACCAGACCGCGGAGAAGTTCGAGAAGAAGTCCATGCCGAAGTTCGAGGTGTACACCGACAAGGCCGGCAAGACGCGCTTCCGCCTCAAGGCGAAGAACGGGCAGATCATCGCCGTCGGCGAAGCCTATGAGACGCAGAAGGCCTGCCTGGCCGGCGTGGCGTCCGTGAAGAAGAACGCCGTCGACGCAAAGGTCGTTGCCGCCGAAGCCAAGTAGGCGCCTTCGCCAATTCATCAGCGCGAACAAGCGCTTGATCCAACTGCCGCCGTCCTCCAGCCTGGGCGCTAGTTCCACTGGGACGGCGGCACTTGTTTTTCAACGTCCGCAGCGCAGGCGGCTCGTCAATTCTCCGCGCCCCACGGACCGAACGTCATCGCGTCGATGAAGCGGTCGGAGAACTCCTCGCTGCCGCCGAGCTCCACGAGCTTGACGGAGCGTGCGAGATCCATTACGCGCGGACGCAGCTCCGGAAAGAGAAGCAGCTTCGCTGCGCCGGCGAGGGCGGCGTTTCCGAGCGAGAAGGTGCGTGCGGACGGGACGTCCGGAATCAATCCCACGACGGCGGCGGACGAGGGGTTTAGCGCGCAGCCGAATCCGCCGGCGAGGTGTATGGACTCCAGTTCGGCGGGCGCGACGCCGGCTTCGTCGAGCATCACGGAGATGCCGGCGGCGACTGCCGCCTTGGCGAGCTGCACGGCGCGGATGTGGGAATTCGCGAGGCGGATGCCGGGCGCAAGAAGCGGAAGTTCGCCTTGCGAGGCGCCCGTCTCGGAGATGACGCCGGAGGAGAGGAGGCGCGCGATGGAGTCAAGGATCTCCGAGCCGCGCACGCCGGCCACCTCGAAGGCGGGTCCGGCGGCAGTGGAGGTGGCGAAGATGGTGCCGTTCGCGCGCAGCGCCACTTCGGCGTTGGTGCCGAGGTCGCAGAGGAGGGACGGAGGGCCGTGGGGAGTGAAGTCCGCGCAAAGGAGGGCGCACACATGGTCGGCGCCGACGAACGCGCCGATGCAGGGGGGAAGCCACACTGGGCGGCCGGCAAGGGAGGCGTCGCAGCCGGCGAGCCAGGAGGCGCGGAAGGGAACGTGGCCGAGGGGGGAAGGATCGTGCGCGGTGAGGAGGTGGAGCATCACGGTGTTGCCGGTAACGACGCCGTCAACGACGGACGAGGGGGAGATGCCGGCGGAAGAGCAGGCTGTGGCGAGAAGCGTGGAGAGAGCGTCCGTGACGAGGCGGCGCATGCGCTCAATGGCGGAGGGGGTGCTGGCGGCGGCGATGCGGCCAACGACGTCCGGAGAGATGGCGGACTGCGGGTTCATGCAGCCCTCTTCGGCGAGGAGAGAGCCGGTGCGAAGGTCGTAGAGGGCGAGGGCGAGAGTGGTGGAGCCGACGTCCACGGCGAAGCCCGCGCCGTCCAAGCCGCGCGACGAGCCGCCGGGACGCGCACCCGCGAGAAGCACGTCCGCCGAGGCGGCCGCACGGCGAACGGGGCATGATGCGGCGCGCGGACAGCTGCCGCACGCGCCGCTGCAGCTTTTTGGCAATGGCTCTTCCATGGGCAGAAGTATATCATAATAAGTGCCTAGTGCCTAGAGGTTCGTGGTTCGTGATTCGTGATTCGTGGTTCGTGGTTCGTGATTCGTGGATCGTGGTTCGTGATTCGTGGTTCGTGGCTTGTGGTTCGTGGTTCGTGGTTCGTGGTTCGTGGCTGCAACTTTCGAACTTTCGCACTTCATTGGAACGCCGATTTATGCTATACTAACCGCATGAAATCGTTGCGGAACAAATCTCGCTCAGGCCAGACTGCGCTCGAATACGTGATCGTGTTCGTGGTGCTGCTGGGCGTCATCGAGGCTCTGCGCGTGTTCGTTTCGTCCGCGCGCAGCTCCGCCGAGCGCACCACACAGCTGGTGACGTGCGAGTATCCGTGACGGTTCAAAAAAGAAAGGACGCATCAGAAATGAAGAGCCGCAAGTTCAAAAAAGGCCAGACGATGGTGGAGTACATCATCATCGTGGCGCTCATCGCAATCTCCCTGATCGCAGTGTTCACATACTTCGGCCGCGGCGTTGGCAAGAAGGTGGCCGGCGCGACCGCCGCGATCTCCGAGGAAGAGGGCTCCAAGGCCAAGCAGGCCGTGGAGGAGCTTGACGAGAACACGATCAAGCGCCTCGGCGAGAACTAATGCCCGATGCGGGAGACTAGGCCCGTGGCGCGCCTGAGGAAAGGCAGCGGAAGGGAAGGACAGTCGATGATCGAGACGGTCATCGTGCTGTTCTTCCTGTGCATCGTCTTCTTCTGGGTGTACGAGTACACGGGCCTGCTCACGCGCCACACGGTGCTGGACTACGCGGCGGCGCGCGCAGCCCGCGCGCGCACAGTGGGGTTCAACGACTTCATGATCACGAAGACCGTGCGCATAGCCACGATGTCCACCGCCGGCGCGTGCGAGACGAAGGACGACGAGGGTAACGGCCTCTCCACCGGCACGCTCGTGAGCCGCATGGGCTCCTACCTCCAGGCCGAGAGCGAGGCCGAGACGCGCGGCATACTCGACTTCAAATACTGGGACGGCGCTCACCTCGGATGGACGTGCAGCGAACCCGGCGGCGACGTGAACGAACTCACCATGCGCGTGTGGCAGCGCCGCCCGCTCTACGGCAGCGGCGCCGACGACGAGACGGTCGACGCCGCCGACCGCCAGGAATACACCCTCACCGGCGAGGCCCGCATCGAGGGCCACTACCCCTTCTACCTGCAATGACCACTCCACGCCATAGACGCGGCCAGATCGTTCTGGTGCTTGTGTTCATGATGCTCGGCCTTCTGCTGCTCATGCTCGTAAACGCCGACGTCTTCATGGCCATACGCGGCAAGGGCCGCCTGCAGAACGCCGGCGACGCCGCAGCCCTCGCGGCGGCGCGCTGGCAGGGCATCACGCTCAACGCCGTGGGCGCGCTCAACCTCGCGCAGATCGACATCGCCTGCAAGTACTGCGAGAACCCGTCGCAGATATCCAACCTCGTTGAGGGCGTGCAGCATCTGCAGGAACGCCTCGTCTTCGCAGGTCCCTGCGCGGGGCTCTACGCCTCGCAGTGCATAGCCGCGAAGAACGGCATTGAGGTGGACAAGGGCATGACCGGCCTCGTGAACGACTCGATCGCCGGCGCCGCCCGCTTCGTGCCAGGCACCGCGTCCTGGCCCACGAAGAGCGAAGACTACGCCCTCATGCTCAAGGGCGCGATCTCAGAAGGCGTTTACGCCGGATGCGACAACGCGCAGTTCTTCAACTACAGCGCCAACGGATCGCACCCGCTCTTCAACCGCGCCTTCTACCAGGCGGTGGACGGCGAGGACTGGTGCTGGTTCTTCCTGCGCGGCAACATGTACGACCTTCTCAAGAACTTCAACGGCTGGGGCGACGTGCCGGCCGGCGCCACGCCTTCGCCCACCAACCCTGAATTCTACGCCGTCGACGTCAACCGCTTCTCTGGCGCGCTGCGCGACGTGGACCCCGACCAGAACGGCCAGCGCATCCGCCGCAACGTGATCGACCTCGCCCGCCGCGCGGGATGCGAGAACGTGAACGAATATGCTTTCGACCGCTCAGGGGTTCTGACCAACTTCACCGACTATGCATGGTACGTGTACGGCGGCGACTGGCGGCAGTGGACCGAGATGCACCGGGCGGGTCCGGACCAGCTTCCCCTGCGCAGCGACGTGCAGCCGCGCTACGACGTGTTCGGCTGCTCCGCCGTGACGCGCGTAGTGGCCACTCTCACGCCGGTCACTCCCGGCACCGCCGCGCGCCAGAACCTGTGGACCGCCGCGGCAAAGCCGTTCGGCGAGATCGACGGCAAGACCATCACTCTCGACGGCGAGCTTCCCCTCGTCACCCCCGCCTTCACCGCAGTGCGTCTCATAATGCTCGCCGGAGCCTCCGAGGAGCGCCAGAACATGGCGGAGGACGACTGGGTGGTCCACACGCGCGACCACATTCAGATGTGCTCGGAGGGCAAGGCCGTTAGCGGATGCCGCTACTGCGCCATCCTGGACAACAAGTGGAACAAGGACTCGTTCCGCCTCAAGGGCGTGGCGTGGCTCGCGAGAAACAGCGACCAGTGCATCGTCCACACAGGCGGCGGCCCAGCCCCAACAGGAGGAACACGCCATGCGCGGTAGATCGAAGTCGGGCCAGGCGGGAATCGAGTTCGCCGTGGGAGTGTTCGCCTTCGCGCTTCTCCTTAGCGCGCTCTTCACGTTTGCGAGCATCATCCCCGAGTCGACGCGCGTGCAGAGCCTCACGCGCGCGATGGCCGGCCGCAACGCGCAGTCTGGCGCGGGCACCGCGGAGGGGAACCTGCCCGAGCGCACGCTCGACAACCTGCCTCTCGCCCTCAGGTCCGTTCCGGCCGTGGACCTCGTGCGCGAGCGCCTCGACTTCACCGTGGACCTCGACGAGCTTGCCGCCACCTACATGTTCGGCGAAGGCGGCAAGAGCGAGCTGAAGATGGGCGAAGAGGCCTATCTGCCGGCAATGGGCCTGCCTGACTTCAACCCCGCAACCGCCATCACCGACGAGGAGGGCCTATTGTGAAACGCCGCATCATCATCCCGGCCGTCATTGCCATTCTCGCCGCCCTCGCAGGCGGATGGATCTTCACCTCGCGCTCGCTGCCGCTCAACGCGGAATACCATTCCGTAGTGGGAGGCGACTACGAGGTGGCCGTGCGCTTCGAGCACGGCACCGCGGAAACGGCCGCGGAAAAAGCCGCCGAGGAATACAAGAACGACGGCTGGGACGAGCTTCCCGTATCCACGCGCACCTTCAGGCTGTTCTCGCGCGGGCGCCGCACGGCCGCCCTCCTCGCCGAAGACCTGCCCGACAGGGTGCGCATCACGGAACTGCGCAGAAAGTAACCCGATTTCAAAGGAGTCCATCAGGAAGATGAAACAGAAGATCGTACTAATAACGGCAATCGCGGCCGGCCTCCTGGCAGCCGTGCTCACACGCACATACCTTGCGTCGAAGGACGCCGAACTAGAGCGAATGAAGCGCGAGTTCCGCGAACGCCACGGCACAATGAAGGTGCTGTGCTATGCGGAAGACGTTCCGGGCGGAACCGCCCTCGAAGGGAAGCACCTTGGAACGCGCGTGGTGCCGGCGAGCGGGCTCAGGGGGCAGGCGCTCACTGAAGAGCAGTCCAACGACATCATCGGACGCAAGATCGTGAGCGGCCACCGCAAGGGAGAGCTCGTGTTCTGGAGCGACATCGAAGGCGGCAACCCAACAGGAAGCGGACTCGCGACCGACATACGCAAGAAGATGAGGGCCGTGTCGATCAACGCGACCGGCGCCGCGGCGGTGAGCGGAATGGTGAAGCCCAACGACCACGTGGACGTGATCGGCACCTTCTCGTTCCCCAAGCCGGGAGACGGCGACAAGCAGACGCAGGAGCTCGTGACGTGCACAATGCTCCAGAACGTGCTGGTGCTCGCCACGGGCAAGGACACGGCGAAGACGTCGTCGGCCTTCAACTTCGGTGGATCGAACTACTCCACGGTCACGCTCGAGGTGACGCCGCGCGAGGCCGAGATGCTCGTGTTCTGCGAGCAGATCAAGGGCCGCCTCGCGCTCACGCTCAGAAACAGGAACGACACCTCCTTTGAAAAGGAGCTGCCGCAGGTCGACTTCGAGAAGATCCGCAGCGAGATCGAAGAGCTCAACATGAAGCGCCAGATGGACATCGGAGGGGCACGGTAACATGGCTTTCGCACTCGACATCGTGCAGCCCGGCGAGGGCACTGCAAACCGCTATCTCTTCAACGACGGCTCGTACATCATAGGCCGCGGCCCGTCATGCCACATAAGCCTGAACGACCCTGGCGTGTCAGAGCGCCACGCCCTGCTGCTGCTGAGCGACGCAACCGCGACGATACAGGACATGCACAGCGTGAACGGCACGTTCGTGAACGGCACGCAGATCGGCGACATAGTGGAGCTCTCCCCCGAGGCCGTGGTGCAGCTGGGCGACACCGTGCTGCGCGTGTTCCCCGTTTCGGAGGAGGAGGTGGCCGAGATGCAGCAGGCCGAAGAAGCCACCGCAGAGGAGCCGCCCGCCCAGCAGGCCGAGCAGAAGGCCGAACCCGCAGAGGAGGACGAGCCTCGCCCAGATCCAATGGCCGAGGTGCGCCGCCAGGTGAAGGAGCAGATTCAGAAGGAGCTCATCGACCGCCTCGACCTGAAGCGCCTCACCGTGGCGGGCGTGGACCGCGCCGGACTCGAACGCCAGGCCACCGCGAAGATCCACGAGATCGTGGAGCAGGTGCGCTCGAACGGCAAGCTCCCCGCCGGCATCGACGCAGACCGCCTCGAGCGCGAAGTGTTCAACGAGGCCATGCGGCTTGGTCCGCTCGAAGACCTCCTCGCCGACGACTCCGTGACGGAAATCATGGTCAACGGCCCCCACCGCGTGTACGTGGAACGCCGCGGCAAGCTGCAGCTCACCGACCTCCAGTTCCTCGACGACGCTAGCGTGATGGCCGTGATCGAGCGCATCGTATCGCCCATCGGCCGCCGCATCGACGAATCGCAGCCGTACGTGGACGCCCGCCTCGCCGACGGTTCGCGCGTGAACGCCATCATCCCCCCTCTCGCCCTCTCTGGCCCCACCATCACCATCAGAAAGTTCGCGAAGAGAACGCTCACCGTCGAGGACTTCGTGAACTTCGGCACGTGGACGTACAACGCCGCCGAGTTCATGAAGGCGTGCGTGATCATGCGCAAGAACATCATCGTGGCAGGCGGAACTGGATCAGGCAAGACCACCCTTCTCAATCTCCTATCCGGGTTCATCCCGTCGAGCGAGCGCATCGTGACGGTGGAAGACGCAGCCGAACTCAAGCTCGTGCAGCCGCATGTGGTGCGCCTCGAGGCGCGCCCGCCGAACATCGAAGGACGCGGAGCGGTGACGATCCGCGACCTCGTGAAGAACTGCCTGCGAATGCGTCCCGACCGCATCATCGTGGGCGAATGCCGCGGCGGCGAAGCCCTCGACATGCTACAGGCCATGAACACCGGCCACGACGGCTCTCTCACCACCGTGCACGCCAACTCCCCGCGCGACGTGATATCCCGTCTCGAGACGATGGTGCTGATGAGCGGCATGGAGCTGCCCTCGCGCGCCATCCGCGAGCAGATCGCCTCGGCCGTGGACATCATCATCCACGAGTCGCGCCTCTCAGACGGCTCGCGCAAAGTCGTGGCCATCTCGGAGGTCACTGGCATGGAAGGCCAGCAGATCGTGATGCAGGACATCTTCCAGTTCCGCCAAACAGGCGTTGACGCCCACGGCAAGGTGGCAGGATACTTCCGCCCCACCGGCGCCATCCCCACCTTCTACGAACACCTCAAGAGCCGCGGCCTGCATCTCGACACGGCGATCTTCGACCCGAACCGCCAGGTCGAAGTGCGCCTGGAGAAGATCGGCGAATAAGGAAGCCAGATGAACTTGACACGCGAGGCCATCTTCTACTGGGGCGCGATCGCCGCCGTCGCGACAGCATTCTTCTCGTTCGCCCTTCTCTTCGTCTCGGCCCTCAACGAGGGGGCCGACAACTACGCCACGGAGATGGGCAGGGAGACGAGCCGTCAGTTCGAAGACGTGTTCATGTTCGTTTCGCCCGCGAAGATCGCGAACCTCGGGCGCATCGCGGCCCTCACCGCCTTCTTCCTCTTCTTCATCCCGCTCTTCAGCTTCACGAGCGCGGCCTCCACGATAGCGGGCATCGCGCTCGGCCTTGGGGCGGGCGCGTTCGTGTTCACGCTGCCGGGGCGCTACGTGCGCATCCTGCGCGACAGGCGCCGCACGAAGTTCAACGAACAGCTCGTCGAGGCGCTGGGCACGATGTCCAACGCCCTTCGCGCCGGATTCTCCATCAACCAGGCGTTCGAGAGCGTGGTGGAGAACGGCGAGAAGCCGATATCGCAGGAGTTCAGCGTGTTGCTGCAGCAGATGCGAGTAGGCCTAAGCTTCGAAGACGCCCTCGCCTCTCTCGACCGCCGCGTAGCCTCCGACGACCTGACGCTTGTGTGCACCTCGATCGACATCGCCCGCAAGACGGGCGGCAACCTCACCGAGATATTCGACCGCATCTCCGAGACGATACGCGGCCGCATGCGCATCGAGCGCCGCGTGCGCACGCTCACCGCGCAGGGCCGCCTGCAGGGCATGATCGTATCGTGCATGCCGATCGTTCTCGGCATCGCGATGACCGTGCTCAAGCCGGACGTGATGAAGCCGTTTCTCATGTCCCTCAAGGGCATGGCCTGCGTGGGCGTGACTCTCGCACTCGTTCTCGCCGGATGGCTAATAATCCGCAAGATCATCAAGATCGAGGTGTGATGGAGGGCGGCTTTCAGGAGGCCATGCGCCGGCGCGCCAGAATCGTGCGCGCCATCCGCGCGTTCTTCGACGGGCGCGGCTTCGTGGAGGTCACGACGCCCGTCATGATCGCCGCGCCCGCTCCAGAGCCGCACATCGACTGCCCTCCGTGCGGAATGAAGTTCCTGCGCGCCTCGCCCGAACTCCAGATGAAGAAGCTTCTCGCCGCCGGCATGGACAAGATATACCAGATCGGCCCCTGCTTCCGCGACGGCGAGCAGGGCTCGCGCCACAACCCCGAGTTCACCATGCTCGAATGGTACCGCCTCGACGCCACCTACCATAACATCGAAGAGGACACGAAGGAGCTTCTCGGCTGTCTTCTGCCTTTTGGCCAGGACGTTAGTGCCGCGCTGCCGCAGCAAGCCCCCGCCATCACCGTCTCCGTGCGCGAGATGTATGTGAAACACGCCGGGTGGGATCCGTTTCTGGAATGGAACCAGGACCGCTTCGACTACGACATGGCTACGAAGATCGAGCCGAACCTTCCCTCGGGATTCGTGTTTCTCATGGACTACCCGTGCGAAGCCGCATCGCTCGCGAAGATCCACGGCGATGTGGCCGAGCGCTGGGAGCTGTACTACAACGGCCTCGAGCTAGCCAACTGCTTCACCGAGCTGTGCGACGGCGAAGAGCAGCGGCGGCGCTTCTTCGCGGCGCGCGAGGAGAGGCGGCTTCTTGGCGAAAGCGACTATCCGATCGACGAGGAGTTCCTCGAGACGCTGCCGCTCGTGAAGTCGGCTGCCGGCGTCGCGGTGGGAATCGACAGGCTTGTGATGGCGCTGTGCGGCGAAGACGACATCCACGCCGTCATGGCCGGCGAATAGCGCCCTCTTTCAGCGCGTGGTTGCGCGGTTGAACGCCTCGTCGATGAAAACGATGCGCGGCTGGTGGGCGCGCGCCTCCTCGGGCGTGAACTGCCCGAACGCCATCACGATCAGATGGTCGCCCGTCTTTCCCATGTGGGCGGCGGCGCCGTTGAGGCAGCACACGCCTGAGCCGCGCCGGCCGGCGATTACGTAGGTCTCGAAGCGGTTGCCGTTCTCCACGTCGGCGCAGAGTATCTTCTCGTGCTCGTAGAGGCCGGCCGCGTCCATGAGATCCTGATCGACCGTGAGCGAGCCCATGTAGTCGAGGCAGGCCTCTGTGACGCGGATGCGGTGGAGCTTGGCTCGCAAAAGTGTAAGCGTCATTTAAGCCCCTCCTCAACGAGGGCGGCGGTGACGACGACCTTCTTCGGGGCGGAGCCGTCGGCCGCCTCGAACATGATGTTCGTCATGATCTTCTCCATCGCGGCGCGCAGGCCGCGGGCGCCGGTCTTGCGGGCGAGCGCATTGCGGGCAAGCGCGCGCAGGGCGTCCGGCTCGAAGGAAAGGTCCACGTTGTCGAGGGAGAGCAGCTTGCGGTACTGCTTCACGAGGCAGTTCTTCGGCTCGGTCAATACGCGCACGAGGTCGTCTTCGGTGAGCTCGGTCATGGCCGTGATCACGGGAAGACGCCCGGTGAACTCGGGGATGAGGCCGAACTTTATGAGGTCCTCGGGGTGCACGTCGAGCGCTGGATGCGCGGCGGACTGGCCCGGCGCGGAATCCTTGCCGTTCATGTCGAAGCCGATCACCGACTTCCCGGTGCGCTCGGCAATGATCTTCTCAAGGCCCACGAACGCGCCGCCGCAGATGAAGAGTATGTTCGAGGTGTCCACCTCGATGTACTCCTGGTCGGGGTGCTTGCGTCCGCCCTTCGGGGGAAATCTGCACACCGTGCCCTCGAGTATCTTGAGGAGCGCCTGCTGCACGCCTTCGCCGGAGACGTCGCGCGTGATGGAGACGTTCTCCGTCTTCGAGGCGATCTTGTCGATCTCGTCGATGTAGATTATTCCGCGCTTGGCGAGCTCCACGTTGCCGTCGGCGTTCTGCCAGAGGTAGCGCACGACGTTCTCAACGTCCTCGCCCACATAGCCGGCCTCGGTGAGAGTGGTGGCGTCGCCGATGGCGAACGGCACCTTCAGAAGCTTCGCGAGCGTGCGGGCGAAGAGCGTCTTGCCGCATCCGGTGGGGCCGAGCAGCAGGATGTTGGCCTTCTCGATCTCCACGTCGGCGAACTCGGAGCTCTCCGCCTTCGCGCCCTTGGCCTTGGCGGCCTCCTGCGTCTCGAGGCGGCGGTAGTGGTTGTGCACGGCAACGGAGAGTATCTTCTTCGTCTCGTCGTGGCCGATTACATACTTGTCGAGAAACGCCTTGATCTCGCGGGGCGCCGGCACGGGGCCAAGCTTCGGCGCGGGAGCGGGCGCGGGCTTGCGCACGGCGCTTGGCGCGGCCACGCCCATCTTCTCGTTCATCTCGTCGATGATCGCGCCGGCGGAGCGCACGCAGTCTTCGCAGATGTTGGCCTTCTCGGACGGAATCACAAGGATGCCGTCGGCGAGGCTGCGCCCGCAGAACGAGCATACTATTTTGTCGGGAGGGATGTTTGAGTTCTTTCGCGCCATGTCTATCAGGCCTTCTTGGGAACGAGCACCTTGTCGATAAGGCCCCACGAGCAGGCCTCTTCCGCGCTCATGAAGTGGTCGCGGTCGGTGTCGCGCACAACGTTCTCCAGCGTCTGGCCGGAATGGGAGGCGAGAATCTCGTTGAGCTTCTGCTTGAGGCGCAGAATCTCCTGGCAGGTGATCTCTATGTCGCTGGCCTTGCCCTCGGCGCCGCCCCACGGCTGATGGATCATGATTCGGGCGTTGGGCAGCGCGAAGCGGCGGCCCTTTGCGCCGGCGGTGAGCAGCACTGCGCCCATCGACGCGGCCTGGCCAATGCAGTAGGTGGCCACGGGGCAGGAGATGAACTGCATCGTGTCGTAGATGGCGAGGCCCGCCGTGACGCTGCCGCCCGGCGAGTTGATGTACATGGATATCTCCTTCTTCGCGTCCTGCGCCTGCAGAAAGAGGAGCTGGGCCACGATGAGGTTGGCCATGTCGTCGTTCACCTCGCCGCCGAGGAGCACGATGCGGTCCTGCATGAGGCGGCTGTAGATGTCGTAGGAGCGCTCGCCGCGGCTCGTCTGCTCCACGACCATCGGCACCAGATACGAACTTGCGCGTGTTGTGCTCATTTCACCTGTCTCCGTGCGCACTTGCTTCTACTTCGCCTCGGCGAGGATGAAGTCAAGCGCCTTCTCGGCGCGCACCTGCTCGCGGTAGACTTCGGTCTGCTTCTGCTCAGCAAGCTGCTTGCGGAGGTCATCCACCGTCATGCGTCCGTTGGAGCCGGCGGCGATCTTCTCAAGTCCGGCGGTGATATCGGCTTCAGAGGCCTCGATCTTCTCGGCGTCGGCGATGCCGAGGAGGATGTAGGAGAGACGCACCTGGCGCACGGCGTGGTTTTCGGCGTCGGCGATGATGCGGTCGCGGTTCTTGTCGATGTAGTCGCCGCTCACACCCTGCTGCTGGGCGCGCATGGCGAGATCCTCGAGGTAGCTGTTGGTCTGGCGCGCCACGAGAGAAGGCGGCACATCGAAGTCTGCCTTGGAGAGCAGCTGCTCCATCGCCTGGTTGCGGCGGTTCGCGAGCTCGGCCTCGCGGGCGTCCTTCTCCATCTGTTCGCGGAACTGCGCGCGCAGGGCGTCGAGCGACTCGACCTTGGCGGCCTCTGCGAACGCCGCGTCGTCGGGGAGCGTGCGGCGGCGGAAGCTCTTGACTGTGATCTTGTACGTGCAGGCGCGTCCCTTGAGCGCGTCGGGCGCGTTCTCCTGCGGGAACGTGACCTTGACGTCCTCCTTGGTCTCGCCGGCCTTCATGCCCTTGAGAGCCTCGAGTATCTCGGGGATGAACCTGCCCTCTTCGAGCTGCGTCCAGAAGCCCTCGGCGGAGCATACGGCCTTGAGGTCGGGCACGACGGTGGAAAGCGGGGTCTGCGCGCCGTCGTCGAGGAAGCCGGCGTAGTCGAACTGCACGAAGTCTCCATCGCCCACGGCCTCGCCTTCCTTGGCGTCATCGAACTTGGCGAACGCCTTGCGGAAGCTCTCGAGGTGCTCGCCGACCTGCTCGTCCGTCACGGTGACGTCGCCAGGCTTGATCGCGAGCTTCTTGTACTTGGGCAGATCGAACTTCGGCTTCACCTCGACCTGCGCGGTGAACGCGCAACCGGTCTCCGGGGTGAACTGCATCTCGTCGACGCCCTGCAGATGCACCACATCAAGGCCGGCCTCCTTGACGGCCTTGGGATAGAACTCGCGGAAGCACGCGCCGGCGCACTCCTTGGTTATCTCGCCGCTGAAACGATCCTTGACGATGGCCGCAGGCACCTTGCCCTTGCGAAAGCCTGGCACCGACGCCTCGCGCAGGAACATGCCAAGCACCTTCTTGTAGGTCGGCTGGACCTCTTCCGCATCGACCTTCACGGAGAACGCGACTACGCACGGAGCGGACTCTTTTTTCTCAAATGTCATTTCTCTTCTGCCTTTCTTGAAAAACGGATTGTATATTTTACCAAAAAATGGGCGACTTGACGAGGGGGCACGAAATTTTAATCGCGAACGGGCAGGACGGTCATCGTGGAGAGGCGCTTCCCCGCCGGCGAGTAGCTCCACACGATCTTCTTCTCGCGCGTCACCTCGAATGCCGTCGCGCGGTCGCCCTTCTCCGTGCCGTTCGCGTACGTTCCCACCACGAGGTTTCCGTTCGGCCTCTCGAAGATGCCGCAGAGGTTGGCAAGCTTCAGCGCGGGAGCGTCCTCGCACGAGAAGCGCCACGCCACCTTGTGGTCGGGCGTGTACTCGGTCACGGCGCCGAGATGGGAGATGAGCGTGTTGCCGTTCGCGCGCCGGAACGCCTCGAAGGCGAGCGCCGGCGTGGCCTGCTCCCAGACGAGCTTGCCCGAGGCATCGTACTCGCGCACGATGTTCGCGCCCGAGCAGCACACGAGATATGTTCCCGCCGCGGTGCGGCTCACCATGCGGTAGTGGTGATGCGGCGACGGCGTCTTGCCGTCAACGCCGCGCGGATCGCCCTTGAACTTCGCCACAACCTCCTTCGTGTCGAGCTTCATCTCCGTTATGAAGTCGGTGGCGTTCTCGGCGACGACGATGTTGCCGTTTGCGGCGATGTCGAACCCGTACGTTCCCTCGCGCGGCGCGGGCTTGTAGTAGAGCTCAGTCTTGCCGGTGGCGATCTCGGTGACCCACACGTTGCCGTTGGACCAATACACCTTGCCGCCGCGCTTCACCGCACGGTGGATGTTGCCGCATCCGTCCTTCTTCCACGTCACCTTTCCGTCGGGATCGACCATCCACACGCTTCCGCCACCGCACGCGAGCAGCGCCTCGGGCGGACGCCCCTTCAGCCGCTCTCCGCCAAGCTCCAACGCCTGCGCGGCGATCGCAAGCGCAATGCACGCCGCCAATGCCAGAATCATCTTCTTCATTGAATCTTCTCCTTTCGTCTTTCCCTTGTGCCGGGAATCTTAAGCTCCTCGCGGTATTTCGCCACGGTGCGCCGCGCCACCACCACATGCTCCTTCTTGAGAATCTCCACGATGCTCTGGTCGGAGAGCGGATTGGCGGGATCCTCGCCTTCGATGATGCCGCGGATGCGGTTCATCACGGCGGTCTTCGCCATGTCGCCGCCACCGTCGGTGGCGATGCCACGCATGAAGAACCTGCGCATCTCCACGACACCCATCGGAGTGGCCATGTACTTGCCGTTCACCGCGCGCGACACCGTGGAGCTGTGCAGGCCTGTAGCCTCGGCCACCTGGTCCATCGTGAGCGGACGCAGCGCCGAGAGCGACCTGGCGTCGAACGCCTGGCTCTGCTCGTTGACTATCGCCTGCGCCACGCGGCGTATCGTCTCCTGTCGATCGGCCAGCGAATCCAGAAGGCTCTCCGCCTCGTCGACCGATCGTCTGGCATAGCTGCGCGCCTCCGCGTCGATGCGTCGGTCGTTCTGCATGCGCCTGTAGTCGCTCGATATGACCACATTAGGCATACTGCCCTCCGGCACGCGCACCTTCCATGCGCCAGAGGCAGTCTGCACCACATAGACCTCGGGAACCACGTATATGGACGGATCCACGCGCTGCTGGAACCCTCGCCCGGGATGGCGAGTGAGCTTGCGCAGTTCGGCCAGCACGCGCGGGAAATCCGCGGCGTCGATCTTCAGGTCCTTCAAGATCGGCTCCGTGCGATTCGCCATGAGGTCCGGGATGTGGCGGTCCACAAGCGCGCGCACCTCGTCCTCCCATGGGGAGTCGTCGAGTTTCTCCATCTGCATGAGCAGGCATTCACGCAGGTTGCGTCCGCCGCAGCCCAGAGGGTCGAAGCGGCCGATCTGGGCGAGAACAGCGAGCACGTGCGCCTCCGTCACCATGCCGCTCGTCATCTGGATGTCGGGTATCGAGCCAGTGAAATAGCCGTCGTCGTTGATGTTGTACACCAGCGTCTCGGCGAGACGGCGGTCTTCCGTCTTTATGTCCGAAAGCGGTATCTGC
>JAEEGF011876187.1_pt1 | contig 16026 bp, 7 predicted proteins | sample 9134171 | NCBI WGS metagenome assembly JAEEGF01 (sample SAMN16246542, study PRJNA631951) | gut metagenome | biome: gut microbiome; feature: rumen; material: AP-attached | host: Bos | place: Iran: Karaj | collected 2018-10
AAAGCGCTGAACAAAGACACCTTCGACGACGATGTGATGAAAATCTGCACCATCATCCAGCAATAAATAATCCTCAAATCTTGAGACGACGCTATCGAGGAGAAACTACAAATGTTTCATATTGCAAGGATGATAGCAAGATGGGTGATAAACCATCAAATAATGGCAGCCTTCAACTCGTCAAGAAAAGGGGGGAATAACCCCTATTTTGTATTCCCCCCTTTTGGGATATAACATACTGATCGTGTGATGCGACAAATTAATCATCATTCCACAATCTACTGATAACCAAATATTTTCATTAGTTTATACTATCACATGATTAGTGTGTAATATCATTCGCTAATCCCTCCAGCTCCACAAGATAAGTCGCTGATTTCAGCGACTTATTTGTGTCTTATTCCCCCAGTTGTCTCTTTTCTCTTCTTTTGGACAATTGAGATGTCAATGCCTCTGTGTATTGGCGCATCTGGGTAACGGTATAGGTGATGAATTTGATGCTGGAGTTATAGCCATAGTCCATTATGGCTTTTCGGAGGCTGGCCTCTCCGGCTTCGATCAGTTCTTCAAGTGTCAGTCCACGATGCTGGTATTGATAGATCAAGTTCACCCCAAAGCGCGTATTGGCTGCTTCCAACCGCTTCATCTCGTCACAATAGGCTCCTTGCTCTTTCACGGCCTCAAGCAGCACGCGTTCTTCCTCAAATGAATGATGGTTGTTTGAGAAATTCTTTGTATCTTTGTAGTAATGAAAGTTGATGTTAATGGTCGTTGCTAATTTAATGAATTGGAGATTATGACGAAGGATTTGTATCGAGTGAGATACCGGATCGAGGGACCGGCGTCGGCGACGAATGCATTGGCGACGATGCAACTGTTTTCGGCGAGTGAGAGCGAGGCTATCTATGAGCTGAAGAGGAGGGGGACTGTCGGCCGCGACAAGACGGTGATCATCTTGTCGATCGAGCGCTGCTGATTAACGTACCAATCAGCCAAACTCATGTGTTTTATCAGATGCGAGACTGTTTGCGCTGCGCACTTATGGATTGCGCCTTTTATTATATTAATGTGGGCGGAGTGGATGGATGAAAAAAAGTGATTTTTGTAAACAACATTTAACTAAATAAATTTGCATATTTCAAAAAGAGTTTTTACCTTTGCACTCAGAAATAGGCAATGGTATGAAAAAATTAATCTACAATCAAACTTAAACTGCTGGAGACGGGGCAAAAGCCGTCTCATTCGTGACTTCATAGACACTTGTTTTAGCTGTAGTGCTTGTTATTATGTTGAAATACAAGTGTTTGTGAATATTCTCTAAGACATTTGATCTGAAAAACGTGTGGCGGTTCTCCGACTGTCGCAGTGGATTCAGCGCCTCTTTGCGACCGCTCTCGCGGCTTCGTTCAGAAGGTGCCCTAGGAAATCGGCCATCTGGCTAGCGTGTATTAATATTAGTAATGTGTAAATAATTATCGAAAATTACGGAAGTCCAATTAATTAACTGTGACAAATTATTATAAGGAGAGAAGAGTATGAAGACGAAGAAGAACAACATTATTACCGTAGAAGAGTGCAAGGCTGTCGATGAAAAAAGCAAGGGTATCAGCCTGGGGACACGCAGAAATCCCAAATCACTGCTTGAGGCCATCGATAACATCAACACCAAGCTCTCGGCCATTGTCCGTGAAAGCGACGGCGACCTCATTCTCTCTGAGGCCCGAGGCAACAATGTCGATTACCTGGCCAAGCGCATGCACCTTACCCCTCTGCAGACTGTGGTTTTCTGCATTTGCGTCGAAGTCGGGCCTTGCAATATCGACTTTAGGAACTTTGCTCGGGCGCTGCATGTTACCAACGCACAAGCGCTGACATTGGTCGATACCCTCAACGAGCTGGTACGCTGCCGTCTGCTGGGACTCGCATGCTCTTACGGCAGCAAGCCCTCGTCCTACAACATCTCGGCACGAGCCCTCAAAACGCTCATCTCCAATGAGGATTATGAGGCTCCGCAACGCACGTTTGCGGACACCGAAGGACTGTTGAGTTACTACCACGATTTTCTGAGCGAGTTGGAGGAAGAGGGCATCAGGCAGGGGCTGCTGCTCGAGGAGGTTGAGGAGATATTCCGTGAGAACACCGACTTGGATTTCGTCAAGAAGGTCAATCAGTATCAATTAAGTCCTCGAAGCCGTCTCTTGCTGGTGGAATTCTGTGACAAGCTCGTGAACGAAGAAGATGCGGAACTCAACTTCTATCAACTCGACGACATCTTCCCCAACAAGGGTGACTTTGCTCGAATCAAGTCAGCCTTACGTTCGGGCCAACATCAGCTGATGCGCTGCGGCTTAGTAGAGTTTTCTTGCAACAATGGAGTGGCGGACACCAGCAGTTTCACATTGACCGAAAAAGCCCGCACCGAGCTGCTCGCTTCCATTAACCTCAAGGCCAAGGAAGAGAAACTGAGCGGTGTCATTCAAGCCGAGAACATTGCGGCCAAGGAACTGTTCTACACCGCCAAGGTGGACAAGCAGGTGGGCAAGTTGCACGGTTTTCTCGATCAGGAGAAGTATGTGCTCCTTGTGGAACGAATGAAATCCCGATTCAACCGTTGTGGACTCACTTGCTTGATGTACGGTGGACCGGGCACAGGCAAGACCGAGACCGTCTATCAGCTCGCTCGGCAGACCGGCCGTGACATTATGGCCATCGAGGTGCCGCAAATCAAGAGCAAGTGGGTGGGTGACAGCGAGAAGAACATCAAGGCCGTCTTCGAGAAGTATCGCGCTATGGTCGCAAAGGCAAAGGTGGCCCCCATTCTGCTGTTTAACGAGGCCGACGCCATCATCGGCGTCCGCAAGAGTGGGGCACAGGATGCCGTCGACAAGATGGAGAACTCCATCCAAAACATCATCTTGCAAGAGATGGAAACCCTCGATGGCATCATGATTGCCACTACCAACTTGACCGAGAATCTGGACGGCGCCTTTGAACGCCGCTTCCTCTACAAGGTGGAGTTTGAGCGTCCCGACGCGAGCGTGAGAGCGCGCATCTGGCACGCGATGCTTCCCGAGCTGGACGACAACGAGTGCAGGACACTGGCCGAAGGATTTGACTTCAGTGGCGGTCAGATTGAGAACGTGGCTCGCAAGTACGCCATCGACTGCATCTTGGGCGACTTGGACAAAGTTGACCGCTTGACCGAACTGACCACCCTCTGCAGCGAAGAACGCATCAACGACACGATGAGCGATCGTCGCCATGTGGGTTTTGTGGCGTGAAACGCTGAATTAACAAATCGGCCTCTACTAATATGTTAAACCATAAAAACAAGATTTCTATGACAATCACCATCAACTGCAACAATCAGTATCGTGCCAACCGTGTTCACAACTATTTCTACAACAAGGGTGTGCAGTGCATGCTCTGCAACGACGAGACCAGCGTCTCGCTCTTCAACCTTGACCGCGACCGAGCCGAGCTCTTGCTCGCTGCGTTCACCAAACGCTTCCACTTGAAGCCGGCCGCTGCACTTGCTATGGCCTCATAAGCCAAGGTGGCAGCCACCTTGCTTATCGGCGTGCTTTATTTCAGTTCTAACCAATTTCACGCGTGGCAAAACGGATCAATGATTTATTCAAAAACTTATTTTAAAAGGGAAACGATATGATGATGAATGAAAGCAATGAATTGTTAGGAGGGAGTACTCAAGGCCATTCAACTAACTCCTCCGAAAAGAAGCGTCAAGACGAGAAGGAAACTTTTCCTGATGGCAAAATAGTCTTGCTCAATGGGACCCAACTGGATTGTTATCCACTTGCAGATGAGGATGTTGAAACGGAATTCCAAGACAAATTGGAACTTGATACCACTGGACAATATGTCACGATGCGGAAATGCAAGCCGAGAATAACGCCCGTTTCGGACGAATCGATGCAAAAGCAGCAACTATTCGCTGACAATGCCTTTTATCTGCTTGCTCATATGGATCGCATCATGAATGACAGCCGAATGTTTCTCGCTCCCGTTGCAGCACGAAACGGACTGGCCTACACTGGCACCAGTGGTTTCAAACGCCCCACACTGGGGGTATATCTCGAATGGTGGCAAACCAGCGATGAAACTATGCTCATCGATAATGAAGGGTGCCGAAGCCTCGTTTTTACCCTCGCGGGGTCTCCGTTGAGCGGCATGAATCGCTGTAGTGCGGTGCGTGAAGACGGAAAGATAGAGATCGTGTCATTGTCATCGTTCAACAGACACTGTGGCTCATTTTTCAAAATCAACGCACGCTATACCGAAGCCAAGGTTCGTTACCAGGCTTATACCTTGCAAGAGGTGTTGGACATCCTCCATCGCGAGGATAACGGCAAGTTGGATTATGACCACGTCATCACGACTCGATTCATGCAGCATGAGATTGACCGACTGAACCGGTGCCTTGAGCAGAGCCTTGAGCGGTTGACTAAAGAATCATCCCACTGGCGCGAAAAGTATCTCTTCGCCCTCATCTCATTAAAAGAAGATGAAGCGAGGGCGTTTCTCGCCGAAAATGACGAACTTGAAACAAGGACTACCCAAGAGACTGAGCACCTCAAAATGCAGAAGAAGGCGTTGAAAACCCAGTTGAAACGAGGCGAGATCGACAACGTTTCCTACCAGCGTTCTATCACGCCCATGAACAAGCGAATCGAAGAACTTAAATTCCAATTGTTTAGGTTCAGGCACGACAAATTGAATGAGATTTTCCAGTCAAATGAAGTTGATTCAGGAACTATCGAGCGATACTTTCGCGAGAAGGACAAACAATCACAGCATGAGAACTAATTCATAACAGTTATGGCAAACAGTCCAAACAAAATCAAGTTCTTCATCGGCACACCATCTGAGGTGGAGAGGGAATTCAACAATTGGATACTAGCGGGGGGCTTCTACTATTCTAGCGTGAATATGGCTGGCACAGCCGACAAGGTCGTCCTCAGCGTGGTGTACCGCATGCAAGAACACTACATGTATTATTAATAACGACCTCGAATCAATGCTGTCCACTAATAATTTGAATTAGATATTATGTCGATATTGGATTTTATTAAAGGCTCAAAATCAATTATGTTTTAAATCAAGTCGCTCAGTATCAATTGATTTGTGATTTCAAATCCGTTTGGTCTAAAATTGGATACAAAACATTGATTTTAAGGGGATTACAACAAAATCCATCATTTTTTAGTGGACGCTAATGTTCACTAGTTACTAATACATACATGGTTTGTTGTTTGATAGTAAAGACCTATCGTTGGAATAAAAGACTTTTTTATTCAAGTTTTTTTAGATAGAATTATCTGATAATTCATTGCAACCAATCCAAAAGATGTGGCACAGAGCAATATTGAGTGCCACATCTTTAGTCTTTAGTTCTTAATGATCACCCTAGAATAATGCCTGGAGTAATTCCGTTTGAATTGCTTGGTTCTCCTCCTGAAGATGTCGGGTGAGATTCTTCTTGTGATTCTGCAACATTCTGCGAATTCCCCGTTGATTCAAGCTCTTGATGTATACTTGATTCAGAATTTGAATTGCGGCAAACTGAATTGGCGCTAATGCTTGTCGAAGAAGAATATAACTTCGATACCTCCTTAAAGACTATTCTACTTAAATCGTTATTGAATTTTTCGCAAGCTGTTTCTGGTATTTGCACACATGCAAAACAGCTTGCCTTCTCAGATTCACAGATAGGATCATTAGGGCAGTCTTCAGCTAAGTCAATAGCATTGACAAGAATTTTTTCAATGGTATGGTTGTCAAATAGTGTAGAGATGCCACCATAACTGCCCGCTTCTCCATTTGCAGAGTATATCACAAAGCCATACTTGTCGCTTTCTGCATCAGTAAGGGAACTCGGCAAAATGTAAAGTCGTTCATTCATTGAGGGAAGTGGATATCCACAGGAGAACTCCAATTCTTTCATAACTAGATGGACATATGTGTGAGTAAAGACTTCTTTTTTATCAGCATCATCGATACTATCCAAATTTAATTCGACAAAGAAGCCTTCTCCACGTGAGATCACAGCTGGCATGTATTTGATCTGGGCCCGATTCCCCCCACAGGTAGGATGTAGTCCAACTGTAATACGATTATTTGGATTTATTATTACACCACGATTTAAATCGAACCACTGTTTGCGGGCATCTCCAGTCATGGTTGAATAGTTTGGAGCGGACACACGCTCAAGCCTAGAGTACGCAATCTGCACTGAAGTCACCTCTAGGTGCTTCAATAGGTAAATATCCTTAATAAATCCGGGCTTTCTGATATTACCTTCTTCTGCCCAGGTATATTCACGAACATCCAAACGTTCGTCTGGTTGATAAATGCCTCCTTCATAGTTATTTCGATTAGTAATTAAATCATATTCGTCCATTCGGAATTTTTCCTCAGAACTATAATCAGGGTTTGGTGCAACCTCATGATCAATGATGTATTGTATATCTTGCAATGAAAGCTTTCGGAAAATATCTTGAATCAAACCTATACCTAACCCTCTATTATGCCATTTAATTACTCCGTCAACTTCTTCCTGTGTTATAATATGTCTAGGAATATACAGGCTTGATAAAGAATAGGGAAAATAAACGTTGTTTGCGCTTCGAATGACGGGTTGGTAAACATGCTGATCATCTAGAACGAAGTAGTGGTTCATAATATCTGCCAAAGTCAACCTAGAACCGTCTGGGAACTTCACATAGACATCAATCAAGTCGCTACCCCCTTTATTAATATGAAATGTAACTTCCTGTTCATCATTAACATTGCGAAAATCCCATACACTTCGCACTTCGCCAACTGCTCCCCTAAAATTACAGCTGCCATTGATAGCACTCCTCAACTTTTCCCATGGGATATCTTTGAGCTCACTATTTTCAAGTGATGCTAGTACAAAACGCACTTGTTGAAGTCTTGGAGCTCTGAATCTTTGGCTCCCAGTTCGGCAATGGCCGCATCTAGGCTCGGCATCACCAAATCCGTCGCCCCAAACCTTACTCCATCCATCAATTTTTTTTAACCTGCCACACTTCTCGCAATAAAACCATTCGGGGGAGTATTTAGCATTAACCATGCGATTGATAGCTTCAGTAGCAGGGTCATATAGCTTTATCTCCTTGAAATTATCATCTGGCTGAAAAAAGCATTCTATTGCGTCAAACCCAATGTTGTGTAACCTAGATATCAAGCGTTGATCTGTGAATAGCAATTCAGGATACCTATCTGGGTAACGGGTTACTCGGGTATATATCTTCCATTGATCAAATGGCTTGATTATATATGCAAGATTGTCAATGGTGTCTATGGTTGACCCTACTCCGCCATAGGCAGATATCAACTTGCTGCGTTGTATAGATTGTGTCTTATTCATAATCAATTGTCATAATAAATATAGGTTTCTGATTCAATATCTCTTAAAGAATTCATGATGGGAAATTTAAGTTTCACTCCATTATAGTTGAAGTCGTAGTCCCCATAGTCATCTTTGACTTGATCAACTTGACTCTCTAAAAAAGATATAAAAATATCACTGGAACCCGTTTTTTCTGCTCGGGTTCTTAATAAATCTTTCAGAACAATTATGTCAGCATTGGTAACCTCATCATTGCTATTATATCCTTTGACTGCTATCATATAACATAGATATAAATTTGTTACAAGTTTTTTAACTGTCTGTTCTGTGAATGTGGTTGCCATCAAAGGTTCAACATGTTTATAGAAAACCTCGTGATAAGGCAGATAATTTTCATATAAAGATAGTTCTCTCAATCTCAACGGATTGTACAGGTTTATAACAAGTCCATCCCGTTTACGGCCAACACGACTTGATGACTGAATATACTCAGCTGTTGTGAGTGGCTGGCCAATCATCATCATCGTATTCCATCGTTCAATATCAATACCCACGGATATCATGTTAGTGGCTTGAACCACATCCATTCTGGACGTTACGCGAAGTCTGTCATTATCGTCTCGGGTTAAGGATGTACGAGATTCTGCCTCGACAAGGAGCTCCTTGATACGCGAGCTTTCTTGGCGAGAGGTGAACTCTTCAGCACGAAGATGAAAACCGTTACTGACAAAGCTAAGACTTGGATACTCATGTAGATACTTTCTCATGCTCTCAGCATTTGACTTGATTTCCTGTCCGATACGGCTGTGAGCTCGACCTAGGCTCTTAAGATTATTGTAGTACAATACAAGTGTCCAATAATCATCTAAGTCCTCTTTTAAATGATATGGTGAAGTGTTGCTTGCAAGATAATTTGCCACTTGTTTTCTATCATTCATATCGCACCCTGTCGCTTCTAACTCTTTTGAAATAAGCCTCTCTTTAGCAACGATTTGAGCTGCAACAGAACGTATCTCCAATTCGCTTGCAGAATGGCCTGTTGGGGAAAGCCCTAAATATAGACGCTTACAATCTTCCATTCTCAGTGCTTTGGAAAAGAAGTTGTCATCATATCTAACACCAGAGACAGGGAAAGAACGAACTTTGCGCACATATAGCTGTTGAATAAGTCTTTTGGTGTTGCGAGTAGTAGCAGTAGATGCAATTATCTTTGGGCTACGAACAACGTTCCCCTGATTGTCGCGTTCTGTACACACTTCCTCCACCATAGATTCATACATGCCAACAAGTGAGCCTAATGGTCCACTAATCAGGTGCAGCTCATCCTGTATAATCAAATCGGGTTTGCGCCTTTTATCAACATTACAACCAAACATTCGTCCCGTATTTGCATCCCTTAACTGTGCAAATTTATCAACTGTGGCAAACAAGAGGGTAGGCGGGGTCATATAAAGTTGCTCATCAATAAAACTAATTGGCAACTCATGATTGAAGCAACAACTGATATTAATGCAATGAATATGCCTATCTCTATTTCCTCTGCTGTCAAATAATCTTTCATAACCAGAAATTAATCTGTTGTTTTGACCGGGAGCAACCATTTTACAACCGCACCAAGGACAGTAAGAAATCGGGAAGGGATTAGAAGATGAAGCGTTATTCGGATCCCCGCTTAAGTATCTTGAGAATCGTGCATATTTTCCTTTGCGTAAGTCATCTAAATGGTTAGGAGAAGAAGCTTGTCCAATCCACATCCCAATGGTAATAGGATTAGTTCCAAGTGAATTGTCTTCTTGTTTGGCATAATGCAACCGAAGATACTCTAAGGCACAAATAAGGAAAGAGGCTCGCTCAAACTGTTGTGCGGTAAGTAATCGAAGTGTGTACCGCATAATTACACTGATACCGTCATCTGTGGGATGGCACATCCTTCTTTGAGCAATTGTTAGTGCGGTAAGAGCTAAATAGGCTTCTGTCTTACCGCCTCCTGTCGGGAACCAAATCAGATCAACATTATCCTTGCGGTATGGATCATCGTTCTCAAATGTTGACTTAACATTCATCAAAAGGAATGCTAGCTGGAACGGACGATACTTTGGCTTGATCTTACCCGAGCTGAAATATCGCCACATTGCGTCATCATCAAAATGATTATCAGCCGGAATTGTTGTCAGTTCCCTATTTTTCTTGAAGTAAGGATCTCGGCTGACAACCATCTGAATATACATGGCTGTATTAGCAATCTTGAAACAATTAAATGCACTTTCATTCTGATCCAAATAGTCGATATTCTCTTGTAATCGGTTAAGAAAATCTGCTTGTTCTTTTAAAATATCGTTTAGAACAGTATTTCCAGCAGCCTTTTGCTTTTGTTCTTTGGTCCAGACTTTATACTTGTCAGCTAAAGACTTGAACCTGGTGATAACTTTATCCTTTGATAAACTAGACCATATGGTTAAATCAAATACATCACATGCATCTTTTATAACCTCTTCTTCTGATTCGGGATTGAAAGTTACAGCCAGTTGTTTGGGTGTGTACGTTGTCATAACTTTCTTTTTCTTACCATCGATGTCCCATGTTACTCCACAGTTCACACCCTTACCATAAACTTTGATTTCGCTATAAAGGACCTCGTTAATATTATACTCTTGATCGTCAATACTGGACCGATGTGGCTCAGCGTAAGAAATAATTCCAGGCGATGATATCTTGAGCTCTGCTTGATGCACGAAATCTTCTGATCGCTGTCGATATCTTTTTCTTTTAATATTGCTAAGAAGAATCTTAACGTACTTATGCTTAGAACCATGATGATCTGAGCGAACCATTACCTTCCAATTAAGTTTCAGTGTATTATCAGAATCTGGTAAGATATATTCCGTTGATTTGCTGTTTAAATCTAATGAGAAAGTATTGAGTATCTTTTGTTCACGTTTAAAATAACGATATTGGAGCAACAGTGGCAACAAGTGATTAAAGACTGGGTCATCCACGTACATGATATCTCCAAGCCGAACTCCTTCAGGAATAGTGAAAGTACCGTTGGTTATGCGAACCTTGTTTTCTGAAGTTTCAAATGTCAAGTTGTCAATGATGTTATCCCATTGGTTTGCATCTAGAACCGCTTTCATTTCAGGGAGGTGTTCAATGACTGATATTTCAGCTATGACTTGCTCCCTAGTTAATCCCACAGGTAATGACTCTGTCTTATTTTCAGTCTTATTTGGTAAGGACATCAGTTTGATCAGAAGAGCAGCTACTTTATTCCGTGGTAGTCTCGGGAATGATGTTGCTTGAAGATATTTAGTTCTGCCTGTTTCAACATCTTGTCTTGAAAATATTCTGCGTGGTGAAATCGTAAGCTTCTCTTCATCTATGACAAACAAATCGTTCATACAATTTGCTCCAAAAAAGCCTATTTCTGTGCGGAGATTTGAGTCTTGATCATAGTAGTTGAATGTGTTTCTTAGTTGCTCCAAAGAACATCTCCCTAGCTTAACCTTGACATTTTGGAGGACATTGTTGTCTATGTCTTGTCTAGTGTCATTGTACATATGGTAAATTCCATATTTCACATCTACATCTACGGTTTGTGTTTCCTCACTAACACAAGCGACCAATCCAATATGGCTTGGCTTGAAATCTGCACGATCTACGATGCCAAGGTCAAGCTGATTCTCGGCTCGATCTATTCGTGAGGAATAAGAGGAATCATTACCATTATCGGCGCTATCATCAATATCATCAATTCGGGCATCATCTTCAGGAGATTCAATATCTGGGTGTATCTGTCCTTCTGTATTATCGGATTCTTCTGAAATTTCATTTGGGTCAGAACTTCTCTGTGGATATAGAATGCCTCCTGTATAGACGATTGTTGAACGATTGTCTAAAACCTCATCTGAGGCGTCTGGCTGGCATTCAAACGCATCTTCAGTATAACCAGGACCGATTATACGTTTGGAGATTTCATGCGCAATAAAATCTCTTCTTTCTTTACTCGTCATTGCCATTTCTGTTGTTTGTTTGGGTTATCTTTGTGATTGTTGCTGTTTTAATGCATATTGCCTTAAGCTTGTCATATGTGTATGGAGAGTAAGGCCGTTGTTTCTTGTCGCATATAATCCTAACTTCCTCAACACTGCAAGTATCGGTCAGCAAATACTCATATATGCCTTGCTTTAGCCTGCCCCCAAACGAACTTGCTTCCCTACTTGCCTGTAGTGCCTTAAGGGAGTTCTGTAGTTCTTCTGGCGTGAATAAACCAATGGCGTACATTTGAATTGCCAATCGTTTGAAAATATTGGGGAATTGAGATGTATACCGATCATTGATGACTTTCTTGAATGTGGATAGTTTCATGAATTTAAACTTATCTTGATCCCACATAGTTTTTGCGTCTGAATCATATTCGCTTCTACACCGTTCTTGTAATTTGGATTTCCACAACCTTGCGTATGTGTCAACATCTTCGCCTTTAGGCAAGTCATACAAAATGTCTCTTAACTCTTGGAAACAGTTAGGCTTAATATAGAAGCTCAAATCACAAGGTAGCCAGTCTTCGGCAAAGTCTAACAGGTCACCGCAATTAACTATTTGTTTGTCTTTAATAACATCACCGCTTATATCATATTCATTACCATCATAAGCCGTGAGGGTGTATCTTGCAGCGTTCTGACTATTATAAGTAGTCATCAAATCATCTAGGAGGCTCACGTTGAAATTGTCTAACGAGCCATAGTGCTGGTCTTCAGTACGATTAACTTGTGGATGTTCTAAGTTGCAGAGTACGGATTTTCGATAATTACTATTATAAACACTTAAATCGCCTAATAAAAGATCTTTGATTTTATTTAACTCAAAATATGTTAAGAAATAAACCTTACCCATTGCAAGTTTCCTGAACATGTAGCGGACTACATCCAAGTAGCGATTGGAGTCAGAACATACATCTACAACATATGTGTTTTGTTTCTTGTTTTTTTGACATAGTTTTTTTATTCTATTAGGATAAGATACATAAGCTTCCAATAATAAGCAGGGATTATTCCCACATTCTTTTCGAATTAATTGGTAACACTGTTTCTTGGGATTTCCTTTGAAAGAAATATCTTCTAATTTTGTTGAACTCTCTACAAGAGTGTCCCATTGAACATTATTCAATATCGCATTATCGTTTAAAAAATCTAATAATCTCTCATTCAGTGATGCTGTATCACTGAAGAATGTGTATCCCAAATATGGCGCAAGTGTAGAAGTGATTGCACGTTTTTTAACATCACTATCAAGATTCAGTACTTCATTGTTAATGATATCTGTCAATAAAATCAAAGCTTGCTCCAGACATGTCCATTGTAGCTTTTTTATCTCAAACTCAGGATATTTATCATTTGCAAAATAATGATATAATTCCCTGCTGGTAAAAGAGAACTCTTTGCCTTTATAATTCATGGGCTTATTCTCACCTACATAAATTACTTTCTTGCAATATCCATATGCAATTTCATTATTAATACGAGATTCTCGTCCGCTGTATTTTGTATCGCCAGCAAATACAAGTATTTCATAGTGCTTATTGCTTATATTCTCATATTTTTTTTCGAAATCAACAGGATATCGTAGCCACGGTATGTCACAAATGCGCAAAGATGTAGGATTTCCGAATCCAATAAGAAGAGCATTTTTATATAGCTTTGATGTCGGATTCGCTTTATATACCCCGAGTAATTTGGCCATCTCCAAAAGCTTTTTTCTGGTCGTGACATTGTTATTGTCAGGGAGCATGGCCAGCCGATAGGTGTTTCCAATATGATTTTCAAAGATTTTTTGAAGCTCTTTCGTATTTAATGTAATATAAACATTATTACCACTTACTTTAGCTTTATCTGGATACTGCTCATCAGGAAACAATAAACCATTTTTCCCTTGCCGGATTTTCCATATGCGAGGCCTTGTTTCCCCTCTGCTACACTCGATGGAATCAGCTGTATAAAAGACTTCTCCTTCTAACTCTTGTGAAACGGGAGGTGCCTCAATTTTACTTTTATTATAAGTTGCCATAGCCAATGTATGACAAATGGCATCCTGCATTTTTTGAAAATTTTCATCTTGAAGATCCGGTTTAGAAGCTAGTTCATCAACGGGAATCTGTATGAACAATTCTGTGTCGTCTTCTGACTCTAGGAATTGGCGTATTATATAGCTTATACCGCGACAGAATGTGTCTGCTGTCCCCGCGCCAAATAGTGAGTCAATCCGTAGGGTCTTCTCCTTGTATAATTCATCTACTTTTTTATTATACTCGATAAATGAATTATTCAGATTGTCTAAAAGTCGTTTCATATTCGTACCGTATTAAATTAATTATTGCACGATTAATTATTACACTTCCAACATATGATATCTTTGAAATCGCCTTCTGCCATTTCTTTTAAGATGCGACCAACAAAACTATTTGTGTTATGTAAAGTTATAACTAGTGTATCTATAGCGCGTGTTAGTGGCATTAATGACCATAGATAGGCATATTCATTTTCTTGTTCCTCCCTATTGCATAAATCTAACCTTTCTGGAAACTGAATATATCTTGCTAATTTCAGTTTATTCTCAATTAAAATGTCAAATTTGAAACAGATTGTTGCCCAACCCTCTAAACCACGACATGAATCATATTGATAGAGTCTGCATTCGTCGGTTTTCGTTGGATACTGCTCTCTGTGTGTATCTGTGCCATCAAAGAGTGAGATGCCTACATCTTGCCATTTTTCAATACTTATAGGTTGTATTTCTTTTGTTGAACGCGTATTGTGCGGAGACATTTGATATGGAACCAAAAACAGTAAATCATAGCCATCTCCACCAGCTTTTCTACAATTATCAAGCAAATCCCCATGAGTTGTGCTGTCATAGTTGTTCATAATTATTACTCTGCCTCCAGCTAAGTGTTCGATTGGGGTGCTTTTAACTCTCCAATTGAGCCCTAATCTTGAAGCAAATGCATTTACGAAATTTACAAGATTTGTCTTTTGGCGCATACCTGTTTCGAGCTTTATGGTTTGAGGCGAATCCGCCCCTTGAGCCCAATGGAGGTATGGATTCTCTCGCATAAATTGATCCACTCCATCTGCAACAATAATTCTTTTTTCGCCATAAATTTTAAACAAAACAGTCTTTTCGCACTCAGACCAGTCTTGTGCTTCATCTATTAAAATATAGTCCCAATCTATGGCCAACTTGTTGTTGTCTTTCAAAGCTTTGATATCAGCTTCCTTCATCAACTCATTTACAAATAACATGAGATCGTCAAGACCCTTACGATACTCTTCATCGTTAAATTGATTTCGAGTTATCCTTGTTGTGTCAATGTCTAGAGTTTTCATTAAATCAATGAAAAATCTATGAAGGGTCTGAATTTGAACAGTGTATGTGTCTATTTCATCAGGGATTTCTAAAAAATGTAAGAGCCTGCGGATATCACTAACAAGGGCATGATTGTAAGTGAGTAAAAGACACCTTTTGCCAGTATCTGGGTTTGCTAATTTCAGTGCTGTCTGAATTAGCCGAAATGTTTTACCCGTTCCAGCACGTCCTTTGAAAATAGTCAAGTTCTCTCCAACTTTCTCCTGTTCAAGTTGTTGGTTTACTCTTTTCTGTAAAAGAGTTTCTAGTTTTCGCTTGGTAAGGCCATTTATTGGAGATTTGCTAGTAAACAAACTTTTCTTGATATCATCAACAAAATTCAAATTATTGCAAGGGTTGATATGATAACATTGGTCTAATTGGTTATAATTAGGAGTCAATCCTTGACTAATGAGTACATCTATAATGTTCTTAAAAGTAAAACAAGAGGGCAAAGCGCCGATTTTATTCCCTTGCGTTAAAGAAGACAATTGATTCCCCGTTAAGCTCTTTAACCATAGAAAATTAGTAGTATATACTTTATAGCCTAATTCGTTTTCCAAATATGAGGCACACGCATACCGTTGTTTCTCGTTTTGATCGGTAGCGTCTTTCCAAGACCCATTATATTCAACATAGATATGTGTATTGCTGTAATCGATTCTATCAGATGAGTGCTCCTTAAGTTCAATCACAACACAAAACCCATCGACCTTTAGGTCTTTTTTCTTGTAACGAGCATCTTTCGTATAATAACTCGATAATATGTAATTGTCTAATTTGCCAAATACTAACAAATCAATATCTCGTACTTCTTGACCGCATAAGGTTAAGCCATATGAAATGTTGATTGTTCCATTGGTTTTTTCGGCAAACGAATTCTCTAGCATTGACTTTAGTGCTAATGCCGCCTGGTATTCGTTATTATTTACGTCAACTTCCCTATTGACTATTTTTATTGATACTCCCAAACTATTAGTTGTATTAATTAGATTATGTTTATTACTCTATTGTTAACATTGAACTCGCCGTTTATTTAACCACTTAATGTCCTATAATCTTTAACTATAGGCTTGGGATGTATTAAATAAATGAGATTCAAAATAAATGGTACTATAGCATTGCAAATTTACAGCAAATATGTGAGACATCAAACTTTTTATAACTATTTTTCAAATAAACCAACTAAAATAATATGGGATATAGTTTGTTCCGAGAATGACGAAATA
>JAEEGF011779229.1_pt1 | contig 16024 bp, 12 predicted proteins | sample 9134171 | NCBI WGS metagenome assembly JAEEGF01 (sample SAMN16246542, study PRJNA631951) | gut metagenome | biome: gut microbiome; feature: rumen; material: AP-attached | host: Bos | place: Iran: Karaj | collected 2018-10
CAGTCCACAAAGATGCCTATGGTAATCGTACTGGTACTTCTACCTCACATACGGATTCGTGGGGGACTACCACTACCACCCATAGAGATTCCTATGGTAATACAATCGGAACATCCACAAGCAGTACTGATTCTTGGGGCAATACTACGACAACCCATAAGGATGCTTATGGCAATCGTACAGGTTCTTCTACCAGTAGTCAGGACTCATGGGGTAATACCAATACGACCTATAAGGACAGCTATGGTAATAGGACAGGTAGTTCTACAACCAACACAGATTCATGGGGAAACACTACCACAACCTATCGAGACTCCTATGGTAATCGTACAGGTAGTTCTACAAGTAGCACAGACTCATGGGGCAATCGTAATACCCAACAGCGTAGTAACAATCCCAATTCAACTATCTGGACTTGGTAAACTCTAAAAGTATGATGAAAAGACTATGTATCGTAATGGCGTTCCTGATAGGGAATGCCATTATTACCTTGGCACAATGCCCAAGGTTAGATCAGAACCCAGAAGTTAATGGACTTAGAATTGGTATGTCATACTCCGAGATATCGAATATCTTGGAATATAAACAAAGGACAGACATGGGAGCAGATGTCTATGCCGTCAAAGACATTCGTTATTTTAGTCTCTATGGAGTAGAGGTAGATAACATTGCCGTTTTCGTATATAATGGACGAGTGACTGGTATCTACTTCATCAAGCGTTTTGCACCAGGCACTACGTTGAGGTTTACGGAGCAACAGTCGATAGAAGCAGGATTGACGAATAAATACGGTCCTCCAATGTATAATGTCAGCAACCCCAATGCTGATCCAGCCCTCTTTGGTGTCCGGTGGAGGGGTAAAAGTCATGAGGCAACTGTCTGTACCTATTACTATGGCATAGATGGAGGCTTCTCCCTCACTTATTTGTTGGCGGAGATTAGGTAATGCGCCAAGATAGTAGATGTCAGTGAATGGTAAATAGTTTCACAAGGCTTGTGAAAGTATGTTATAAAAAAATATGTTGATAAAATTTGGAATATTAGAATATTTTATTTATATTTGCTGCGTCCTAACCTAATGCTGAAAACCTTTGAAGAGTAATCAGATAAGGCGGAACACATACATACAAAGACGTTTTCTGAATTATCAATAATATCAGAATTGGCTCCACTTTTTTGTGTGCATGGGGAAATATAACCTAAAACTAATTATATCTGTATAGGAAGCCTGACAGAAGAAAAATGAAAGCTATGGCAGCACAAGGATTAAAGTACAATGTAGACATTGTGATGTGCATTGATTGCACAGGTAGTATGGGTGATTTACTTACAACTGTAAAAACAAATGCTTTGAAATTCTATCCCGATTTGAAGGCAAGGTGTGATGCAAAAGGAAAGGAGATCTCTGAACTGCGTATCCGTGTTATTGGATTCCGTGATTTCTATGCAGATGAAGCAAATGCTATTCAGGATTCAGGTTTCTATAATATACCAGATCAAGAATCAGAATTCAAGAGTTTTGTAAATGGGCTTCAACCGACTGGTGGAGGTGATGAACCTGAAAATGGTTTGGAAGCTTTAGCAATGGCCATCAACTCTGATTGGACAACAGGTGGTGACAAAAGAAGACATGTCGTGGTAGTCTGGTCAGATGCTTCAACCCATCCTGTAGGACTGGATAAGTGTAAGAACGAATTCTATCCACAGGATATGCCAAAAGATTTCGATGAATTGACAGATTGGTGGAATCTTAGACAAGGCGGTAGAATGAATTTCAATGCTGAGAGGTTAATTATCTTTGCACCTGATGCAAGTGCTTGGACTGAGATTGGAATAAATTGGGAAAACACGATTCATCATACTGCGAAAGCAGGCATGGGATTAACGGAAGTTGATTATGAAACAATTATGGCAGCAATTGTTGAATCTGTTTAGGGCCAGCAAAGTGAAAGACAAAGAAGAAATATCCATATTAATATGGACAGAAAAAAAGGTGGGGCATGGAGAGGATGCCCCACCACTACTAGTTCGAAAAGGCAAAGCATGTGCAGTAGGAGTTTTTGATGGAATGGGTGGAGCGGGTGCAACAACTTGTAATTCATCTATCGAAGGCGAACATACTCAGGCTTATGTATCTTCAAGAATTGTATGCACCTCAATGGATATCTTTCTTCAGAATCATCTTCCCACAGATGATGTTGATGTTAAAGATATGAAAGAGGTTATAATGCATAAACTTCGTGAAGAAAAAGAGGCTTTTCCTCCAAAAGTTATCTCATCATTACGTATTAAACTTGTTCTCGATTATCCAACAACGTTAGCTATAGTTACACTTCAAGAATATGAAAAAACATATCAAGTTGATAGTTACTGGGCAGGAGATTCTCATTGTTATTTATGGACTAAAAGCGGTTTCTTTCAAATAAGCAAGGACGATTTGGAAGACAACAACGACCCCATGGAGAACCTGCATAACGACTCACCAATATCAAATTGCATCTGTGCAGATCGTGACTTTGTTATTCATCACAGTCGCATTACTTTAGCCAAAGAGCCAGTTATTATTCTTTGTGCTACTGATGGATGCTTTGGGTATTACCCAACCCCTATGCATTTTGAGTATCTTCTGAAATCTTGCTTGCAGGAAGCAGAGAATAAAGAGGAATGGGAGACGAAGATAATAAATAGGATACTGAAGGTAACAGGCGATGATAGTTCACTTTCTATGATTGCGGTAGGATTCTCTTCATTTGGGGATCTCAAGAAGTCAATGAAAGATAGTGCAGTGGAAGGATTTCCTAAATTGTTAAAGCAGGAAGAAACCATTTCATATTTTGAAAAAGAACTTGCTTACGAGAGAGAAAGGTATGAACAGAACGTGGCAACTGGGTGGGGAAAGTATAAAACAGATTACATGAAATATATAAACGACGAAGACAATGGCAATGCTTAAAGGTGAAGTCATAAATGGCTACAAAATACTCAAAGATTTTGTTGTTGCTGGGGGAATGAGTAAAGTGACATTTGCCGAGAAAGGTGGAAAGGAATACTTTATCAAAGAGTTCCTTTCTCCCAAGTATCCTTTGTCTGATAGCCCAGGTAGCGAGAGGATGAAAGTGCAAAGGCGAATAGCATGTGAAGCCTTCGAGAAGCATCATCGAGAACTAAATAAAAAGATTGGGACGAAAGTCTCACTTGGTGGGAATTTGGTGTTTGCTGTTGATTTTTTTCGTAGTGGAACTTGCTATTACAAAGTTACGGAAAAAATAGATACCACTTCATTATCGTGCAATGAAATTTCCAAACTGCCAATTGATAAAATTCTTCTCATTGCGAAATCTGTTTGCCATAGTATTCGTATCTTACATGATTTGAACATCGTACATGGTGACTTAAAGCCAGACAATATTCTTATAAAAAAGACATCATTAGGCTTTTCTGGAAAACTGATAGACTTTGATGATAGTTATTTCAGTGGTAATCCACCCACAGACCGTGAAAACCTAGTTGGTACACCAGAGTATTACTCACCAGAACAGGCGGCTTATATTATGGATGAAGATGAAGAGATTGAAGGTGGTACATTAACCTTAAAATCAGACATTTTCACACTTGGTATAATACTGTGCGAATACTTTACAGGAAAGAAACCAGTCCTTCCCTCAGACTGTGGTAACACATGGGTTTGTATTGAAAAAGGCAAGTCGTATTCTTATGTCAAAAGCGTACCTTCTGAGATAAAGAATCTTATTGATTGGATGCTTAGAAAGAATCCTAATGAACGACCAACCATAAATGAAATTTTCGAGTTATTAAAGAAGATAAAAGTAGATGACTCTTTACCTATGGATGTTCCTAAAATGCATGATGATTTGATAAAAGATCCAAAAGTTGAGATACGGAGTACATTCAAAAAGAAAGAAGAAACAACAAAAATAGAAGAAAAAAGACCTATAACATCGCCAGAAAGAAAAACGGGCCTCAGAAGTAAAACATGGAAAGTCGATTAATAAAAAATATTAAAGAACTTTCTAATAAGTATTATGTGGAAATATGAGTTGGATCTGTAAGAGGTGTGAAACGGAAAATCCGGATAAGATGGATGTGTGTGAGGTCTGTGATACACAAGCCCCAAGAATCATTGATTTATCCTATAATAAAATCATTGCCGGAAATCCTATTACCGTACGATGGATTGCAGAGTTTTGTGATAATATTGCAATCATTTATGGAGGGGAGCAGATTGATGTAACAGGAAAGGAATCCTTTGAAATTACCAATCCGAAGGAAGCTGATATCGCATTTTTGCTATCTAATGCTGACACCACAACAAGAACGCAATGTTTTACAATGGAATTCCTTGATGAGCCTGTCATTGAATTTGTTGCAGATAAGTTAAAATTAAGAAGAGGGAAAGATACGTCAGTTACTTTATCCTGGAATATAAGAAATGCTCTATCGTCCATTATAAAAACTAAAGATATAAGTAATGCAATAGAGGTAAATGGAAGCACCAAGTTAACTCTAACTGAAACAACACAATATATAATTGAAGTTGTTGCATTAGATGGTGAAACTATCTTTTCAAAAGATCTTACGATTAAAGTTTTCGATGAATGTGAGATAGATTTCACAGCAGACAAATACTACATATTCCCAACAATACCTGTTACTCTTTCATGGAATGTAAAATATGCCAAGAAGGTTTGGATAGACAAAAAAGAGGTTGAAGCAAAAGGTACCAAAGTAATAGAACCAGAAAAAGCTGTTTCTGTAGTGTTGTCGGCAGAAGATGAGTTTGGGGTAAAAGAAAAGCGAATAGACATTGGTATGCTGCCTATACCACAAGTGAAATCCTTACTTGTTCCAACTCCAGACATAGTACAAAATATGTCAATAACAATCAAACAACCGAGATACAATGTAGATGTTAAGTTTCCAACAATAGATATCGATTGGATAAAGGTCGAAGTTCCAAGAGTTAAATCTCTAACAGAATTGGGACTTTATAAAGATTTAGACCCACCTTTGCCAGTGCCAGAGTATAATTTATGGAGAGCATTTAAAAGAGTGTATAACCATCTAATAAGGAAATAACAATGGAAGAAAATAAGTCAATAATAGAAACTGAATTTGTAGAAAGAAGTAATTGGTATAATGAATTCTTGTGGTGGTGTGCTGGAGCAAACAAGAAAGTTTTACGCCAATGTCCAACTGAATATGCTAAGTATGCGGGAATGGGAGGTACTATCTTTTCTACTGCATGTATGGCTGCTTTATCTGGTGGCTACGCTATATCATACGTATTTGACGATACATTAGTGTCAGTTCTTTTTGGATTATTTTGGGGGTTTGTAATCATTTTCAACCTCGATAGGTTAATAGTTAATACGATGTATTCTGATGGCGAGGTAACTATTAGTTGGAAAGAATTCAAATCAGGTCTTCCTCGTATCTTATTAGCAATATTTTTAGGTGTGGTGATTTCTACTCCATTAGAGATGAAAATATTTGAAGATAGGATAGCTTCTCGTCTAGTTTATGACAATTTAGAAAGAACAAAAGAAAGCAGTCAAAAAGCTCTAGAAGGAAAAAAGTATCAAATCGACAGAAGAAATCTTTTAGAAGAAGAAAAAAGAGATATAATTAAGCGGCTGGCAGCTGCAAATCAAGAATTAAAAGAAGAGGGGGAAGGTGTTGCATTAAGTGGAAAAGTTGGTCATGGTCCGATTTATGAAGATAAAAAGAATAATAGAGATGCTATTCAAAAAGAACTAGAAGATTGGGAAACTGCCCATAAAACGGAGTTAGAGAATATTACAGCTCAAATACAGATAAATGATTCTATAACTGGTGCAGATATAGAGCAAGGAAATAAAGAAAAAGGCTTTTGTGTTTGCTATGAAGCATTATCAAATCTTACATCAATTAAATGGTCATTTAAACCATTTAACCTTAAGATACCAAAGTTGTTTTGGGTTTCCTTATTTATTACACTATTGTTTGTTAGTATTGAATGTGCTCCAACATTCATGAGAATGATGGTAGCTGATGGCTCTTATGAAAAACTTCTAGAAGCAGAGAAACATAAGATAAGAGTTCTGGCAGATAAACGAATATCTGATTTAAACGATGAGATAAACACAGAAGTCCAAATCTCCACTCAGAAGAATAAAGAACGTCTTGAAGCCGAAGTTTTAGCAAACAAGAAGTTAATGGAGCTGATTGCCAAGACTCAGGCTGAACTTCTGAATACTGCAATCGAAAAATGGCGAGAAGAAGAGCTTGCCAAGATTAATGAGAATCCGTCTGCGTACATTAAAACGAATAATGCATCATGAGTAAAAAATCAACTCCCATTCCAGGTCTCAGTTTTTCATGGAAACGAGCTTTGGGTATTTCTCAAGCAAAACAAAGAATTGCAAGAGGGACTGGTATTCCTATGACAAAGGCTGGATTAGAGAGAAAAATTGGTAATATTATTTTGAAAACATTGTTTAAGAAATAAGAATTATGTCGGTAATTGACTACATAGGACCTATTGGTAGTACTCAAAAAGATGCTTTAAATTACTTACAAAGTAATCCTAAAGGATTGATCTTTATTCATGGAAAAGCAGGTAGCGGAAAGACACATTTGATTAAACAAATTGAAAATTCTGTTTCTGGTTGTCAGGTTCTTACCCCTACGAATCTTGCAGCGACATTATACAAAAACGCCAGGACTTTACACTCCTTTTTTTATGGTGTATTTGATGATTTAGATGAGGGATTTCAAGACCCTGAAAATTTATCGTCGGAAAGATGCAATTTGTTTGCTCCCAAAGCAAGGCAAATTAAAATGCTCATTATAGACGAAATATCAATGGTGCGTGCTGATACTTTTGAAATGATGAATGTAATATGCCAAAAAAGTATGGGAAATGCTTTGCCATTTGGTGGAATTCCATTAGTGGTTGTGGGCGACATGTTCCAACTTCCTCCGATTGTAAGCGATGAAGCTGTATTAGCATATTTGAAAAAGGAATATGGCGGAATATACTTTTTTAATAGTCATGTTATACAAAACAATATTAACAACATTAAACTATTTGAACTCACAAAGTCTTACAGACAGTTAAATGATCCTGAATTTGTCAAATTATTAGATACATTTAGAAGACCCTTAAACATAGACGAAAGAGTTAAAGTTGTCAAGGCTCTCAATAGTCGTGTAACTAATACTCTCCCGTCAGATGCGATTTATATTGCATCATCAAATGAAGAGGTCAGACAGGTAAATAGGGGGCAACTAAATCGTCTTCCTGGTGAAATTATAACTCTTGATGCTGAATATCAGATATTAAAGTCTGACAGGAGTAATCATATCATGATAAAGCATAGCAATCTACCTAGTAATGAAGATATCTATAAAATTGTAATTCCTTCACAGTATGACTCTCAACTACAGTTTAAGAAAGGTGCAAGAGTGATGTTTACCAAGAATAGCAAATATTATGGATATTTGAATGGTGATTTTGGTACAATTGTAAATTTTAATGGCTCATATTTCACAATACAATCGGACAGGACTTCATCGCAAGTGATGTGTCCAAATCCCAACGACAGATACAAAGCTAGTCAACTTAATGAGTATAGATACGAAATGGAATACGATCGTAAAACACATAAACTCGTTAGGAAAAAGCCTTATATACAAAAAACAACCCAATTTCCTATTAAACTTGCTTATGCATTTACTATTCATAAGTCACAGGGGCAGACTTATAATAAGGTCGTTCTAGACCTAAATAGTCATCTTTTTGCTCCAGGTCAACTATATGTTGCGTTGAGTCGTGTTAAATCACTTGATGGATTATTTTTAACGAAAGCAGTGACATATAGTGATATTATTACAGACACAACTATTTTTGAATTCCTTAATAAAATAAGATTTGCAAATAACAAGGAGGTCGTACCTTCAAAGATTAAGACCTTAGATTCATCTGAAATACAAGATTCGCAATGCGATTCTTTTGCTAATTTAATAAATCAGAACGAAAAAAATGTATCTTCAAAAGATTATCTACTATACATACTAGATATTTTTAAAGTGTTAGTAGGTTGTATGCAATATGAGGAAGCGATTTCTGAACTTTATAAGATGGTACAACAGTTTGCTATGACATACCAAATAGATAACAAGAATCAGATAGAAAGTATTAATAGTCAAACAAGATATTCTAAAGACAATTGTCGTCAAGCTTTACATTCTGTATTTGAATTATATAATGATGCTATAAAGCATCCTCAAAAGCAGTATATTGCAGATAATAGAATAGTGACTTTTAAACTCTAGTATATTTTTTTATATGGCATATCGTAATAATTCAGACAATAGTGGATGTGGTTGCTTGATTCTTATCGTTATAGCAATTGTGTTTATAGTAAATAAATGCAATGATTCTGATTCGTCATCTTCGTCGTCAACAAAAACGTCGACTGCAATGACAACGACTAAAACAGAGTCAGAAAATTCTACTTATCAACGGACTAGTAATAACCAGGTTTATTCTGTAGAAGAAGAGCTTTCTGATGAGGATAAGCAATATGAATACAACTCATTGTCTACAGGTGCAGCCCCTTATACATCATATTATGGAAAAAACTATAAGTGTCCATACGAGCAATGCTCAGGTATAAAAGTGACTGCACCTGCAGGAAGTGACATTATGGTTATAATAAAAAGGAATAATCAAAATGGCAAAGTAATTGCTCATGGATATATCAAAGCTGGAGATTCGTATCAATTTGATATTCCTGATGGAACTTATCAAACGTTTTTCTACTACGGCATAGGGTGGAATCCCAACAAAGATATGGGAAATGGAGTGAAAGGTGGTTTCGTGAAAAACGAGATTTTTTCGAAGGATAATCCTCAAGATATTTATAGCGGTATTTTAACTTATGTTCTCCAATTGCAACGTGATGGTAATTTCCAGACTAAGGGGAGTAATAGGGGAGAAGTCTTTTAAAATATAGAACGTTAGAATATTATGGTAAAAAAACAATCCTTTTTATCGAATCTATTAGGTGAGGAGACTTATGAAAATTGGGTTGGATATGCAAAAATATCCATTGCAGTAGGAACCATTGTGTTGCTAATATTATTTGGCTTGTCCTACTTTTTTTATTCAAGTATCGTTAGTTATCTCTTAAAATTAGTAACAGGAACGTCTTTACTCTTCATTGCTTATGTAGCTATGTGGGTATTACTACTTGATATAGAAGTGAGTGTTGATGAACCAGAAGTAAGAAGTTGGGGGAAACCTAAAGAAGTAGCAAAACCGATATCATATATATTGTCAACATTATGGACAATAATTCTAATAGTACTAGCAATTTTTGCTATCTATTATAGTAACAGATATAGAAAACAATATGCTTTTGAATGTGATACTTTCTTGATTGATAAACATGCTCGTTTATATCATTTAGATTGGACAGAATGTGATGCAATAGAAAACGCAGAAAATTTAGAAGAAGTTCAAGGCTACCAAATTGGAAGTGATTTCTCTTTATGTGATGAATGTAAAGAAATAGCGGAAGAAGCAGAAGTAGAATATGAGAGTGACAGATATTTCAGACGATAACAAAGGAAATACTTACCTTATATAATTTAAGATTAATTTAAAGATAATAGAATATGAAACAGATTTTCATCACAATGACGCTATTGCTTAGTATATGGCAAGTGCAGGCTCAGAATATAAAGCGCCCGGACTCATACAACTACCAACGTGGATTGGAGGCTATGCAGGAAGAAAAGATGCAGGAAGCACTTGACTATTTTAACAAAGATCTTCAAGATAATCCCAAGAATGGTTATTCCTATTCTTGGATTGCAATGTTACGTGGTCAGGATGAGGATTACGGACGTGCTCTTACTGCTGTTGATCTGGCAATAAAATATCTGCCAAAGAAAGATACGGAGTATGTCATTTTTGCCTATACGACTCGTGCTGGGGTGTACCTCCATCTTGGTGATACTGTGAAAGCAATGAATGACTATGATGCGGCTATCAAAGCTCAACCTGACGAGGGGGAGCTTTATGAAAAAAGAGCTCAAATTTATTATGAACAAGGAAAGTATGATCTTGCTGACGCAGATTATCGCAAGATGATAGAGTTGAAACCTGGTGATGTAATGGGTTATATGGGACTAGGACGTAATGCCAATGAACAGAAGAAATGGGAGGATGCTATCAAACAGTTTGACTATGTGACAAAACTGTCCAGTGATTATTCTTCTGGGTATTCTTTCCGTGCAGAATCATATATAGGATTAGAGAAATGGAATGAGGCGACGGATGATATCGTGAAGGCATTAAGTATTGATTGGGATAGGAAAGCACACTACTTAGCAGTGGTCTCTAAGGAGCCAGCTTTCACTATGCTCGTTGCCAAATTGAAAATACAGTCGGCAAAAGCACCTAACGAAGCAACATGGCCCTATATCATAGCAACTATGTATGAGCAAGCCAAGGACTATCATAAAGCAATAGACTATTATGCTGCCGCCAATAAAATAGATGCATCTGAGAATATATATCAGAAGATCTCGGATTGTCAATACCAACTCGGTAATTATGAAAAAGCTCTTGACAATATCAACCAGGCTCTAAATATGGATAGTACTAATCTTAATTTTCTTATTAAGAAGGCTGATATTTATTATGAGAGTGGAATGGGGCAGGCAGCTATCACAGAATGGGATAAAGTACTGGCGATACAACCAGAATATGGATATGGGTATTATCGCAGAGGATGGTATAAGGAATTGACTGGTAATTTTGAAGGAGGACTGGAGGATTTGTCTATGGCTATCGTGCTGGAACCCAAAGAGTCATATTATTACGGAACTCGTGGTGATTTGTATATGAGGTTGGGTAAGAGAGATTTGGCGGAGAGTGATTTTAAAAAGGTTATTGAACTTGAAGATACTCCAGAGAGATATGAGTGTATTCATTATGCCTATCAAGGATTAGGGCAATATGAAAAAGCTAAGGAGGCAATGGAGATTATTATTGCAAAAGATACAACAAGTAAAGAAAATTACTATGACGCTGCTTGTCTATATTCTCGTATGCGGGATAAAGATAGTGCGTTGAGGTATTTGGAAAAGGCTTTGAAGTTAGGATATAACCGCTTTGCCCATATGGAACGAGACTTTGATTTGGATTTCCTACGAAATTCTGAAGAATTTAAAGCTCTCATAAACAAATATCAGCCCAAGACTGATGAGGGTAAAGTGTCTATTGGTTCTAATGTATCAACTCCAAGTGATATTTCTGTTTCTGAGATTCCTTTCACAAAAGAAGATGGTGTTTGTAAAGTGAAATGTAAAATTAATGGACTTCCACTGCATTTTGTCTTTGATACAGGTGCCAGCGATGTGACATTATCAATGGTTGAGGCTACTTTTATGATGAAGAACGGCTATCTTACAGAAAAAGATGTGATAGGCAACCAGCGTTATATGGATGCTAATGGCGATGTCAATGTGGGTACGGTTATTAATCTGAAGGAGGTAGACTTTGGCGGGCATAACTTGACGAATGTCCGTGCTTCTGTGGTGCGTAATCAAAAAGCACCGCTTTTGTTAGGACAAAGTGTACTGGGAAGACTTGGAAAGGTTGAAATAGATAATGGTAAAAATGTAATAAAGATATCTCGCTAATCTTCCAATGATGAATAAAATCTATCTTTTCCTTGCAGCGATATTGTTGCTGTGTTTGGCTCCGATGCCGTATGGGTATTTCCAGCTGGTGTGGTTTGTGACGACGAAATGATTTGTAAGCATAAGGGAAAACTATTTTCACAAGGCTTGTGATGGATGAAAATACTTTTGTTCGGGGAAAAAGTCGTAACTTTGTAGCAAATATGGATATTAACACAATTGAAAGCAACATTAGAAAAGAAGCAGCAACCGTACTTTGGCGTGTTATCCTCTTTATAATCTATTATGTAGGACTGATATTACTAGGTATAGGCTTGTTCTTCGCTGCATTTGGAGTAACTTGGTTGCTTATTCAAATGCTTGGTGAGTTTAGCCATATAAATGGCCGTATCGCTATATGGATATTTATAGCGTGGTTGGCCATGTGGTGGTTTTGCATTCAAGTTGCGTGGTATCTCATAAAACCTCTGTTCACTTTTCATTCTTCATCCGATGAGAATCGAGTAGAAGTTAAGAGAGAAGAATGTCCAGAACTGTTCTCAATGATAGCTGATGTGGCAAAATCTACGGGTAACAAAATGCCCAAGCATGTTTATCTGACAGCAGAAGTAAACGCCTGTGTATTTTACAACTCCACCAGTATATGGGCGATATTCTTTCCTACGAGGAAGAACCTTATGGTAGGACTAGGCTTGCTTCAGGGAATGTCTAAAGATGAGGTTAAGGCAATCCTTGGGCATGAGTTTGGACATTTCTCCCAACAGACGATGAAGGTTGGTTCTATTTCATATCGTTTATTGCTTATAATACGTGACATGATAGAACAGGCACAAGAACAACAACGGAGTGCTGCTTTGAGTCAGGCATCGGACAACACATGGGATAAATTTTTCCATCTTGCAAGCGGTCCCATTTCTTTTATCACGGGGAAGACAATTGATTTTTATAACTATATTGAGAAGAGGAACAGGAGCCTTTCTCGTCTTATGGAATTTGAAGCTGATGCCGTTGCTTGTCGCGTAGTAGGTGCAAAACCTTTTATTTCGTCCCTATGTAAGCTATCTGTTCTTTCAGAGCGGTATGGTCTTTACGAAAATCTGATAGCCAGTCTTCTTTCTGAGAAGCAGTATCTGAAAGAGTACTGGAATGGCTATGATTATGTTGACGGCTTAATAGCAAAGGATGAACAACTACAATTGTCATGCAACGACATTTTAGACTCAGAAGTTGGTGACAATGCCCATTACCACTCTAAGGTAAGAGTCATTGATGGATGGAATACTCATCCGTCAACAGAGGAACGTATTGAGAATGCTCGACAATTCATAGAAGACCAGAAACAAGTAGATACTACTGATGCCAGAACGATTGTACCAATGGAAACGATGGATTCGGTTGGCAAGATGAGACAGGAGTATATTGCAGAGAATATGCAGGAGCCTGTCGTTTGGGGGCAAGTCATTGAGGTAGGACTCGATGATTTCAAGATGTGGGCAGAGAAACAACTGAAAGATCGAAGGGTGCCGCATTTCCTATTTCCTTTTGTCAACAAGAACGTGGTTAGTTTCGCACTCCCTTCAACAGAAGAACTACAGGAACCTGTTGAATCGCCATTTAGTACGGAAAACAGAGAAATGCTTTTGGAGTTTGGGCAAGGAGTGGCAGACTGGCAAGCGCTAAATCAGCTTAACTCTGAAGATTCCGAAGTGAAACACATGTTGTATAATGGTATAGAACCGTCAGACTGTTCCGCAGCTATCGAACAACACAAAGCCTATCTTGATCCATTTAATGAGAAACTAAAGAATCTGGATATTCAGATATACAAGTATCTCTGGCAAAGGGCAAAGAACAAGACAAATCTAAATATTATGTATTGGGCGTTATTCTTCGGTAACGATGGACTAAGGGGTATGGGTGACATCATGAATACCGTAAATGCTATACGAGAACAGGCTCAATTCTATAATGAAAATGGGCAGGGATTCAGTTTGAGGGATGATGTACAGGCACAACTGACAAAAGACTTCTGGGAATTTATGCGAGGCTTCGACTATAAGAATGTGGCAAGCATTTGTGGCGAATGGAAAAATGGTGAAGATACTACCGTTAGCCAATTACTCGAGAAGTGGTATGAGTTTGCATCAAAAGAAAGACCACCATACCTTAATACTTCAGATTTGTTCGGAATGATTGATGAGGTATATCCTTTGTTAGACCATTTGTATAACCTCGGAAAATCACAATGGACTCAAAGAGTTATTAATGCCTACTTTGACATCGAGGAGACGGAAGATCCCGAACCAGAACCAATTGAGTACGAAGACGTGTGGGATGAATCTCTTGATACGATCTCTGAAGGCGAGAAGATTCGGTATAAGATTTCAGAATACATATCCAATCTTGAAAAGGGCCAAAGTGTCACTGTCACAGATATATTCGGTGAGGATTCTGTTTCAACAGACGAGTATGTGGAATTCCTGAAAGTTACTACAGCCTTAGTTGGGCCAAGCACGATAAGAAGTCAAGAAGAACTAGAAAAGACTCTTGCTGAATTAGAAAAAGAACCAGACGTTACTATCATGAAGAAACTTGGAAATACATATTTGCTGGGAGAGGTCGTAGAGCAGAATTTGGAGGAATCGACCAAATGGTATATGAAAGCAGCTGAAGAGAATGATGCTGAAGCTCTTGACAGAGTAGGCGGTGCATATCTCCATGGCGCAGGTGTTGAGCAGAATCTTGCTAAGGCTGTGGAATATTATAAGAAATCAATAGTCGCTGACGGCTTTGCTGAAGCTCTTCTCGATTTAGGTCTGGCATATCTTAAAGGTGAAGGAGTTCCACAAAATGCTGAGCATGGTTATTCTCTAATGATTCGTGCTGCTAAACAGGGAAATGCAGCCGCTCAATACAATATGGGATATTTATATCGTAAAGGTATAGGTGTCGATCCCAGTATGGATAAAGCAGTCAGATGGTACCGTTTGAGTGCTGCACAAGACTACGAGCAAGCAATTGAGTGTTTGAAAGAGTTGGATATAAAATGGGATTTTTAGATATTATAGTATGAAACAACTCTATCTCATTCTTGCAGCAATGATGCTGCTTTGTCTTGCACCGATGCCGTATGGCTATTATGTCCTTGTCAGGTTTCTGGCAATGGTGGGATTTGGCATGATGGCATATCGCTATTATCAAGAGAAGAAAGAGTCTCTTGCTTGGACTTTTGGCATCTTAGCATTGTTGTTCCAGCCGTTTGCTAAAATTGCATTAGGAAGACTGATATGGAATATTGTTGATGTGATAGTGGCTGTAGGATTGATTATCTTGTATTTCGTTGAAAAGAAAAAGATAGAAAAGGAATCTCATCAGGTAATACCATTAAAGTCCAAAGATTCTTTTGAGTCAGAGATCAATGAGGATAACAGGTTTGAATTCCGATTAGAAGGTAAGTTGGCTCCAAAGGAGTTGATTTATGTTGCAAGTGAGGAGGACAAGATACTGAATGATTTGTTTGAGAAGAGTCCTGAGGTATTTGAAGGGTGGGGGCAAATGATAGGGTTCCACATCATTTATCTGCCTCTCTTGATGAGACGATTGAAGGATGTGGAAGTGCTGAGGTACCGTGCTCCCTATATGACAAATGCGGAGATAGCGAGTGCTAATCTTAAAAATGACTTCTTGCTGCAATATCTGAATAATCCTTCTGATAAGAATAGTATAAAGCACGGATTTATCCGTACAGAGGATATCCATAGAGGTGGCGATGGGAAGGATAAGGCAATTAACAGATTCTATCCTCTGACATCTAGTAGTTCGGAGCCTATAGCAGATCAGTTGCATAGAATTGGGAAACAGATATCCAGAGAGCAGCAACAGCATGACCGGTTAATTGAAAGTCATGACGAATGGGGTGATGTCATTAGTGGTGGGGCTGATGATGACTTTAATTCTCAATTAGCAGAAGAGAACACTGATGACTTGATAGAGGAGGTAAAGGAAAGAATTGCTAAACTGAGACAGAGGGGTATATCACAATATATCTTGGAGCAGTTGATTCATCCTGATGACAGACTTAGTAAAATGGTCATCACCAAAGATTATCGAATTATACTGCCTGATTATAACGATATGGAGATTAAGATGGAACCTCTGGTGAAGGCGGTGTACTTTCTGTTTCTTAGGCATCCAGAGGGGATCGCCTTTAAAAATCTGCCTGCTTATAGGCAAGAGTTGACGAAGATATATTCTGAGGTCAGACCTTGGGGATTGTCGGATAGGGCATTGCGGAGCATTGAGGATG
>JAEEGF010481324.1_pt1 | contig 16023 bp, 13 predicted proteins | sample 9134171 | NCBI WGS metagenome assembly JAEEGF01 (sample SAMN16246542, study PRJNA631951) | gut metagenome | biome: gut microbiome; feature: rumen; material: AP-attached | host: Bos | place: Iran: Karaj | collected 2018-10
TGCATGTGCCAAGGCTTGTCCGCGTCAGATTATTGAGATTCGCCTTAAAGGTCCCAAGAATCGTCGTATGGTGGTTCTTTGTAACAACAAAGACAAAGGCGCTATTGCCAATAAGTGGTGTAAGGCCTCATGTATTGGTTGCGGCAAGTGTGTGAAGGTTTGTGATAAGTTCGAGGCTATCACCCTGACAAAGAACCTTGCTTACATCGACGCAGAGAAATGTAAACTTTGCCGTAAGTGTGAGGAGGCTTGTCCGAAGGGTGCTATTCATTCCTTCAATATGCCACCAAGGAAACCTAAGGCAGAGACTCCTGAAACGCCAAAGGCTCCTCAGGCCCCAACTACTCCTAATGTTGAACCCGTAAAAGCAGAACAGTAATTATGAAGACATTTAGCATTGGTGGTGTTCACCCCGAAGAAAATAAGCTGTCTGCCGGTAGTCCCATTCGTGAGGCTCAGTTGCCTAAGCAAGCAGTGTTCAGCATGTTCCAGCATATTGGTGCTCCTGCAAATCCCGTTGTCAAGAAGGGCGATGTGGTGAAGGTAGGTACCTTGCTGGGTGAAGCCGGAGGCTTTGTAAGTGCTCCCATTTACTCGAGTGTAAGTGGTAAGGTAAATAAAGTTGATGTGGTTCTTGATGCCAGTGGTCTTCGTCGAATGGCAGTTGTTGTTGACGTGGAAGGCGATGAGTGGGAAGAAGGAATTGACCGTTCTACCGACCTTGTGAAACTGGCTGACCGTCCTGATTTGGATAGTAAGACCATCGTTGATAAGATTAAAGCCGCAGGTATTGTGGGTATGGGTGGTGCTACATTCCCCACTCATGTCAAGTTGTGTCCCCCTCCTGGTAAGGTGGCCGAATGTGTGATTGTGAATGCTGTTGAGTGTGAGCCTTATCTTACTGCCGACCATAGACTAATGCTTGAGCATCCCGATGAGATTCTCGTTGGACTCCAGCTTGTTATGAAGGCCGTAAATGTCAATAAGGGATACATCGGCATAGAACGCAATAAGCCCGATGCCATCGCGCTGATGACAGAAAAGGCTAAGCAATATCCCGAAATAGAGGTAGTACCCTTGAAGGTGAAATATCCACAAGGTGGTGAGAAACAGTTGATTGACGCTGTTATTGGTCGTCAGGTTCCTGCTCCTCCTGCATTGCCTATTGATACGGGTGCTATTGTTCAGAATGTTGGAACCATCTTTGCCATATATCAGGCAGTGATGAAGAACAAGCCTTTGATTGACCGTATCATTACTGTTACAGGTAAGAGCCTTAGCAAGCCCTCTAACTTGCTGGCTCGTTTGGGAACTCCATTTAGTCAGTTGATTGACGAGTGTGGAGGTCTTCCTGAAGATACTGGTAAGATCATTGGTGGTGGTCCTATGATGGGTAAAGCTCTCTTGAGTATTGACGTGCCTATGACAAAGGGCTCAAGTGGTCTGCTCATTATGAAGGAAGATGAAGCCAAGCGTGCAGAGGCAGAGCCTTGTATTCGTTGTGCCAAGTGCGTAGGTGCTTGTCCTATGGGACTTGAGCCTTATCTCTTGTCTAAGGTAAGTGAGTTACGCGATTGGGATGCTGCCGAGCAAGATGATATCACCAGTTGCATTGAGTGTGGTTCTTGCCAGTTCACTTGTCCCAGCCATCGTCCTTTGCTGGATTACATCCGTCTGGGTAAGTCAACAGTAATGGGAATCATCAGAGCTCGCTCTGCTAAATAAATGAGAAACGAGAAATTAAACATAGATTATGAGTAAATTAACAATATCCCTTTCACCGCATGTTCACGGAGGTGACTCTGTTCAGAAGAACATGTATGGTGTTTGCATAGCCTTGCTTCCGGCTCTGATTGCAAGCTTTTGCTTCTTTGGTTTGGGGGCGGTGAAGGTTATGCTCGCTTCGGTGTTGTCCTGCGTCTTCTTTGAGTGGGCCATTACCAAGTTTATTTTGAAGCGCGACCGCTTGACCATTCTTGATGGTTCAGCCATTCTCACGGGTTTGCTCCTGGGTTTCAACCTTCCCAGCAATCTTCCTATATGGATAATCATTCTGGGTGCCTTGTTCGCTATTGGTGTTGGTAAACTCACGTTTGGTGGACTTGGACAGAACATCTTCAATCCTGCTTTGGCTGGTCGTGTGTTCTTGCTGATTAGCTTCCCTGTTCAGATGACCTCTTGGTCGGACAATGTTCTCGACCATATCGATGGTTATTCAGGTGCTACACCATTAAGTTTGATGCAAAAGGCAATCCTTGAGAAAGATGCCTCTATACTGAATGACCTTCCTTCAAGCCTTGAAATGTTCCTTGGTCAGACTGAAGGTTCTATGGGTGAAGTAAGTGCTTTGTTGCTGCTCATCGGTTGTGCATTCATGCTATGGCGTAAGATTATCACCTGGCACATTCCCGTAAGCATTATTGCAACGGTTCTTGTCTTCTCGGGCTTGCTTCATTTGGCTAATCCTATTTATGCCAATCCCTTGCAGGTTATCTTCTCTGGAGGTATGATTCTGGGTGCTTGCTATATGGCAACTGATTACGTGACTTCGCCTATGAGCCATAAGGGTCAGCTCATCTTTGGTGTCTGCATTGGTTTGCTGACGGTGGTTATTCGTAACTGGGGTGCTTATCCCGAAGGTATGTCGTTTGCCATCATCATCATGAATGCATTCACTCCCTTGATTAATGTATATTGCAAGCCTAAGCGCTTTGGTGAAGTAATTGGAAAGGAGGCAGCAAAATGAAGAAACTGAAATCTACGTTGCCTAATATGGCAATTGTGCTGACCTCTATTGCTCTTATTGCAGGTTTGGCACTTGGTTATGTCAATAGTGTTACGGCTGGTCCTATCGAACAGATAAAGGCTAAGCAATTGAGTGATGGTATTAAAGCCGTGTTGGCTGCTGATGAGGTCGTAGTGGAAACTCCCGATACACTGGAGAGTGGAGCAATCATCTATCAGACCGATAAGGGTGTGGCTGTTCAGGCTACTGATCCCAATGGCTTTGGTGGCAAGCTTTCCGTACTTGTTGGTTTCAATGAAGAAGGTCTTATCCAAGGCTATCAAGTATTGGAGACAAGTGAGACTCCTGGACTTGGTGCTAAGGCCGGAGAATGGTTCCAAAAGGGTCAGAAAGGTGACATCATAGGTAAGCAAGCAGGAAACCTCACCGTATCTAAGGATGGGGGAGAGGTTGATGCTATTACAGCTTCTACCATTACCAGTCGTGCTTTCCTTCGTTGTGTAAATGCTGCATACGAAGCTTTGAGTGAGCGTGAGCAAGAAGATGCACAAACTGGTGCGACTCAACAAATTAAAGAAGAAACGGAGGTAACAAATGAATAATCTTAAAGTATTTCTCAATGGTCTCTTTAAGGAGAACCCGACGTTTGTGCTCCTGTTAGGTATGTGTCCTACGTTGGGTACAACCAGTAGTGCACTCAACGGTATGTTCATGGGTTTGGCAACACTGGCCGTATTGGTGTTCTCTAACCTTATTATTTCACTCATTAAGAACCTCATTCCCGATCAGGTGCGCATCCCTTGCTATATTGTGGTAATTGCATCATTGGTTACCATCCTTCAGATGCTCATCAAGGCTTATGCTCCTGGTGTGGATGCAGCTTTGGGTCTCTTTATTCCTCTGATTGTGGTAAACTGCATCATTCTAGGTCGTGCAGAAGCTTTTGCTGCTAAGAATGGTGCCATCCCATCCGTTTTCGATGGTCTTGGTATCGGACTTGGTTTCACTTGGGCTCTCACACTTCTGGGTGCTTGCCGCGAGTTGCTGGGTACTGGTAAGGTATTCAACATTACTTGCTTCCCCGAGCAGTATGGTGCTCTCCTCTTTGTGTTAGCCCCTGGTGCTTTCATCGTGCTGGGTTATCTAATTGCAGTCTTCAATAAAATTAAAAAGGCATAACGATTATGGCATACATTCTTATTTTTATCACAGCGATATTCGTTAATAATATCGTACTGAGTCAGTTCCTCGGCATCTGTCCCTTCTTGGGTGTGTCGAAGAAGGTTGAGACTGCTATGGGTATGGCAGCAGCTGTTGCTTTTGTGCTTGTTATTGCCACGTTGGTAACATACCTGATCCAGATTTATGTGCTTAATGCTTTTGGACTAGAATACCTCCAGACGATAGCCTTCATTCTGGTTATTGCTGCTCTGGTGCAGATGGTTGAGATTGTGCTCAAGAAGGTTAGTCCTGCTTTGTATCAGGCTCTTGGTGTATTTCTTCCTTTGATCACTACCAACTGCTGCATCCTTGGTGTTGCCATTCTTGTTGGTAACGGCACTTACGATGCTGCTGGTATGGAACATAATCTGGTTACAGGCGTATGGTTTGCTCTCTGCACAGCCATAGGTTTTGGATTGGCATTGATTGTCTTTGCTGGCATTCGTGAGCAACTCTCTCGTATGGATGTTCCCAAGGGTATGCAGGGTATGGCTATCGCTCTTGTTGTAGCTGGTCTTCTCTCCATGGCCTTCATGGGATTCTCGGGAGTAAACAATGGACTTGCAAAGCTGTTTTGAAGACTCACCCCCAACCCGCCCTCCGTCGCAGGCTCCCCAACGCTAACGCCCAACTTGCGTTGCCCTGTTAAGGAGGGGAGTAGATACGTTTGATAATAAAGAATAATAATGTTAAATTAAACATCCTTGGCCCCAATATGTTCCTCCCCATTTACGGGGGAGGTTAGGAGGGGGTCTTATATCATGGAAACTATTTTGGTTACTGGTGGTTGCGGTTTCATTGGCTCGCACACCACAGTGGAATTACAGGAAGCAGGTTACGATGTTGTAATCGTTGACAACCTGAGTAATTCACGCATTGAAGTGCTTGATGGCATTGAGAAGATCACAGGCAAGCGTCCTGCTTTTGAGCAAGTAGACCTTCGTGATCAGGAAGCCACAGAGGGTGTGTTTAAGAAATATCCTCAGATTAAGGGTATCATCCACTTTGCAGCTTCAAAGGCTGTGGGTGAGAGTGTTGAGAAACCATTGCTGTACTATCGCAACAACATTGTTTCCCTCATCAACCTGCTCGAACTCATGCCTAAGTATGATGTTAAGGGTATCATCTTCTCTTCAAGTTGCACCGTTTATGGTCAGCCTACAAAGGAGAACTTGCCTGTTACTGAGGAGGCTCCTATCCAGAAGGCTCTTTCTCCCTATGGTAACACGAAGCAGATTAATGAGGAGATCATTCAGGACTACGTTCACTCTGGTGCTCCTATCAAGAGCATTATCTTGCGTTACTTCAACCCCATTGGTGCTCACCCTTCAGCAGAGATTGGTGAATTGCCCATTGGTGTACCCATGAACCTTATCCCCTTTGTTACACAGACAGCTATCGGAGTGCGTAAGCAACTGAAGATCTTTGGTAATGACTATGACACTCCCGATGGAACTTGCATTCGTGACTACATCTATGTAGTTGACCTTGCTAAGGCTCATGTAAAGGCTATGACTCGCGTACTTGAGGGTGATGGTGATGCAGTGGAAGTATTTAACATTGGTACTGGTCGTGGTCTCTCAACTCTTGAGGTTGTTGAAGGCTTCGAGAAGGCTACAGGTGTTAAACTTCCTTGGGAGTATGCACCACGTCGTGAGGGTGACATCGAAAAGGTTTGGGGTAATGTTGATAAGGCCAATCGAGTTCTTGGTTGGAAGGCAGATACTCCTACTGAGGATGTTCTCCGCTCAGCTTGGAAGTGGCAAGAGAAGTTACGTCGCGATGGTGTTATGTAATGCTACTGTATAGTCAATAAATACTTAATGCAATATTGACATAATGCAATAAAAAAATCGAGAGTCTTTCGGGGCTCTCGATTCTTTTTGTATCCTAATTATACTATTCAGTCAGTATCATCGTAGTGGGTATATTCCATAAAAGAACACCAGGCCTACAACTACTTTGGAGACGTTTTCAGCACGACCTATCAATGTACCACTGTGGTCATAAACACGTCCATCTTTTATCTGGCCTACATACGCACCAGTATTATTGTAGAACCTATCATCATTGGTATAACCGAGTAGAGCACCTGAATGGTCATAGAACCTTTCATCTCTCTCATAACCAGCATAGCCACCAGAGGAGTTGTAGAAGCGATTGTTCTCAACTCTACCTCTTAATGAGCCAGAGTGGTCATAGACTCTTCCATTCTCGAATCTACCAATCAGTGAACCACTGCGGTCATACATCTTTTGACAGTTTCCTGTGATGGAGAAACCGAACATGATGAATAGTATGATTAGTCGAAACTGCATTCGCTATTCTTTTATTTGATATTGGGTTCTTCAAGACCAATACCCTTCTTCTTGTCAACCACTTTCAGCACAAGTCCCAGAATGAGAGCAGCAACACCTAAGGAAGCAAGCATAACAAGGGGAGCAGTGTAGTTGAATTGTGTGGGATCTGTTACACCGGGATTTGTCTTATCAAGCACCTTACCAATGAGCAAGGGGAAGAGCCAGAGACCAATGTTCTGAATCCAGAAGATGAGGGCATAAGCCGAACCAATCACCTTAGCATCAACCAGTTTGGGAACACTTGGCCACAAAGATGCGGGAACCAGTGAGAATGAGCTTCCCAGAACAAGGATGGTAACATAAGCAATGATGATGCCACCAACAGCATTACCCTTGAACAGAGGAAGAACGAAGGCAAAGGTGAGGTGACAAGCAATGAGCAACAAGCTACCCAGTACGAGCATGGAAGCTGCCTTACCTTTGTGGTCGACATAACTACCAAGAATAGGAGTGATGAGTACTGCCAACAAGGGGAATACAGCGAAGATGCTCTCAGCAGACTGACGCATGTAACCCATATAGCAATAGGCAACAAGAGCAATGATGGAGATGGAGAGAAGACCATACTTCATGCCATTCTTCTTCTGGAAGTTGGAAGCAAAACCTGCTGCTGCAACAATGAGCATGATGACGTACTGAATGATGGTAATCTGACTGCTTGCCCAGAAACTATCGGCACTGGGTTCTGTAAGTGTAAGGTTGCACTGAAGCATATTCACGGCATACTTCTGGAAGGGGAAGATGGCAGAATAGTAGAGTACACAAAGCAGAGCTACCAACCAGAAACCAGAGTCGGTGAGAATCTTACCCAAGTCACTAACCTTGAAGGGATCGTCCTTTTCTTCTGCTTCACCGGTTTGGCTATCCAGTTTCTTATCCATGAAGAAGTAAACGATGGTCATCATCAAGGCTATGCAGAGGAGAACCACACCAAAAGCAACACTACGGCTAACATCTACCTTACCACCAAGCTTAGCAAAGAAGGGGGAGAAGATCATGCAAGTAGCTACACCCAGACGAGCAAGTGCCATTTCACTACCCATTGCAAGTGCCATTTCGCGACCTTTGAACCACTTAACAATACCACGACTTACTGTGATACCAGCCATTTCCACACCACAACCAAATATCATGAAACCAACAGCAGCAAACTTAGCTGATGCGGGCATTCCTTCATAGAAAGGAGATACTCCCAGTTCGTCGAATACAGGGATGTAGTTGAGATGATTGGTGAACCAAGTGTCGAGACTGCTTCCAATGAAACTTTCACTTACAGCATACCACTTTATAAAGGCTCCAACAAGCATTACTGTTGCTGAAAGCAAAGCTGTAAAGCGAACACCCATCTTGTCGAGGATGATACCTGCAAAGATGAGGAAGAAGACAAACACATTGAGGAATACCTCTGAGCCTTGCATAGTTCCGAAGGCTGTAGAATCCCAACCTCTTGTTTCCTGCATGAGGTCCTTAATGGGGGAGAGGATGTCCATGAAGATGTAGCTGCAGAACATAGCTAATGCTAATAGCAGCAAAGCAGTCCAGCGCATTCCAGCACTGTCGCGAAGTGTTTTGATTTGTTCAGACATAAACTTATTATTAATTCATAATTCACAATTCATAATTACTCCCTCCCTTGGGGAGGGTTGGGGTAGGCTCTTATTTCAACCACTTATCAAGCCAAGCAAAGTATGTGCGTTGCCACAAGATACCATTCTGTGGTTTCAATACCCAGTGGTTCTCATCAGGGAAGATGAGGAGTTGAGCCTCTATACCACGCATGCGAGCAGCATTGAATGCAGACATACCTTGAGTGGCATTGATGCGGTAATCCTTCTCACCATGGATGCAGAGGATGGGAGTATCCCACTTGTCAACAAAGCGATGAGGACTGTTGTCATAAGTCTTCTTTGCACGTGCTGTCATATCCTTATTCCAGGGAGCATCATCATATTCCCAGTTAGAGAACCAGTTTTCCTCTGTCTCTGTGTACATAGCTTCCAGGTTGAATGCACCATCGTGAGCAATGAAGCACTTGAAACGCTTATCATGATTACCTGCCAGATAATAAACAGAGAAACCACCGAATGAAGCACCTACAGCACCCAGGTGATCTTTGTCGACATAAGGCAAATTCTCACAAGCATCATCGATTGCTGCAAGATAGTCTCTCATGCATTGACCAGTCCAATCACCAGAGATTTCTTCTTGCCAAGCTAAACCAAAACCAGGAAGACCATGACGATTGGGAGCAATGATAACATATCCCTGAGCAGCCATAATCATGAAGTTCCAACGATAGCTCCAGAACTGAGATACGGGACTTTGAGGTCCACCTTCACAGAAGAGTAAGGTTGGGTACTTCTTATTTGGATCGAAGTGAGGTGGTTTGATAATCCAGTAGAGCATGTCCTCACCAGTAGTAGTCTTAATCCAACGAGCTTCACTTTCTCCTGCTGCTATCTGAGAGAGGATGTGGTCGTTCTCGTGGGTTACTTGTTGTAAGGATGTGATGGTGTCACCATTTATAGAACAGAGGTAGAGGTCAGCAGGATGCATGTAATTGTGTTGCTCCATTAAAAGCCTCTCTCCATCTCCCCCCGAAGGGAGGAGTGCCAGTGAGCCAAAGTCAGCTTGATAGTTGCTGAGTTGCTTAACCTCACCTTGCAGGTTGGTACGATAGAGGTTCTCAGTAGCGTGCCATACACCCAGGAAATAGAGTGTCTTACTATCATTTGCCCAGCAGAAGTCATCAACATTGCTGTCGAAGGATTCGGTTACATACTGCTTGTTTTTTTCCTTCAGGTCATAGATGCAAAGACGAAGACGATCAGCTTCATAACCATCACGTTCCATGCTTGTCCATGCAAGATAGCGTCCATCAGGTGAGAACTTAGGATTCTGGTCATAACCAACTTGATAGTCAACCTCACCTTGATTAACAGCCTGAGTAGCCAGTGTCTTTGTAGGATCAACCTCAGGAATTTCATAGTCAGTAGGCTTGCAGAGGTTGGTTACTTCTCCGTCTTCTACATTATACAGGAAGATGTCGGAGTCGGTGGAGATGCTCATCATGAGACCCGTTTTTGTACGGCAAGTGTAAGCTATCTGTTTGCTATCAGTGCTCCAAGCCAGTTGTTCTATACCACCAAAGGGTTCCATAGGACACTCATAGGGAAGACCCTCGAGGATATCTTTTTCTTCACCAGTTTCCAGATCAAGGATGAAGGGGTGGGGTATGCTTTCAACATAGTGATCCCAATGACGATACATGAGATCAGTTACCAGTCGACCAGTTGACTTAGGAAGATCAGCAGGACGCTCCTGAATGATATCGTGGTAAGGAACTTGCTTGATGATGATCACCTTCTTCTGGTCGGGAGAGAAGAGGAAACCTTCCACTTCACCATCAGTTTTGGTCAGTTGCTTGCGAGCTTTACCCTTGCTGTTCATGGTCCAAACTTCACCTTTCGATTCAAAGGCTATCTTATCATCAGAAAGCCAAACAGGAGAAGAACCCAGACCCAGATAGGACCCACTCTTTCCCTCCCTTGAAGGGAGGGTATTATCTCCTTTTCTAGAAGAAGTAGAATTCTCCTCGCCCTTTAAGGGAGAGGTAGGAAGAGGGTCTATATAGAGCAGTGTATTACTGCGGTTTTCCTCTACGCTGTAATAACTAACTTGGTAGGCTACCTTCTCTCCGTTGGGAGAGACACTGTAAGAACCTATTCTACCCATTGCCCACAAAGCTTCTGGAGTCATAACATCTGATTCCAGTTTGATGTCGCTTCGTGTGATGATGTTCTCTTCTGACTGCTTGCAAGCGCTCATTACAAAAATGCAAAATGTCAAATGTAAAATGTAAATGAAATTCCGTTTCATATCATTAACCTTATAACCTCATAACCTCATAACCTCAAAACCTTAAAACCTCACGACCTCTCATTTCCTCATTCTCTTTTGTTCCTCAGCCATCTTTTGCATAGCTTCCAGTCGTGCAGCAAAACCACCCATCTTCTTGGGATCGTTCTGATGACGAGCCTTGTAATCATCCAACTGCTGACGGAGTTTCTTGTCGTCAGTGAACTTACGCAAGCCCCACATAATGAGGATGGTAGTAAGACCAGAGAGGAAGTAGTAGTAGGAAAGACCTGAACTGTAGTCGTTGAAGATGAAGAAGAAAGCAATAGGCATGAGCACCATCATCCACTGCATCATCTTCATTTGTGCTTGTTGTTCCTGACTCATCATAGCATTGCTCTGTTGTTGCTTCATGCTTATCCAGGTGTTACCGATGTTGGTAAGGGAGAAGAGTAAGCAGAAGATGCTGATGTGGTTACCCACGAGCCAGATGTCCTTACCCCAACGAATAACATCGTCATAAGCACTGAGGTCACTTGCCCAGAGGAAACTTTCTCCACGCAGTTCTATTGCATTGGGAATGAAGTTGAAGAGAGCAATCCAGATAGGCATCTGTATGAGTGCGGGAAGACAACCTCCCATGGGAGAAACTCCATATTGACTGTAGAGTGACATCATCTCTTGCTGCTTCTTCATGGCATCTTCTTGCTTGGGATATTTAGCATTCAGTTTATCCATTTCGGGTTTCAGCAATCTCATGCGAGCACTTGCCAGATAACTCTTCTTGGTAGCAGGATAAACAAGAACCTTCACAATGAGGGTGAGCAACAGGAGCACAATACCCATGTTCAGACCAAATCCTGTGAGCCAATCGAAGAGGTAGAGGATGAAGAAACGATTGATCCACTTCACGATAGGCCAACCAAAGTATACCAGGTTTTGCAACTTCAGTTTCTTGTCACTCAGCGATAGTTTGTTGGTAGCCTTCAGTGTGTGGAAATCATTGGGACCCAGATAGAACTGCATCTCAGTAGGTTGCTTACCACTGGGGTCGAACTGGGTTTGCATCTGTGCGTTATAGAGCTTCAGGTAACCCGAATTCTTTTCTTCAGGAGTACTTTGCAGGGTAATGTTCTGGAAATCCTGATGTGCAATGATGATGGAGGAGAAGAACTGGTCCTTAAAGTCTATCCAGTCGAGTTGCTTATCCACCTGCTTGGTCACATCCTTCATTTCGTTCAGCTTCTTAGTGCCCTCATCCTTAATCTTATAGGTGAGTGCAGCATAGCGAGTTTCAAACGAACCACCTTTCTCTTGCTGTCTGATGCGATTTTCCCAAGTAAGGTCTATGTGCTTGGTAGAAGGGGAGAAGAGGTTTTCCAGTCCTTCACTCTCGATGATGAAGTCCAACATGTAGGAGTCGGGATGCAGGAGATACTTTATTCTCAGTTCACCACCAGTAACCGATGCAACCAGTGTTACACTCGAGTCAGTTTGTTCGGCTACTTGGTAGTAGATGTCCTCACTCTTGATGTTTTCTGCTTTCGTTTCCAGGGTATAACCGAAATGGCTATCTTCCTTTGAGAGCAGAACCACATTCTCCTTCTGTTGGTCCTGATATTCCGAAAGCACGGCACTTTCTATGACACCACCTTGGGTAGAGAGTGTTACACTCACTTTCTCATTCTTCAGGTCGATAGTTTCTGCATCACCTTGTTTGGCACTAAAGAATGCAGAAGTGGAATCCAGTGTAGCCACTTGGGTTTCCTTGTTTGCTTCCTTCGTAGCTTTCTCTTTTTCCAGTTCTGCTTGTCTTGCTTTCTCCACTTGTGCTATAGAATCCCTACGAGCCATCTCTTGAAGTTGAGCTTCTGATGGACGGCTCCACCATGAGAATAGGATGAGCACTAGTGCTATCAGTACGAATCCTGTAATTGTGTTCTTATCCATAGTTTAATTTTACGATTTTACAATTTGACAATTAAATGATTTTACATCTTTTATTTACGCGCTTGCTCGCGCGCTTGTATACACAATTGAGTACAAAAGTACGAAATAATTCTTAATTCTTAACCCTTAACTCTTATTTTATTTGTATTTTTGCACTGAAATAACTGAAAACGTATGAAGAAGACATTCCTTTTGGTGATGCTGGCAACAGTTCTACCATTACATGCACAAAACAGCGTAAAGAGTGAAGGAACAGATGCTTATATGAAGGAACTTCTCTCCCTCATAGAGCAAAGAGACCAGTCGGTTTCCAATGCTAAGGAGCAAGCTGAAGAGGTGAAACTGAACCCCTATTTCTTCCGTGTGATGACTCCTGGAACCTACTATTCGCGTCCAGTTCAGTCGATGATGGGCATTGGTGATGAGTATTCTCTTCCCGAAACCACAGCATCGGATAGGGCTCTTGCTCAGTTGTATGTGATGAATCCTAGGTTGTTCACTCAGACTGAAGCTCGTTTGATGGAATCTCCTGCTTTGCGTGAGGAGATAAAGGCTCCGGTTACTGTGGTTGAACCCAAACTAGCTGAGAAAGCCATTGCTGTGGAGTTGGATACCGATGTTCCCGATACCATTCCTCTCATACCAAAGAAACCTAAGTTCTGGAAAACTTCGGGTAGTGCAAGTCTTCAGTTCACACAGTCTTATTTCAGCGACAACTGGTATCAAGGTGGTGAGAACAACTATGCTGGCATTGGTACGCTTACCCTGAATGCAAACTACGACAATAAGCAGAAAGTGCAGTGGGACAATAAGTTGGAAGCTCAACTTGGTTTCCAGACTACCAGCTCGGATGAACACCACAAGATGCGTGTTACCAACAACCTGTTGCGCATCACCTCAAAGTTGGGTTACAAAGCAGCCAAAAACTGGTTCTACACGGGTCAAGTGATGTCATACACCCAGTTGGCTCCTTTCTATGAGAAGAATAAGATAGACTGGAAAGCTCGCTTTGCTACTCCGCTTTACCTGACGGTTTCTGTCGGTATGGACTGGAAATACAAATCCAAGAATGGCAAGTTCGACCTCTCAGTCTACATCTCTCCATTGGCCTACTACATGACCTATGTGTCGAAGCTACACTCCAATCATCATCGTGATCCCGAGAACCTGGAGAGTGACTACTGGTACTACTATCCCTCGACCTATGGTTTGAAGGATCGCAGCGATCACTTCCTTCATAAATTCGGACCAAATTTGACTGTCAACTCTAAAATCAAGGTCATGAAGAATGTGATGTGGACCAGTCGTTTCTATTGGTTCTCGAACTTCCACAGCACCCTGTTTGAGTGGGAAAACACCCTCGATTTCACCATCAACAAGTACCTCTCTGCCAAGTTCTATGCTTATCCTCGTTTCGATGATTCCAGCAAGAACTACAAGAAGGATCACGGTTACCTGATGTTCAAGGAGTGGTTGTCACTGGGATTGAGTTATAGTTTCTAAAAAGGGGACCCATCCTGGCCTTCCCTTAAAGGGAAGGGATGTTCTAATAATAAATCGAGTACAAACAATGAATATCCTCCTCAAACCATTTTCTTCCCCCTTTAAGGGGGATATGAGGGGGTCCGCGTTTAACTAATTATTCTTCCCCCTTTAAGGGGGATATGAGGGGGTCCGCGTTATGAAATCCATCTACATCACCAGCAGCCCATCGGTTACTCAGTGTCCACAAACAACTGAACCAGAATATGCCTTCATAGGAAGGTCGAATGTGGGAAAAAGCAGTCTCATCAACATGCTTACCCAACACAAGGGATTGGCAAAAACAAGTAGTATGCCCGGTAAAACCATGCTCATCAACTATTTCCAGGTCGATGACTCTTGGTATCTTGTTGACCTACCGGGTTATGGATATGCTAAACGCTCGAAGAAGGAACAGGACAAACTAGTGGAGATGATTCACAACTATGTCATTGGTCGTCAGCAACTTCTGTGTCTGTTTGTACTCATCGATAGTCGACTCACCCCCCAGCAGATAGACCTCGACTTCATTCATTTCCTTGGTGAGAATGGTGTTCCCTTCTCCCTCGTGTTCACCAAATCCGACAAGCAATCTCGTGCCAAAACCTTTGCTAATGTCACCACTTTCCTCAAGACTTTGGAGGAGGAATGGGAAGAACTACCCCCACACTTCGTTACCTCAGCAGAAACCCGAGAGGGTAGGGAGGAGTTGCTAGAGTACATCTACAGCATTAACGATGAGGCTTGATTAATTAGGAGTTAGGAATTACGAATTACGAGTTAGCAAATCGACTGAAAAGAACCCATTAACCCGTTAACCTGTTAACCTGTTATAATTATAAATCAGCCCCGACAAGCATCTGTATCTTGCCGGGGTTGAATCCTCATGGTGAGAGGGCTTTGCTTTGCAAAGATTAAGGATTAGGGATTAAGGTTTAGGGCTGTTTCATCTCCCTCTTCCTATGGGGGAGAGTCCGTTAAGGCGTAACATCTCCAGGATCACCAGAACCACTACCACCTTGGTTGCTACCAGAAGGAATAGACTCAGTAGTTTGTCCGTTAGCTACACGCTGAGATTCCTCTTTCTTAGCCTGCTGTTGAGCAGCACGAGTTCCCACATACTCAAATTCGGGATTGGTGTTCAAAGCCATCTTTAGTTCCGCATCAGCATTGAAAGTTGGACGCACACCAGTGATGTTAGCAGCACTGAAATCATCAGCTTCATCCATGTTCACACCATCAACGATGAGACTTACTCCAAACTTACCCAGTCCATTCAACAGTACACCGTAACCTGCTTTGAGCAACTCAACCACACATTCCACCATATCGGTCAGACAACCATAGATGGTGCCAGTACTGAACGAACTACCATGTTCCTTGATATGCTTAGCTAGCATAGCCAAGTCGACGGTTTCTCTTTCCTGATTAAACGCTACAATTTCCTTCTCACTGTCCTTCTCCGAAGGATTTTTCAAACGCAACCCCTTGCTATATGGGATTGCTCCAATAATTCTGTTTGCCATTTCTTTGATGATTAATAGGTTAGTAATTTAGTATTAGGTCCTCTTCTGGAACTCCTTAGGTCTTCGGCCGTAAGCCCTTAGGTCTTCCTTCATTGAACCTTTGTACAAAGATACGGAAAATATTTGACATATGCAAGTGAATAAATGATTTATTTATAGGTAATATACAATTTATATTGTATATTTGCACTCGTATCAATAATATAAATATGTTATGAAGAAAAAGAATTCAACTAATTTCTCTTTTCTTACTTATAGTGAGAGAAATGGTATTACAGTGTGCAAATTTGATGTGTCAAAGGCTGGTGAAGACTTGGATCTTGGTGAACTGGGTCATTTACACTATGGATGGGTCGATAAAACAGAGACGGGTACTGGTTGTACAAGTTTTGCTTTAGAGAAAAGTGTAAATAAAACAGTAATAGTGTTACCGTCACGTCAGTCTGCAATGGACAAACTTAAGGGCTACAGAAATGTAAATTTTCCAGAAGGGGAGAGTGTTGTTCATCCTCGTTGTAATCATTTGGTTCTAGGAGTTTGGGGTGATGAGAAAATTACCGATGATTTCATCAAACAATATTTTCTGAAATGTGTTCACAATCAACAGAATGCCAAAATTATTTGTGTATATGACAGTTTGTATAAACTGGAGCCTTATCTCGGAAACTTTGATATAGTTCTAGACGAGATGCAAAAAATAATTGAATGGGCAAAAATGAAAACACAAGGAAAGAAGGATGATGAAGACAACCTGACGCCTGATGCTTACACTCGTATGCTAAATATTTGTGAAAAAAATAAAGATAGGGTAACATTTCTTTCCGCAACTCCTCTGGGACAA
>JAEEGF011163671.1_pt1 | contig 16022 bp, 14 predicted proteins | sample 9134171 | NCBI WGS metagenome assembly JAEEGF01 (sample SAMN16246542, study PRJNA631951) | gut metagenome | biome: gut microbiome; feature: rumen; material: AP-attached | host: Bos | place: Iran: Karaj | collected 2018-10
GATCCCACATGTAAGGCAGCAGCGACAATGTCAGATAGCCGTGAGCGATGGTGCTCTGATACTGGCTCTCCTTCTTGGCACGCTCCACATCCACATGAATCCACTGGTGATCCAGCGTGGCATCAGCGAAGAGGTTGATACGGTCTTGGTCTACTTGCAGCCACTCCGAAACCCCAAGTTCCTCACCCAGGTGAGCGGCAAATTCATCATACGAATTAATGACTAACTTTCCCATAATTTATTTTAAATAAGTTCGGGGGCGCGCATGCACCCCCGAACTTTATATTATACATCCTGATTCTCTGGACGCAGCTTGCGCACGGTCTCGCCAGCGCGCCACATCTCCTGGTTGCGCATGGCCTCCAGCTCCTTCTCCAGACCTGCACGGTAGTCGGGCTTCGAGTTGGCGTCGATGGTGATCTGAGCCTCGTTACCCGTCTGTACCGAGTAGTAGAGCCACTCCATCACAGGCTTGATAGCGTCGTGGAAACGGGGAGCCCAGTCGAGCGCACCGCGCTGAGCCGTTGTCGAACAGTTGGCATACATCCAGTCCATACCCTTAGCACCGAAGAGCGGGCCAAGGCTCTGAGTCAGTTCCTCAACCGTCTCGTTGAAGGCCTCCGAGGGAGAGTGTCCGTGCTCGCGGAGCACCTCATACTGAGCCAGCAGCAGACCCTGGATAGCACCCATCAGTGAGCCGCGCTCACCGGTCAGGTCTGATGTAGCCTCGCGCTGGAAGGTTGTCTCAAACATATAGCCGGCACCGATACCGATACCGAAGGCCAGTGTCTTCTCCTTAGCCTTACCGGTAGCGTCCTGGTAGATGGCGTAAGAGCAGTTCAGACCGCGACCCTCGCAGAACATTGTGCGGAGGCTGGTGCCCGAACCCTTAGGAGCCACCATGATCACGTCAACATCCTTCGGGGGGATGACGCCTGTACGATCGCTCCAGTTGATGGCGAAGCCGTGTGAGTAATACAAAGTCTTACCGGGCTTCAGATATTGCTTGATGGTGGGCCACTGCTGAATCTGACCAGCATCACTCAGAAGCATGCAGAGGATGGTACCCTTCTCGGCTGCCTCCTCGATAGAGAACAGCGTCTCGCCGGGAACCCAACCGTCGGCCACTGCCTTGTCATAGGTCTTGCCCTGACGCTGACCGACGATCACGTTGAAACCGTTGTCGCGCAGGTTGCAGGCCTGTCCAGGACCCTGCACACCATAACCGATCACGGCGATCGTCTCATTCTTCAATACCTCACGTGCTTTCTCCAGAGAGAACTCCTTGCTGGTGACTACAGTCTCGATAACGCCACCAAAATCCATTTGTGCCATAATAGCTGTTGTTTAAAAGTGTAATACATATCCCTTGCATACCATGCCAGCCCTTCCCGAGAGCCGTCGTCTTGCCGGTCCGCTCAAAGCTTGCGCGAAGCTCTGACGAGGGGTTAACTTTAGAAATCGGTTGCAAAGTTACTAATAAGTATGTAAAAACCAAAGGATTTCACCTTATTTTTTTAGATTTTTCCGAGATGCATCAATTTTTTTTCTTACCTTTGCACCATCAAAGATTGATACCTAACTTATTATAAACTATTTGAATATGAAGAAATTAATCATTGCGACCATGCTGCTGGTCACGGCGTCTCATGTGCCGGCCCAGCAGAAGTATCCGTGGCAGAACCCCGACCTGCCCACGGCTGAACGAGTAGAAAACCTCATTTCCATGCTGACGCCCGAAGAGAAAGTAGGACTAATGATGAACAAGAGCATCTCCGTCGATCGGCTCGGCATCCCCTCTTACAACTGGTGGAGCGAGGCCTGTCACGGCGTGCGACAGGGCGGCTACACCGTCTTCCCCCAGCCCATCGGCATGGCGGCCGCCTTCAGCGAGAAGCTCATCTATGACGTGTTCAGTGCCGTGAGCGACGAAGCCCGTGCCAACTGGAACCGTTCCGACCACAACATCTTCAATGTGCCCATGGGCGTGGTCTATTACCCCGGCAACCCCGAACTCAGTTTCTGGTGCCCTAACGTCAACATCTTCCGCGACCCCCGCTGGGGACGTGGCCAGGAGACCTGTGGCGAAGACCCCTACATGAATGCCGTCCTCGGCGTCCAGACCGTCCTCGGCATGCAACAGCCCCAAAAAACCTCAAACCTCCGCTCGAGCTCTGCTCGCTTGCTACCGGAGGGACGCAAGAATCCTCAAACCTCAAACCTCAAACCTCAAACCCTCTACAAGACCCACGCCTGCGCCAAGCACTACGCCGTCCACAGTGGTCCCGAGCCCCTGCGCCACTCCATGAACGTCGAGCCTACCAACCGCGACCTCTGGGAGACCTACCTCCCTGCCTTCAAGGCACTGGTCAAGAAAGCCGATGTGCGCGAGGTGATGTGCGCCTACCAGCGTTTCGAGGGTAAGCCCTGCTGCACCAGCGACCGTCTGCTCATCGATATCCTGCGCAACAAGTGGGGTTACGACGGACTCGTGGTCACCGACTGCGATGCCATCAACAATTTCTTTAATAAAGGCCAGCATGAGACGCATACCGATCCCCTCTCAGCCTCAGTCGATGCCGTGCTCAATGGCACCGACCTCGAGTGTGGCAAGGTGTTCATGGTACTCACCGACGCCCTGAAGAAAGGCCTCATCAAGGAGAGCGACCTCGACCAGCACCTGCGCAAGACGCTCACCGGTCGCTTCGAACTGGGCATGTTCGACCCTGCCGACCGCATCCCCTGGTCAAAGATCAGTCCCGAAGTCATCAGTTGCGAAGCCTTCGATGCCCTCGCCACCCAGGCAGCCCGCGAGTCGATGGTCCTGTTAGAGAACCATGGTGTCCTGCCCCTGTCAAAGAGCCTGAAGACCATCGCCGTGCTCGGTCCTAATGCCGATGATACCGCCATGCTCAACGGCAACTACGGCGGCACACCGACCGAGGCTCACACCCACTCCCTGCTCGAAGGCATCAAGGCCGCCGTGCCCGGTGCCAACATCATCTATCGCAAGGCCTGCGAACTCAACGACGAGTATAACACCTTCCACCACCTGCCCGACTTCAACGGCGGCAAGGGCGTGAAAGTAGAGTTCTGGAACAACCGCAATCTGCAGGGCGAACCCGTCAAGACCGGCTACTACAACGAGCTCAACTTCTCAACCTTCGGTGCCTGGGGCTTTGACGAGGGCGTCAACAGCGACTCCGTCTCCGTCCGCATCAGCGGCCAGTATAAGTCCACCTTCACCGGTGAGATGAAATACACCCTGACCACCGACAACGGCTATATTCTCCGCGTCAATGGCACCATCGTCGAAGAGGCTCAGCCCGGAGGTCGCCGCTTCTTCGGCTTCGGTCGCAAGGTCGAATACAAGTCATTCCCCGTCGAGGCCGGCAAGACCTACGATGTCGAGATTGAGTACCGTCGCGGCAACGGTCAGTTCGCCATGCTCCGTGGCGATATCTGCGAACGCATCCTCGCCGACTTCACCGACCTCGCCAAAGAGGTCAGCACGGCCGATGCCATCATCATCATCGGTGGTATCTCAGCCCAGATGGAAGGCGAAGGTGGCGACAAGGCCGACATCGAACTGCCCAAGGTGCAGCAGATGCTCCTCCAGGCCATGCACGCCACGGGCCGTCCCGTCGTCTTCGTCAACTGCTCCGGTTCCGCCATCGCCTTTGGCAGCGTCAAAGGTCAGTACGATGCCCTCCTCCAGGCCTGGTATCCCGGTCAGGGGGGAGCCAAGGCACTGGCCGACGTGCTCTTCGGCGATTACAACCCCGGTGGCAAACTGCCCGTCACGTTCTATACCTCCACCAACGACCTGCCCGACTTCCTCGACTACCGCATGGAGAACCGTACCTACCGCTACTTCCGTGGCGAGGCCCAGTACCCCTTCGGCTACGGTCTCTCCTACACCTCTTTTAATATAGGTAAGGGCAAACTCTCCGCATCCTCGATGAAGGCCGACGGCAAGGTCACCCTGACCGTCCCCGTCACCAACACCGGCAAGCGCGAGGGCACCGAGACCGTCCAGGTCTATGTCAAGGCCCTCGACAATCCCTCTGCCCCCATCAAGAGTCTGAAGGGCTTCCAGAAACTGTCGCTCGCAGCAGGTCAGAAAGCCACCGCCACCATCACCCTCGATGGTGAGGCCTTCGAGTATTACGACGAGTCGATCGACGAACTCTCCACCCGTCCCGGCCGTTACCAGATACTCTACGGCACCTCCTCGTTAGACCGCGATCTACAGTCGCTCCCCTTCACCGTCAAGTAAGAAAGAGGGCTCGCAGTTACATCAACTTGCGAGCCCTTCTTCTTTTCCTTCTTACCTGAACGTCACCTTACTCCGGCACGTCTCGATCACGTCTCCCGTCGCGGGGTCCGTCTTACAGATCCTCACGCAGTACTCGTTCTCACCCGTCTGTTCCCGATAGAAACTCAGTTGGTCGCCCTGATGCGCCTCCGCCACATAGGCAATCTCGAAGCGCTTGATGGCGTGCTGCTGATACCAGTCCAGGTTCCACAGGTCGAGCACGTGCTCGATATACTTCACCGAGTTGATGTGTCCGTTGATATCCACATCATTATAATAGGTGTCGATTGTCCTCACCAGTTCAGCCCCGTCGCTCATCTTCACGCGACCGCCCTTGTCGATGGGGCACTCCTTGTCCTTCACGATCCAGTTGTTGATCGCCCCGTTGTCAATAGCAAAAATGTCCGTCGGCTGTCGGCTCTCCGTGTCGATCATCGCCCAGATAGAGCGTCCATAGCCATACACCTTGCCCTCATTGTCCACCACGCGGAAGTTTCTCGACGTGAAGTAGCGCATCGCACTCTCCACCCACGTCTCCACATTGAACTTCGTGTACATCTTCGGCATCTCCTCCATCTCGATTGCCAGTCGCGAGAGCACCCACGACCGTTGGATGGTCATCAGATACCTCATTCCGAAACCGCGGTCCGTCGAGTGGAAGTCCGCCGCGTTCAGCATGTGGTTCCCCAGATGTCCCATAAAGAGCCGCTGCGAAAAGTCACAGTGAAACGGCTCTGCCATAAACTCATAAATTCCTACTTTATCCATAACTTCTGTTTTAATTTGCTTGCTTTCCTACGACCACATTCGTACTACCGGTGACATCGGCCTCATTACCGCCACCATAGCCGTTACCACGGATGTCCACACCGAGCACTGCCTTCTTTTCGTAATAGGTGACGTTTGCCGAGGCAGTGCCTGTGGCAGCAGTATAGACAAACGGACTGGCAGTTGGCACTCGGCTGGGCACTGCCAACGAGCGATACCAGCCATAGTCCGATGATCAGGAATATTCTCAACATCATAAATGCAAAATTAAGGTCTTTGTCCTAAATCGCCAAAAAATTTAATACAAATCTCCTCATTTTTAACATTTCCTCCCTCTGGGGCCAGGCCCCGAAACTAAGTTTTTGGGCCTGGCCATTGCGGAGAGTTACAGGAAGCAGATGCGGCGACGGTTCGGCTGACCGGGCGGACGAACGGCGAAGTGGAGCCAGATGACACCGTTCGGGCCGTGCTCGAGCAAGAGTTCGTCGAAGTCGGCTGACGAGCCATCCCGGTTGGAAGCCACGTCATGCTGCATCTCGTCGCCATAGTCGAGCAGGATACAGGCATAGCGGATCAGTTGCTCCCTCCCCGCCACACGGATATCGACGGCACAGCCCGAGAGATGGTTCGACGTCGCCACTCCCCCAACCTTCCGGTTCAGCTCCGCCGACCGATAGCCGCTGGTGATGATGATGGGCTCTTCTCCATCACCATACCGCTCATTATACCGCGCCCGCAGCGCCTCGAGCCACTGGCAGACGCGCTTCAGATTCTCTACTTGCACCGGCGAGGGAATATTCTTCACCTCGGGATGCGACCTGCTGCGTGTCAGCTCACCCAACGTGAAGTGAGCCGACAACCTGGTTTGCAAATTCATGGGTTCCTGATTCATTGGTCTTTTGAATTTAAAAACTGCTTTTTCTGAAAACTGCCATCTGCCATCTGTACCACATACAGGCGCTTCTTCCACGTGCTGACCATGTTGCCCGTATGCTCGGCATCCTTCCCCTGCTGCAGACGCATCCGACGGGCATCGTCGATCGTGAACACGTCGGGCAGGAGTTCCAGCAGGTTACGTGGGCCACGGGTGCCGACACGCTCCGAACCGGCATTCTCGCGATCGATGGCCTCGCCGAAGAACTGAAGTTTGCACCACAGATCGTAATCGAGGCTCCACATGATGAAGTCGCTGATCGACCGCTCCCACTGACAGCCGTTGGCCACGAAGAGCACGCAGGCCTTGAGCCAGGCGATGACGATGGCACGGTGAGAGAGTTCCCAGTAGGTCGCGTCCTGCGAGAGCCGCGACACGTCGGCACACTTCTGCACCATCTGCTTGGCGAGTTTGAGCGCCTGCGGACAGTCGATCAGTCCGCGCGCCGCCACAAGGTTGTCGATGTAGGGTTTCAACTGCTCGTCGAACGCCAGGTCATACTTGCCATAGATGGGCATATCGGCACCGATCTCGACCTCGGGAATCGTACAGAAATTGATGCGCGAGAGAGGACCATCCGTCAAGACACGATTAAAATATTTTCGCCCCTTTCTGATAGTAGTACACGCATTCCAATTAAACCGACATTTCGGACGAGCCGTGACGCTCTGGGCACCGTAGCGCGTCTGACCGTATTCCGAATCGGTATCGAAGGCGAGACACATCAGTTGGAACTGCTGTTTGCCCGTGGCACCCTTCAGCTGGTCGAAGAGGTCGATCTCATTCAATTTTACGTACACGAAATGACCATCGGCCTCGTCCATACGGGTAACGAGGGCGGGCTTCGTCATGTCGGGATCGACAATCTGGATGACGAGACCTTCTGGTCGCTGCATCTTGTCTTTGTTCGCACCCCGTTTCATACAGTCCTTCTTCCACTCTGCCTCGCGCCGCTCGTTCTCCTCGTCGCGCCGTCGGATATCGGCCATGATGCGCTTGATCGGTTCGTCGATGCAGCCCTTGCCGGCACCCGTCACGGCCATCAGACAGTTCATGAGCGTCGCCTCGTGCTCCACATTATTAATATAACAGAAGCGCACCTCCTTCAGATGGGTGGCCAGCGGCGGGAAGACGGCATGCGCCACAGCCGCCTTGTAGATGGCGGGCGTACGCGACGTCAGCAGACTGATGAGCGCCGGCAACTTCTTCGGCATCGCCGGGGGCGCAGCAGCGCCCAAGGGCTGAGACTCAGCGGAACCACGACCACTGTCCTCAGCGCCCCGATCTGTCACGAGCGTACCCACTGCTCCCCGACTCTCGCGGAAGATGCGCTTCTGGAACTGCGTCAGGCGCTGACTGGGATTGTAGTAATCGGTGTAGAAGTCGTTGACGAGCCGCTGGATGTTGTCGTCCTGCCAATGGTCGGGCATCAGTTCGCGCAACATGCTGAGCGTCTCCTCCTTCGTCAGGAGTTGGTTGCAACAACTCAGCACCATCTTCACCGAGTTGTGACGCCCGCCCGGATCGATCAGGTCGCTCTCGGTCACCCCCTCCTCCTTCATGCACGCCCGGAAAACATACTTTACTCTAGGGTTTGAGGTTTGAGGATTGAGATTTGAGGTTTCTTTGGTTTGAGGATTGAGATCTCCAACCCTAAAGTGTTTATTCGCCTTCTTGGCTTCGGGGGGCACCTGCTCGAGTCCCTTCTTCTCGCGCTGACGGAGCAGACGGTACTCAGCCTCGCAGGCCTCGGGCGACATCGGTTCGGTGAAGATGGCATCGTCGAGATACACCAAATCTTCTGACGAACCGCTGGTCGAGAAGACCACGCGCTGCAGATCCTTCGCATTGGTATCCATCTCGATCTGAAGCAGCGAGGCGACGCGCACCTGATTCTCGAGGATGGTCGTGCCGGGCACGCGCCGACAGACGAGGTGCCAGCCGCCACTGACCGAGCGTTCGAGCATGACGAGCCCGATCTCATCGCGCTTCTCGAGGATCGTCGCCATGAGCGCCTCCGAGTCGGAATGCTCGTAACTATCGACATCGTGAAAGAAGAAACTACCCTGACTCTTGCAGCCAGCGAGCAGTCCATCGACATGACCGATGTTATAGGCCAGTTGCAGCAGCCTTGCCTTCGCCGCCTCGTCGCCCTGCCGTGCCAAGGCCAGGTTGGCCAGGTTCTCAGGGGCGTTGCGCAGCGCCAACAGTTCTTCGCGGCTGTTGACTGCCCGCGCCAGTTTGTGATGGTTTTCATCGTATTGAATATGGTAAATCACTTTTACACCTCCTTTTTTAGTTTATTAGTAAATTCTGGTTGACCCATCGCACGCAACAGGTCGCTCATCCGCCATCGGCTGCAGACGTGGTGGGGATCGACGCGCCGGCCGGTGACCGTGCATCGTCTGAACGACAATGCACGGGTCATCTCCTTGTAGCGGCACGAGGCGCACCACTCCTTCACCTCTATTCCATAGGGATTCTTCATAGGCTAACCGATCAGATCAATAATGAAGTCACGACCCTTGGCAGTCCATACGAGACGCGACTGGAGTTTGCGATGGCCGTCGCGCCCGTGATAGTAGAAACTGCGGTTCTCGGTCAGTCCCTGATGCAGGTACTTACGCGTCGGGCGCCACTGCCCTTTCACCCAGCGGATGATGCCCTTGTCGGCGAGGAACGAGTTGAGGTCGCGCCCCTCGAGTCCGAATGGACGGCCAATGTCGGAGGGCGTGTAGCAGTGGTCGCTGGCGGCGTTCAGTTCGTCGAGTTCGTCGCCGATGATCACGTCGGCCTCGTCGAGCACCTCCTCGTCGCAGGCGAGCAGCCGGATCTCCTTCGGCTTCTGGCGCACCGGTGGCTGCCCCATCAGCTGGTCGCGCTCGAGTTCTGCCCAACGGAGCACCAGTCGGGCGCGCGCCTCGTCGTTAAACTTGGTAGCGACGTAGAGGCACTCCATCTTCGTGAGTAGATAGCAGGGCAAGGTGCGGCCGCTGGCATCGATGTAGGTACTGAGACCAAATTTGGACTCAGTGACTTTTTGCCATCCCGGTTCCATATTCCTGATGGAGCGCATCACGTGGCGGTGCATCTTACCTGTCAACTCGGCAATCTCGAGCGACGTCATCATCGGTTGTGTCATTACACTTGTTTCTTTCATGTCTAATAATTTTTAAATGAATACCTTTTTAATTATTTACCTTATTACTTTTTTACCTTTTTACATTTTCACGATCTCCGTGGCAAGAATTTCCTGAAACACCTGCCCCTGATACTCGTGAGTAGAGAAACGAAGGGTGGCCGCGACCACATCGCCTTCGTGGAACCTGCACTCCGCCAGATTGCCCAGCATGGAGCACACATACTCATTCTCGAACTTCGACCCGCCCAGCTCGCGCAACACGATGTTGCACTTCATCAGCTGCCCCGACTCGCTGTTCTTACTCTGTACGCTGAAGGACTCGCCCTGGCGTACCACTCTTAAAACCTTTGTTTCCATCGTTTTAACATTTTTTATCCCCTACTGGGGCCAGGCCCCAATACTTAGTTTTTGGGCCTGACCCTAGAGGTCAAATTTTTAAATTTCCCACCGGCCTACCGGTAGGATCGTTGTATCAACATGTCAAGGATCGCTTGGAATTTCGAATCACGCTGCAAAAGTAGAATCCGATTTTCCGACTGAAAAATCCACCCGAATCCGATTCGCAATCGGAAACGTCAGAATGATGCTAACATGCTGTAAATCTGAGAGAAAAAAAAGGCAAAAAAAATCCGATTGACTCGCCTCAGGAAGTCAATCGGATGATTTGAATCGGAAAAGCCGCTATCGGTCAGTTTTTCACATAGTTGATAATCCAGTCGGCAAAGGGCTGTTTCTTGCCCTTGCCCAGATACTCGGCGTGCGTGGCAGGCGGCTTGCCGCTGTCGATGTCGAGCACCTTGGAGATCGCATTATAACTGCCCTTGATGACACCCGCATCCTTGAGCACCCCGACGATCATGCACTTCAGCATCAGCCGCTTGTCGCTCACAGCCCAGTCGGCGGCAATCGCATCGCGCCACTCCGAGGCCATCAGTGCCTCGACAAACGTATCGACCCAGGCCGCATCGAAGCGCTGGCGGTCGGTGACGAGCGTCGCGAACCACGGCTTATGGAGCAGCAGTTTCAGATGCAGCGCCGGCGCGTAATAGTTGGTCTCACCAGCCGCGGCCAACCGCTGCTGTTCGGTCTCCGCCTCCTGTCGCAGCGCCTCCTGCCGCAGCCGTTCCGCCTCGGTCTCACGGGCGAGTTCGGCCTTCAGCGCGCGCCGATCCTCCTGGGCCAGACCGATCATGTAGAGGTAGCGCAGCAGTTCCTGACGATGGGCGGTGACCACCTTATCGTGGCGGTTCTGATAGAGGAACTGCCCCACGCGACAGGGCCTCACCACGAGGTCGCCATCGGCATAATCCACCAGTTGGCGCAGGGCGGCATAGTGCTTATAGACCGTGTGTTTCAGCGGATGATCGCTCGGCAGATGGTCGAAATCAAACTCACCGACTGCGTCGGCCTTCTGGATATGATTGGCGCGCTTCTGAAACAGACCTTTCTCGAGCAGGTGGACCAGTCGCTCGGTGATATACTCGCGGTAATCCCTGATCGTCGGCGAGCCATAGCAGCCCTCGTTGATCCAACCGTCGTATTTCGCACGGATTTCTTCTATCTTTTCTGGGGTTAGAAAGAGGTCGCGCTCACGCTCGTAGAGGCACACGAACTCGACATTCTGATGGGGACGTTTCAACTCTCTGTCGATGGCTGTCAACACGGTGCTCAGGGCGATCAGCCGCTCGTTGGCCTGCGTGGTCAGTTCCTCGAGACCGGGACTCTTAGGCGAGAGCCTCATCGACAGTATCTGACGGCTCACGTCGGCATAGTTGATATCGTCGTCGATGCCCAACACGGCCTCGTGGAGGAGCGTTTCGAGCACGTCGCACGCCATGATCTCTGTCACTTCGCAGATGTCGCCCACCAGTCCGCGCAGCCTATCCATCGTGCCACGAGAGGGCGTCTCGTTGCAGTAACTGGCCATTTTGTCGAGGAGTGTGGTTAGTACGGTTTGGTATTGGTTCATGTCAAAATACTTGCAATTTCTCACAAATGACTGCAAAGGTATAAAAAATAAATGTAACGCCACCATGATTATCGAAATAAAAGATTAAAAAATGTCAATTGGTACAGATGGCAGATGGCAGTTTAGTCTTAAGACCATTGCACGGTGAAGACTAATAAAAGTACAATTATTAGTTACTATATATATAATATATATATTATATATATAGTAAAATTTATGTCCGCAGATTGGCAGTTGTTTCAGAGGAAACTGCCATCTGACATCTGCCATCCGACACCACCGAAAAGACCGGTCGGAGGGCGTGTCTTTTGGCATGCCTTTTATTGAAAAATATTTGCACAATCCAAATAAATTTTGTACCTTTGTAACGTCGAAAGGGAGAACAGATTTGCAGCCAAACTGGGGAACAAATTTTTCCTGGCGCGCGGACGATTGCAACCCAGTGAGCGCCCAAAACTGCCTCTCATCGGCAAGAGAGAAAATATTTTACTTACTACTAACCATTAAAACGTCAAGAAAAATTATGGCATTGAAAGTTAAAGCAGTCGAACGACTCGTGAAATTCAACAAGGACGACGCAGGCACCTACCGCTATGTGATGACGCCTGAGCTCTACATCGCCCTCAACCAGTCGAAAGTGATCCGTGAGGCAGCCCTCCGCTCGGGTGTGAGCCAGGGTGTGATGAAGGCCTGCTGGGATGCTGCCGGCGAGGTGATCAAGGCATGGGCAACGGAAGGTCACTCCGTGGCACTCCCCGGTCTCGGCACCATGCGCTTCGGCCTCCGTGCGAAGTCGGTAGAGAAGGTCGAGGACGTGAAGGCTGGCCTCATCTCGAGCCGCCGCATCGTGTTCACCCCTACTCAGGATCTGAAGAACGAACTGGCAGCCACCGCCATCCAGATCACCTGTTACGATCGCGACGGTGAGATTGTGAAGCGTGTCACCTCGGCCGATGCCGGAACTGTGGAGGATCCGGAGAGCGACAACACCGGCACTGACACCGGCAACGGCTCATCCACCGGCACCGACGACAACGGTGGTAAGCCCAACCAGGGCGGTTCGGAGGAGCCGTAAGGGCTTGCTAGCGTGTGCTGGGGGTCAGGTCCCGAAAGTAGAAGTTTTCGGGGAAAACTTTATTTCGAGACCAGACCCCATTTACTAACTAAAAACTAAAACACTTATGACAAAGAAAGAAACCATGAAATGGATCGTGCAAATCATCGCCTCCGTGGCGAGCGCCATCCTCACAGCACTCAGCGCCACCAGTTGCGTCAACGTCTGAACCCAAGCCTCGGCATCTCGCCGGGGCTTTTTCTTTGCCTCAAGGGCCAGGTCTCCCCTCCCTCTAGGGCCAGGCCCCAAAACTAAGTTTTTAGACCTGGCCCCAGCGGGTGGTGCGAAAAAAAAAGGAAATAAGAACGCGTGAGACTAAGATATTAAAACAACTGACCTATGAAAAAACAATCTCTATGGATGATGGTCGCCATCCTTAACTGCGGCCAAAACGCATATCGTTTGGTGTACAAAACAAATAATCCCCCGCTCAAAATTGAACGAGGGATTGTTTTATGAGCTGAACTGTCGGGGGGTTATCCTCCAAAATTGTCGTACATGATCGACTCGGGCTCTACACCGAGACTGTCGAGCATGGAGACGACAGCCTTCGACATGGGGCCAGGGCCGCACATGTAATATTCGATATCCTCTGGAGCCTCGTGATCCTTCAGGTAGGTGTTGAGCATCACCTGATGGACGAAGCCCGGGGTATATTTCACGCCAGCAGCATCGGCTGCAGGATCGGGACGGTCGAGGGCGAGGTGGAAGTGGAAGTTGGGATACTCCTTCTCCAGGCCGAGGAAATCGTCGAGATAGAACACCTCGTTGAGCGCGCGTGCACCGTAGAAGTAGTGCATCTCGCGATCGGTGGTGTGAAGCGTCTTGGTCATGTGCATGATCTGTGCGCGCAGCGGAGCCATACCGGCACCACCACCAACCCAGATCATCTCCTTCTTGGTGTCGAAGTGTGGATGGAAATCGCCGTAAGGGCCACTCATGATCACCTTGTCGCCGGGCTTCAGTGAGAAGATGTACGACGAGGCGATACCGGGGTTGACCTCCATGAAGCCAGAGCGGTCGGGCTTGAACGGCGGTGTGGCGATACGCACGGTGAGCATGAACACATCGCCCTCGGCGGGATAGTTGGCCATCGAGTAAGCGCGGATGGTAGGCTCGGGGTTCTTACACTTCAGCGGGAAGAGTCCGAACTTCTCCCATGAAGGCAGATACTCGTCGCCGATGAGCGACTTATCGAAATCCTTATCATAGTCGATGCAGTCGAATGCAGGGATCTTGATCTGGGCGTATGAGCCAGGCAGGAAGTCCATGTGGGCACCAGCGGGCAGCTGCACCTTGAACTCCTTGATGAAGGTAGCCACGTTCTTGTTGGAGATGACGGTACACTCGTACTCCTTGACGCCGAGGATCGACTCATCGACGTGGATCTTCAGGTCGCCCTTCACCTTGCACTGACAGCCGAGGCGCCAGCCGGCCTTGATCTCCTTGCGCGAGAAGTGGGGCTTCTCGGAGTCGAGGATCTCGCCCCCACCCTCGAGCACCTGCACCTTACACTGTCCGCAAGAGGCCTTACCACCGCAGGCAGAGGGCAGGAACACACCGTTCTCGTTGAGCGTTGACATCAGAGAGTTACCCTGAGCCACAGAGATGGTACGATCGCCATTAATCACGATATTCACATTGCCCGACGGCGAGAGATACTTCTTTGCCACGAGCAGAATAATCACCAGGAGGATGATAACCAGGAGGAATACTCCTATACTATATGCTATAAACTGTGCCATACCTTATCAAATATTTAAGCCAGAGAAACACATCATCGCCATGGCCATGAGACCGACGGTGATAAACACGATGCCGAGGCCCTGAAGGGGCTTGGGGACATCAGAATACTGCATCTTCTCGCGGATGGCACCCATAGCCACGATGGCCAGCGTCCAGCCGAGACCTGATCCGAAGCCATAGACGACGGCATCGAAGATCGAGGTGATGGCCTGTGAGTTGGTGGGCTCCATGAGGATGCGCTGCTGCATGAAGAGCGAGGCACCCATGATGGCACAGTTGACGGCGATCAGCGGCAGGAAGATACCCAGGGCTGCATAGAGCGAGGGTGAATACTTCTCGACGGTCATCTCGACGAGCTGCACCATGCCGGCAATCACGGCGATGAAGAGGATAAACGAGAGGTAACTGAGATCGACACCCTCTGCGAGGCAGTCGGGGCCCAGCACCTTGGTCTGCAACAGATAGTTGACTGGCACGGTGACGGTGAGCACGAAGGTCACGGCCAGACCCAGTCCTAACGAGGTCTTCACGGTCTTCGACACGGCGAGGTAAGAACACATGCCGAGGAAGAAGGCAAAGATCATATTATCGACGAAAATCGAACGGAATAGTAATGATATTGCGTGTTCCATACTTTTACATTTTTAAATTTCTACATTTTTACATTTTACTTTTCCTTGTAAAAGTAAGCACGATGAACCCAAATCACACAACCGACGAGAATCAGTGCCATGGCAGGCATCGTCATCATACCGTTGTTCACATAGCCGAAGTTGTAGCAGGCATCGGGAACAATCTGGAAGCCGAGCAGTGAGCCACGACCGAGCAGTTCGCGGACGGCACCGACGATCACGAGGATCATGGCGTAGCCCAGTCCGTTGCCCACGCCATCGAGGAACGAGGGCCAGGGCTTGTTCTGCATAGCGAAGGCCTCGAGACGGCCCATCAGGATACAGTTGGTGATAATCAGACCGACATAGACCGAGAGCTGAACGCTGACGTCGTAGGCGAAAGCCTTCAGGATCTGTGATACGATCGTTACGAGAGCAGCCACAACGACCAGCTGCACCACGATACGGATGCGGTTGGGGATGGTGTTGCGGATGATAGAGATAATCGTGTTTGAGAAGGCCGTGATAACCGTCACAGCGAGACCCATCACGATAGCAGGCTTCAGCTGCGAGGTAACAGCCAGTGCCGAGCAGATGCCAAGGACCTGTCCAAGGATAGGATGGTCAACATTCAACGGGTTTGTGAAAACCTCCTTATTTTGTTTACTGAATAATGCCATAACTTACTTCTCCTTTACTTTTCTTACTTTCAACATCTTCTCAAGTTCAGCATCACTGATGGAATCATCACCCAAGCAACTCTTGATGAACATCTTCTTGAACTCCCATTCGTCAATGTCAAGATCGTACTCACCAGTCCAAAGGCCGAAAGTGCGCTTGATCATCTCATCGACACCGTTAGAGGTCAGCGTGGCACCCGTCACACAGTCAACCTGTGTCTCAGGATCTTCCACCTTCTTCACAATCGAGAGCGCCACATGGTCTTTACCCTTATCATCAGTAGCGATAATGCGCTTGCCGATGAATTTCTCCTGCCATTCCTGCGAGTCCTTGATCTCGGCACCAAGACCGGCTGTCTCTGACTCGTGATTGAAGTAGGCGCCATATACCCTTAAGTCCATCGTCTCTGGATCAAAGTGTGTCGACATATAACCGCTGATGCCGCCCCAAAGTCCCATACCCTTCATTTCGAAGATCATGATAGGCTCTTCATTAATCTCGGCCATCAGGATTTTCTGACCAGCAAACTCCATCGTGTCATTAACGAGTTCAGCATACTTGGCCTCAGCCTGAGCACCGTCGAGGTCGCGGATATTCAGCGAGTAGAGAATCTGTTTCTTCACGTCGAGGGCCACGTTAGCATCCTGCATCGGCTTCAGCGCCTGATAGACGAATGCCAGCAGGAAGGCCACGATAACCACCAAAATCGCACTATATATAATAATGTACGAATTCGAAT
>JAEEGF012250448.1_pt1 | contig 16022 bp, 14 predicted proteins | sample 9134171 | NCBI WGS metagenome assembly JAEEGF01 (sample SAMN16246542, study PRJNA631951) | gut metagenome | biome: gut microbiome; feature: rumen; material: AP-attached | host: Bos | place: Iran: Karaj | collected 2018-10
GGTACTCGCTACGGCCAAAGCAGCGGCGGTGGATATTATCCTGGCGGCGGTGGCTCGTCGAATAGCGACAGGCGTTCCTCGCCCAAGGGCATCAAGGTGGACGGCAACATCACCATCAACGGCGGTACCATTACCGTGAGCGCCACGGGCGGTGAAGGCTCTGAGGGCATCGAGTCCAAGATGGTCATGACCATTAATGGCGGCTATGTTGAGGTAACCAGCTATGATGACGCTCTCAACAGCGCATCGACCATGGACCTCAATGGAGGTTACATCTATGCTGTGGCTACTGGTAACGACGCCATCGACGCCAACGGCAACATGAACCTGAGCGGCGGCTACATCTTCTGCTGCGGTAGCGAGGAAGGCCTAGACGCCAACAGCGAGGGTGGCTACAAGGTTTATATCAAGAGCGGTACCAACCTGATGGCCATCGGCGGTAATATGGGTGCCATCGAGAGCGGTGCCAGCATCAGCCAGACCTGCTACAAAGGCAGCGTCAGTGCCAACAAGTGGATTGCCCTCTACAGCGGCAGCAACGTGGCCTTTGCAGCTTATACCCCGACCTTCTCCAGCCAAGGAGGTCCCGGCGGTGGCTGGCCCGGTAGTGGCAGCTCTTCCAGCAAGACCATCGTTGTCACTGCTCCTTCCACCCCGAAACTCTACACGGGTGTGACAGCGAGTGGTACCACCTTCTGGAACGGTAAGGGTGCTACCAATGCAAGCGGCGGTTCTCAAGTGACCCTCTCGACCTATTCAGGTGGTGGTGGCTTCGGTCCCGGCTATTAATCTATCATGTAGTTATAAACAATGACATCATTATTTAAAAGACTTAGAAATTATGAAAAAGACGATTATAACGATGCTGATTGCACTGGTGGCCATGTTCGCCAGCGCCGAGACCTATAACTACTTGAAGTTCACCAAGACCAACGGCTCGACAGTGACCTATTCGGTAGAAGGCCTCAAGCTCACCTACGATAACACTAACGTGACCATCAAGAACGTTGACGGCACTGCTACCATTGCCCTTGCCGAGGTACAGGACATGTACTTCAGCAACGAGGCCGGCGGCAACGACTTCATGCGTGGTGACGTGAACAATGACGATAAGGTGAACATCAGCGATGTGACAGCGCTCATCAACTACCTGTTGAGCGAAGATGCTACCAACGTCAATGTTGAAGCAGCCAACTGCAACCAGGACGGCAGCGTCAACATCAGTGATGTGACAGCGCTCATCAACTACCTGTTGAATGGCACCTGGTAATTCCAGATAATTATTACCATAAATAACGGCCTTGCGTCGTCCAAGTCTTATTGGGCGGCGCAAGCTGTTTTTCTACTATTATAAAGCACACATCATTATGACATAACGTAAAAACTCACCATTATTAGGGGGGAATTGAGCATCAAAATCCCAATTTTATGGGTTTGCCCGCAGGGTTTAATCTGCATAATTTTGCGTGCTAAATATTTACAACGATATGACTCATTTTACGCGCCTTTTTTTAACTGTCTTGTCTCTGGTCATTTCCAGCGCTGCTCTAGCAAGCGGAACTGGCATCTATCGCACCGCCATTGTCCTGAAGAACGGGACACAGGAAATATTCCCTGATACACTGGTAAACAAATTCCAATATACCCACAGCCTTGTGCAAGGCAAGATCATCTACTCATTGGACGTCATTCAAGACGGCAATGTGGCCATGTCGATTCCCATTGACGACATTGTGGAAATCAATTACCGTGAGATGACTCCCTATGAACACTTTGCAGGCGACTGGTACTTTGTCGCTAGTCCAAACGGTGAGCCCCTGCCAGGGACTTCAATCATGGTAACATCGGCCGTATCGATGCCATATCACGCTGTGCTGGCAGCGCCCGGAACACCTGGTTATGGCCGTGAAATCTACTGCCACATCGATTCAATGGCACACCGCAAGGGGCTGAAATATGATGCGAACTTCAAACTGCTCTATAACTATGATGAAGGTACGGGCAAAGGCAGCATTTCGATGGTGCTTGACGACCAGCACCCCGTGAGCTCGACCCAATACACAGGGGACGCTTCCACCTATGCCTATTGGGATGCTACCAGCACATGGTACTTCGGAGTATCGTCACAGCACGAGGGCGGTGACACCGGTGGCAGACACATGTACTTTGTAACCCATAACATCGACACTTGGGAGCTTGAAGGACATGAGTTGCCATGCCAGTGGACGCTCACCGATCTGGCAGATGCAGACCACGAGTACAGTTTCCCCTCGATATATGAAATCTGTTGGGTAGTCGGGCTTGATATCCCGTTTGTTTATGCCGAACATGACTTACTCGGCTACATTGACATCTTTGCGAGTCCCCGACTCATGCGCCATCCCTGGACTAAACCTCTGACGGAGTGAAGAAACTGATATCATTCATATTATTAATGGTGCTGTGTTGCATCGTCCCGCTCCATGCCCAAGTGGCTGTGAGCGGCATTGTCACCGATAACAACAGCGGACAGCCTGTAGAATTTGCAACGGTCACGTTGCAACAGGGAGACCAATGGTGCATGACCGACAGGCAGGGCTTCTTCACCCTGCGCGTCCACGGTAGTGGCAAGGCTGTGCTACGGGTCACCTGTGTGGGTTATGAGCCTATCAATGCCGAGGTTGACCTCAATAATTCCAGTGACACACTGCATCTGCTCATGTTCCCGACCAACCTGCAACTTGAGCAAGTCATCGTCACCGCCCAACGCAAGACCGAGAACGCGACCACGAGTTACCTCATCGACCGCCAGGCCCTGGATAACCAGCAGATTGTCAACGTGAGTGATATCTTGACCCTCATGCCTGGCGGCAAAACCGTGAACAGTTCGCTCATCAACGACCAGCGCATCGCCCTGCGTGCAACATCGGGCGAGAAAGGCAATGCCGCCTTCGGCACCGCCATCGAGGTGGACGGCCTGCGACTGCAGAACAACGCCGACTTGAACGAGACGACGAGTGCCAGCACACGCACCATCAGTTCAACCAACGTCGCCAGCGTGGAAGTAGTTCCCGGTATTCCGTCGGTAGAATACGGTGATTTGAGCAACGGCATCGTCAAGGTGACCACCAAACGCGGCAGAACACCGTGGGAAGTGGCGCTCGCCACCAATCCATATACCAAGCAAGCGGGCATCAGTAAGGGTTTTGACTTGAACAACGGTGTAATCAATGCCTCGTTTGAGCACACTCGCAGCTACAGCAACCTGGCATCACCCCACACCGCCTACCAGCGCAATGGGCTCACCGTCAATTACAATACATCATCAACACTAGCCTCAAGGCCCTTGGCTATCAACCTCAAGTTAGAGGGCAACCTGGGCGGTTATAACAATGAAGCCGACCCTGATTTGTTTGCCGAGACCTATACCAAGGTGCGTGACCATGTCCTGCGTGGTTCGGTGCGTACCGACTGGAACACTGACCGCAAAGCACTTGGCAACCTGTCACTTCAAGCTGATTTTTCCCTTGCCGACAAACGGAGGGTTTCCAACACCAATGCCAACAGCAGCAGTTCCCAAGCCCAGATACATGCCGTTGATGCAGGCTACTATCTAGCGACCGACTACGAACAAGACTCCTCGGCACCTATTATCTTGAGCCCCACGGGATACTGGTATATCAAGAGCATCAATGACAACAAACCCGTGAGCCTGATGGTCAAAGCAAAAGCCAAATGGAACCAGCAAGGCGAGATTTTCAACAATCGCATCATGGCTGGTGCCGAATGGACGGCGACTGGCAACAAGGGGCGCGGCTTGTATTATGACGATATGCGTTATGCCCCGACGTGGCGAGAGTACCGCTATGACGAACTGCCCTGGATGCACAACGTTGCCCTCTATGCCGAAGACCGCTTCACCCTCACCACGAGCGAGCACGGAGGCGAATTGCAGTTTATGGCGGGACTGCGAACCGATATCACCCACATCAACCAATCGCAATACGGCACTGTTTCATCTTGGTCGCCACGATTCAACATAAAATACGCTCTGTGGCAACATCGCGAGGAGTGGTGGCTGCAAAGCCTGAGCGCTTACTGTGGCTGGGGAAAAAGCGTCAAACTGCCGTCCTTTGAAGTACTTTATCCCCGCCCCTCCTATGCCGACAGGCTTGCGTTTGTACCTGGCTCGACGGCCGACAACCGCATCTTTTACGCCTACAGCATCACCCCGTTCAAGTCTATCGTCAACCCCTCGCTCAAGTGGCAATACAGCCAGCAGTTGGAGTTAGGTCTTGAAGCACGCATCCCAGTGGCAAGCATCTCGCTGGGTGCCTTCTTCGCCAAGACCTACCGCCCCTACCTGAGCACCGCCGTCTATACGCCCTTCAGCTACAGATTCACCTCACAGGCTGCCCTTGAAAATGATTTCCCCATTGCCTCGGCCGACCGCATCTATCACATTGACCGCACGACCGGCGTGGTCACCGTGAGTGACCGCACGGGGCAAGTGGAACCTCAAGTGCTGGCTGGCGTGACACGCAACACCTTCAATGCAGGCAACACCTATACCAACGGGTCACCCATCGCCCGATCGGGTTTGGACTGGGTGATTGATTTCCAGCAGATTGAATCCCTGCGTACCAGCCTGCGACTGGACGGATCCTATTATCATTATCACGGTGTGGAACACACGCTCATTGCTTCACAGCCGACTGGAGCACAATGGATGAGCGACGGAGTCACCCCATATCAGTATATAGGTTACTACCAAGGAACCGCACTGGGTACAGGCAGTGCCCAGGCTACGGTGCCCAACGGCAGCCTGTCAGATGTCGTGAATGCTAATATGACCCTTGTCACGCATATCCCCGCTATCCGCCTAGTCATCAGCCTGAGGCTTGAATCCACCCTCTATGACGCACGGCGCTCGCTGAGCCAAGGCATGAATGGCCAAGCGAGAGGCTATGTCCTTGCCAATCCGTCTGACTACTTCGGCGAGCCTTACACAGGCAAGGAGCGCGACTGCTATGTTGCCCTGTGGCCCGAATACTATACCACATGGGATCAACCCGATGTCGCTCAGCCGTTTGCCGAAAAGTTCACTTGGGCACGGGACAACGACCCTGCCCTGTTCAACGAATTGGCACAACTGGTCATCAAGACCAATTACAACTACAACCTGAATCCAGACCGCATCTCGGCCTACTTCTCGGGCAACATCAACATCACCAAGGAAATCGGAGACCATGTGAGCATCTCGTTCCTTGCCAACAATTTCTGGAACTCAATGGCACGGGTCAAGAGCAGTCAGACAGGCCTTCGCACCACCATCTACAACGGGGGCTATATACCACCGTTCTACTACGGCATCTCGATGCGTGTAAAACTATAGTGAATAAAAACAATGAGATTATTACTGTCATATCAACCATTCATCGCGCTGGCCTTCACACTGATGTGCGTACTGGCCACAGCCTGCAGTGACAGCATCGCTGAGCCCGATGAATACCTCACGAGAGCCGTACAGGTGCAAGTGCAGGGTGAACTTCCCAATAAAGAGGGAATCACCGTGCGCATGACCGATGACAAGGGTACGATATTTACCCAAGTCACCGACGACAAGGGTATTGCGACATTTAAGGTGCCGGTGGGTATCTATGACATCGTGGTGTCCCATGTCTCACAACCCGAGGACGGCTGGCGCACGGTCTATAACGGGTCGGCCAGCAATGTGGCCGTCATGCAGGAAGGGGACTGCAACGTCTCGCTGACACTCACAACTGCCACGGCAAGTGCCATCATCATCCGTGAGCTTTATGTGGGAGGCTGCCAGCGCGATGACGGTTCGGGCTGGTTTTATCGTGACAAGTACGTCATCATCGCCAACAACAGTGACCAGCGGGTGGAACTTCCCGGCTTGTGCCTGGCCATCGCCACACCCTATAACAGCTATAGCCTCAACAAGAACTATGACGAGTCGGGACACCTTAACTACGAGAACGAGGGTTTTGTACCCGCCGCCAGCAGTTTCTGGTACTTTCAGGACGAGGTAGTGACATTTGAACCTTGGGAGCAGAAAGTCATTGCCCTCAACGGAGCCATTGACCACACTCTCACCTACTCCAACAGCGTCAATCTGGCACGACCGGAGTATTACTGCACCTTTGACATCGAGCACTACAACAGTACCGCAGCCTATCCGTCACCCAGTGAACTCATCCCCACCAGCCACTACCTCAAGGCGGTGAAATACGGAGATCAGTTGGAATCGGCATGGCCGTTGAGCAACACGTCGCCTGCGTTTTTCATCTTCACGCCTCCCGAGGGAATGACCCCACTGGAATTTGGCAACGATGCCTCCAACGTGTGGTATGACGAGGGCCGTGCGCTCGCAACCTTCGCATGTCGCAAAGTACCAGTCGAAAATATCCTTGATGGTGTAGAAATATTTTCTACAGCATGGGAAGAAGCCAGCAAGCGGCTGACAGCAAGCGTTGACGTGGGTGCAGTTTACATGACAGCTCGCCACGGGCACTCGGTCGAACGCCGCGTTGACGAAGCAGAGTCCGAACGCCAAGGGCACACCGTCTATCTGGACACCAACAGCTCAACAACCGACTTCATTGAGCGCGAACAGGCCTCGCTCAGGGATTAATGATTAGAGATGAATGATTAACAACATAAGGACATATCTGCTAACTGTATTGCTGCTGACGACCTTTTGGCCAGCAGTGGCACAGTCATGGCTTGACTATGACCAAGCTGTGGCACGTTACCCCCTGCTGCAAAGCCGCAATGCTGCCGCACTGACCACCTTCTGCCCGACAGACAGCACACAATTGCTGCTGGGCGATGCCAGAGTGACGATGAACACTGGGCACGGTCACCTTGTGGCTCCCCACATCGCACCTGACGCCTGGGAGGCTAACGCACACGTACGCTCCATCTATCGCATGAGTCGTCGTGTGGTCGTCAAGGGAAGTATGGACTATCGATACACCTGGGGAAAGCATGTCGGCGGCTCGGTATGGATTGAACCTGATGAGATGCCGTTTGACATCACCGAGACTGATGATTCAACGCGCGGCAACATCAGCCTGGAGACCTATCGTCTGAAAGGCGAACTCGGTGTGGACGTGGGCAGAGGGGTGAGCCTGGGTGCTACGTTTGACTACACTACTGCCAGCGGTGCCAAGAAAAAAGACCCGCGACACGTCAATTCGCTCATGAACCTTCAAGCTAGTGCAGGCATCACTTGGCACAGCCAGGGATTCACCATCGGCGGCAACTACCTCTTCGGCCGCAGAACTGAGGGATTGAAGTTCAGCACCTTCGGCAGGACCGACAGGATTTATCATTACTTGATTGACAACGGTGCCTATTTCGGTCGCGAGGAAACGACCGACGGCAACGGATATGTGAGCGACGACAACGAGCGTCCCTTGCTTGACATCAGCCATGGACTTGCCTTGCTAGCGGCTTATCGCCACGGAATCATGACCTGGGCCATTGAGGGCAGCTGGTCACACCGCCACGGTCACTATGGTCTGGAAGCACCGTCGATGATTGATTTCAACCGTCATAATGGAGACACTTGGGACATCCAATCCTGGTGGCAGCGCGACAACGGTTCCGACATGCAACGGGTGACGGTATCCTACTGTCATCAAGGCATCAAGGATCACGAACGCACTTACCTCATTATCACCGAGCAGGGCGTCACCGACACCCGCTACTACGATGACCGACTGATAGGTAAACGTGAAAACAGCGTGCTGACCGTCGGTGGAGACCTGCGATGGGGAATTGAGCGAGAACTTGCCACTTGGCAGGTCGAAGGCACCTTGACACATCACCGACGCACACTCACTGCCAGCCTCTATCCCTTCTACCGCCAGCAACTGACGCACCTCACAGAATTCACGCTGATGGGTACTCGCAACTGGCTTACCGCAGGAGACCAAGTGTGGTCACTCCAACTGCAGGCAGGTTGGGCCGCCGGTGGCGGTACAGCAAGACAGGACGGTACTTACCAAACGCCGAGTGCCGACGCCGAAGTGCCACAAGAACACTCGCTGTACCTGATGCGCCAATATGAATACCTCACCGCAAAACGCCTGCTTGCCGGTGTGCAAGTGCGCTGGTCGGTGCCGATTGCCCGTCAGCGTATGAGACTTTATGCCGAGGCGGGATACAACTTCCGCCAGGCCTTTGATACCCATTATCTGGAAGATGGTCATCGCCATGAGGCGAGCGTGACGGTGGGATGCCTATTTTGACAAAAACATAATCCACAATAAATCAATATTTTAAACGTTTAATTAATAACAAAAAAATGATGAAAAATTCTACAAAATTGAGTGCATTGGCACTGCTGGCTGGCGCTATGATGAGCATGAGCGCCCACGCCGAGACACAAGAGAACGTTTACGACTTCGCCAACAACAACCTGGGTCTGGAGGTTGCTACTCCCGCCGACTGGGAAGATGCTACCAAGGGTGTCATCAGCGGTCTAGAGATTCGCCAGGGCGATGTAGTCCTCACTTCGGTCGATGGTGCCAAGGTCAACCGCATGTGGCGCACCAATGCCGGTGTACAGTATCTGCAGGTGGGTGGCAAAATCACCATCACTGCCGACGAGGGTCGTGCCATTACAATGGTGAACTTTGACGTTCAGAACTACAAGTTCTTCTTGGAGGCCCAGGAGGGCAACGGCTCACTGGATGCTGACAACTATGTGTGGAACGGTAACTCAACGAGCATTACGTTTGACAACGAGAATGCCGCCAACGAGTACAACACCCAGACACTGTTGCTGGCCATGACCGTGTACACCGATGAAGCCAATGAGGACACCTACTCGCCCTCAGAGAGCAGCTATACCGACTGTGCCAACATCGCCGAATTCCTCGCACTTGAAGTGGGAACTGCTGCCAAGCTGACCCTCAACAACGCTCAGGTCAACGGCACTTATTGGGGCGGCACCTTCCTGGAGGATGCCACGGGAGCCGTTCAGGTGAATGCCACCATCAACGTCAACCGCAACGACGTGCTCAACGGTGTCATCTACCTCGTGCGCGCACAGGACGACTTTGACACTGACCACATCATCCCCACGGCCGACCCCGACGCCAAGACTTCACTTGACGAGGTGACCATCACCAGCGACAACGAACTCAATCCCACCGTAATGAACATCAACGACCTGCCCGATAATGCCAACATGAGCAAGCTGGTCAAGGTGCAGGGCGTTACCATCACCAAGCCCAGCCGCTTCTACTTCATCACCACCGACGATGGCGAGAACATCCAGCTTGTTGATCAGATGAACGTGGGCGGTTATGACCTGGAAGCCCTCGTTGACAAGACCGTGATTGTTACTGGTGTATTCACCTGGAACATGATGCGCTGGGCCATCTTCCCCACCAGCGTTGTTGAGGACACCAACACGGCTGTCACCACCATCATGGCTACCGAGGCCAATGATGCCGACGTGTACACCATCACGGGTATCAACCTGGGTAAGGCCGACATCAACACGCTACCCGCCGGCCTCTATATCAAGGACGGCAAGAAGTACCTTGTCAAATAAACTGTATCCCGGTTCTTAAAACCGCTGACTTCACATGTTATCCATATTATTATTAAACGTTGATTGAAAAATGAAGACTATCAAGTACATATTATTATCGCTGGCTGCCTGTGTGGCTGTGACAGCATCGGCCATTGAGGAGACATTGACGTTTGTCAGGACTAACGGCACCACCGTCGCTTTCTCGACCAGCGGACTCACCATCACCTACGATGACCTCGGCCATGCCATTGTCACCAATGACGAGACGAATGCGACAATCGACCTTGCCAATATGGATTACATGTGTTTCGGTGAAGTGGAGGCTAGCCTCAAGGGCGATGTGAACAACGACGGCGAGGTCAATATCGCCGACATCAATGCCGTCATCGACATCATCCTGACAGGCGGCAGCAACGCCCATGCCGATGTGAACGGTGACAGCGAAGTCAACATTGCCGACGTGAACACCCTCATCGACATCATCTTGGCCAAGTAACTCCACATCCCGGCGGCAAGCGCTATTTCTATAGCGGCTATAGACTTGATAGTATCTATAGCCGTTATTTTTATATAAGGAGGAAAAGGGTGGATGAAAATAAAAATCTTAAAAGATGTTAAAATATTTGGTGGATTCAAAACTATTGTTATACCTTTGCAGTGTACTAGTTAAGTAGTACACTAGATAAGTAAATTATTAACCACTAAAATATCTATCTATTATGTTAACTATAAACAACATTAGTTTCAGTTACAACAAGCGATACGGAGACCTGTTCCACGATTTCTCGCTTGAATTGAACGCCGGCAATGTTTACGGCTTGTTAGGAAAGAATGGTGCCGGCAAGTCCACCCTTATCTACCTGATGACTGGTCTGTTGACCCCCAAGAGCGGTGAAGCCTTACTCGACGGCGTGAACGTTCGCAAGCGTCTGCCCAAGACGATGAGCGACATTTTCCTCGTTCCCGAGGAGTTTGAACTGCCGCGCTTGAGCCTCAAACAATATGTGGACCTCAACGCCCCCTTCTACCCCAACTTCAGCAAGGAAGACATGCAACGTTACCTGGACATCTTTGAGATGGGCGGTGACATGAATGTGAACCTCAACGCGCTGTCGATGGGTCAGAAGAAGAAAGTGTTCATGGCCTTCGCCTTTGCCGCCAATACCCGCGTGCTCATCATGGACGAGCCGACCAACGGCCTGGACATTCCCAGCAAGAGCCAGTTCCGCAAACTCGTCACCACCGGCATGACCGATGAGAAGATGATGCTGATCTCGACCCATCAGGTGCGCGACATCAGCGACATCCTGGATCACGTGACCATCATCGACCAGAGCCGCGTGCTGCTCAACGCCAGCATTGCCGACGTGATGAGTAAGGTGGCCTTCCGCCCGCTGCGTGAAGGCGACGAGCCGCTGTTCGTCTTGCAAAGTCCCTACGGTCCCCTGGGTGCCGTTCCCGCCGAGGAAGGCGAGGAGACCAAAGTTGATCTGGAGATGCTGTTCAACGCCACGCTTCAGAATCCTGCTGCCATCAACCAATTATTCACCACCTCAAAATGAACACCACTATGAATACCGTCAATCAAATATTCGACTGGAACCGTTTCACTGCCACCCTGCGCAAGGAAGTAGTAGAAAACTGGCGCCCGATTCTTTTCACTCTGCTGGGCACCTATGGTCTGCTGACCATCATCATGATCATCGGCAATGCCGTTGCTGGCGATAGCATCCAGGAAGAGGTCGTGTCGTTGCAAACGATGCTGCCTCAGAAAGTTGTCTATGGCATTCTCACGATTATTGGCCCGATTATCGCTTCGATGGCCTTCAGTAAACTGACCTCAAAGACCGGTCGCATCAATATGTTCACTTCACCGTCATCAACACTCGAGAAGTACCTTGTCAATGGCGTGGTGTATGTGCTGGGATTTATCGTATCCTTCTTTATCCTTGCCCAGTTGGCCGACCTCACCCGCATTGCTGCTATGCATATCTTCGGGTTTGACGGTTATATCCCTAGTGCCATCAATTTCACCGACCTCGGCTCAAAAGTCGTCATGGGTGTGGGCAGTGATATTTTTGAGGGCCCGATGGCCGTCACCTATGCATGGCTCGGTCTGCTGTCAAGCACTGGCATTTATCTGTTGGGTAGTGTGATGTGGCCGCGCTTGTCGCTGCTCAAGACCTTTGCCGCCATGATGGTCATCCAACTGGCTATCGGCATTTTGGGTATTATCCTGGCTTTTGTGTCTGGCGATGCTCTTTCTGCCGCCAAGTGGTTGATGGATCATAGCAGCGGGGTGATGCCCTTCGTATTGACGCTTGCGATTGCCCAGGCTATTATCAGCTGGGGCTTGGCATGGTACCTGTTTAAGCATAAAGATGTCATTTCACTCAAGTGGTGGAAGTGATTCAAGGTTAAAGGTTAGAGGTTAAAGGTTAAAGGGATTTTTACCAAAGACTATATCTAAGCTTTATATAACTGGCAAACCTAAATATTTAGACTACAATGAACTTCAAGGATAATAAAGCGATCTATCTGCAGATTGCCGACCGCATCGGCGACCAGATACTCTCGGGAGCCTTAGTTCCCGAAGGCAAGGTGCCTAGTGTGCGCGAGCTTGCAGCCGAGATCGAGGTCAACGCCAATACCGTGGCTCGCACCTACGACCACCTGCAGCAGAACGGCGTCATCTACACCAAGCGCGGACTAGGCTACTTTGTGAGCCCTGAAGCCAAGGAAAAAATCGTGGCCTCGCGCCGCGAGCAGCTCATGCAGGGCGAAATGGACTACTTCCTGGGTCAGCTCAAGGCCGTGGGCATCACCCCCGCCGAGCTCCAGGACCTCTACAGCGAATATCTCAACAAGTAACCATTTAACTACGAATTACGCCAATTAAACAAATTATCAGCCTATTGCAACTGAAAAAACAGAAGCCCATTTGTGAAATTCGTGTAATTCGTAGTTTTCTAAATCAATAGAATTATGGAACAGACAAAAACAAGGAAAAAGTATTTCACTCCCACCGGCAAAGCTATGAGGACTGTGAGTTTGGTCGTTCTTGTCATTGCCTTCGTGTATCTGATTGTCAGCCATGCCATCTGGCCCAGCCTCAAGGTTAATGGTTTATTCAGTTTCTTTTTGTTACTGGCATACAACGTCTGGCTATTGTGCGAAGTCCTTTGCCTCTATGGAGGCCGCTGGAGCAAGCGCACGATGAACTGGCTCTATGTTACTACTGCCGTTGTCGGCCTTGCATTGCTTCTCTTGATCGTGTCATTAATCAAGGTGGAATGTGCCAGCCTTATTCTCCCTCTCCTGATCATCGGCAATATTCTGGAATACCGAGTTGCCGGAAAAATGATGAAGGAGGCCCAACATACCAACGAATAAAAGCCTACAACGGCGAATTATATACTGCCAAAATTAAACTGCCTACGAATTAAACGAATTAATCAAATTATTTAATTGCCGAACGTACGGATACCAATTAGTTCAATTCGGTTAATTCGAAAGCACAAAAAACTAAAATAATATGGAGAATAAGATTGTACACAAGGACGAGTCATTCAATATCATAGGTGCTGCAATGGAGGTTCACAAAGTTGTTGGTTGCGGATTTACAGAGCCCCTCTATCAAGATGCCCTTGAAGAAGAATTGAGATTGCGTGATATCCCCTTTGAAAGAGAGAAGACATACTATTTCACTTACAAAGGAAAACGATTAGATAAGATCTTCAGACCTGACTTCGTGTGCTACAATAAGGTAATCGTTGAACTAAAAACTGTGGCAGATTTCACTGATGAACATTATGCCCAAGTGTACAATTACCTTAAAGCAACTGGAATGGGGCTTGGACTACTAATCAATTTCGGCAAGAAGTCTCTTGAATACAAACGTATTCTTCCCAATTCCAAATGGAATACTTAACTATAAATTATTAACGGCCTACATATTAAGCGAATTATTTATTTGCCGAACGTGCGGATGCCAATTAGTTTAATTCGGTTAATTCGAAGGCATAAAAACTACAGCATTATGAAACCGCAGAATTTTATAGCAGCAGCTAGCGCAGTGATTATCGGCTTGATCACGCTCCTGACCGGCATCATCCTCACAAGTGCCACCGAGTAATAAAGCCACAGTCAATAACTTAAAAAACTATCACATTATGAAACGATTAATATTCACGGCAGCGATTATGGTGGCAGCGTTCATGGCGCTCACCTCCTGCAACGGCAGCAACAACGGTGAAAAGCTGACAACCGTCATCCATCTCAGTGCGAGCCAGGATCTTCTGGACGTATGTGACATTGAAGTCACCTATAAGGGAAAAGGGGGCGTTGACATCATCGACACCGTCAGGACGAAAATATGGGAAAAGACCATCGTCAACGACTCTTTCCCGACCGAGATCGGTATGCCCAAGCACCGTTACCTCATCAAGCCAGGTTTCAAACCTACCAAGGAGAAATATGACCTTGTGCTTGAGTATAATATTTTCACCATGGAGCAGTATCACAATACCGGCTGGTGGTTCCTCTATTTAAAAGGGGTTCCTGGCGACAAAGTACTGTCGTTCATGGACGTGAAAGAGACAGAGATAGAACTGATACCCGAGCCTGGTCCTGGCACTGAAACATGCTATATACAAGTTGTTAATCGAGAGTGGAATGACTCGGCTGGCATTATACCTAAGGGCTATTTCTTCACATTTGAAAACAAAACCTACTAATTAACAGACATCATCATGAAAAAGATATTATATACCGCAGCATTGATGTTCATGACCACGCTGGTTCTTATCTCATGTGACGACCTGAATGGCAGTCAAAAGAAACTGAAGGAGCAAATGTCTGTCACCAATAAAGATATACAAAACTACGAGCATCGAGAGGAAGCGACAACGGTTACCTATAAGATTTATTGTTCTCAGGAGTTTGTTGACGCCATCGACATGGTGGTTACCTACAAGGGCAAGGGCGGCATCAACCTCACCGACACCGTTCGCGACACGACCTGGGTCAAGACCGTAGTCAATGACAGCATTCCGGTGAAGATCGGTATCGACTGGACATTGGTTCCCAAGAAAGACAGGAAGATTTCCAAGGAACGCTTTGACAACCTGATGGCCGGATACAACATTGAGTGCAAAGAAGCCGCCTTCACGATTGGCAACGGCATCATAGGGCAACACAAGAATTTCCCTGTCAGCAAACTGGAAGCCCTGTGTGAACTTCACAACTTCCAGCACAAAGACGTAGCGAAAGCCTGCAACATCCTCAAGGCTAAACATGATGCATGGGGTGTTGATGCCGAACCGGCCGAGTGGGACGACTAATCACATTTAAAGTATCACTAACCCTCTCCCCCACGAATTAATCGGGCCAACCGATTGATTTCAGCCATAATACCAATGAGCTAAGCTCGGTTAATTCGTGGGCCTTAAAATCAAGAAATTATGAAAAAGATTATCACCCTCAGTCTCCTGCTCGCTCTGGCGACATGGACCGGACGCGCCCAAATAGTTTGCCACGTGGAAGGCGAACTCATGTCAAACAAGTACGGATACAATATCGTCATCTGTGAAGCAGGAACCGACCTGCGCGCCAATGATGATCCCTCGCTGCACGTCAGGGCCGTCAATGGCAAGTTCAGCAAAACCATTGAGTGTGACCACATCAAGAAATACCAAATCTTCCTATACAATGAGTATAAAAGAGGTTATTGGAGATTTGGAGACTTCTTTGCCGAGAATGGTACCGTTAAAGTAAAACTGTATGCCGACCAACCACACGTCGTGGAGAGTGACGGTGAACAGTGGCTCTTGAAGCATCAACTGGAGAACCAGCTGGAGGAACGATTCGGGGAACTGCGCGACCTTGAAAACCTCTTGTATGACAAGGAACACCAGACAGAGATCTATACCGCCGATTTCCTCTCATCAAAGGAAAAACTGGATGCAGAACTCAGAAAGGCCTATCAAAGTCACGATCAGTCACGCGTCGATTCACTCAATCTTGCCAACAATCAACTTTGTAGTGACCCCGCCAGGTTTACACCTAAGGGATTGGAGGTGTACAACAAGAAAGAAGAGCTCAGCAGGCAATGGTCAGATTTTGAGTATCAATACTACGTTGACCACCCTATGCTGGAATCGCTCTACAAGACACTGAATGCCATTGAAACGCTCAACGACAGAGAAATATACACCAATTTCAAACCAGAACCCTATGAACGTCTCGTCTCACTCTATCATGACAAATTGATCAACATCTTCCCCGGTCATCCCGTCCACGAGAAGATAGCCGTAGCCGAGGCGAAAGATATCCTGATGGCGGGCAAACCCTATATCGACTACAACGTTAGAAATACCAATGGTCAACTCGTCCCCATCTCCTCGCTCATCAAGGGACAGGTGGCACTCATTGACCTGTGGGCTTCGTGGTGCGGTCCTTGCCGCCG
>JAEEGF010372284.1_pt1 | contig 16021 bp, 15 predicted proteins | sample 9134171 | NCBI WGS metagenome assembly JAEEGF01 (sample SAMN16246542, study PRJNA631951) | gut metagenome | biome: gut microbiome; feature: rumen; material: AP-attached | host: Bos | place: Iran: Karaj | collected 2018-10
CCGAGCAAGCGGGCGGCAACTGCCTCGTGCGCTGCGGCGGAACGGCGGTCATGGTCAACGCGACGGTCGCCAAGGAACCGCGCGACGGCGTTGATTTTCTGCCGCTGTCCATTGAATTTGAAGAGAAACTGTATGCGGTCGGCAAGATCCCCGGCGGTTTCATCAAGCGCGAAGGCCGCCCGACCGAAAAGGCGATCCTGACCTCGCGTCTCATCGACCGTCCGCTGCGCCCGTTGTTCCCGAAGGGATTCTACAACGACGTGCAGGTGATCGCGACCGTTCTCTCGGTGGAGCAGGACATCCAGCCCGACGTGCTGGGCATGATCGGCTCCTCGATCGCGCTGTCCATCTCCAACGCCCCGTTCATGGGCCCGACGGGTTCCGTGGCGGTCGGTCTGATCGACGGCGAATACATCCTGAACCCCGACTGCGCGCAGCGTGAAAAGAGCCGTCTTGCGCTGATCGTCGCCGGTACGCGCGACGCGGTCATGATGGTCGAAGCGGGCGCAAACGAAGTCTCCGAGGAGGAAATGCTCGGTGCGATCCTGTTTGCGCATGAGGAGATCAAGAAGATCGTCGCCTTCATCGAGGAGATTCAGAAGGAAGTCGGCAAGCCCAAGATGGAAGTCCACATCCATGTGCCGGACGAGGACCTCAACCGTCGCGTTCGCGAGTTTGCGGCGGACAAGGTTGTGTGGCAGATGGACACCTTCGACCGCTACGAGCGCGAAGCGCGCACGGCGCAGGTGACGGAGGAGGTTCAGGCGGCGTTTGCGGAGTCCGATCCCGGTATGGAGAAGGACATCGACGCGATCCTGTACCAGATGCAGAAGGAAGTCATGCGCGACAAGATCATCAACAAGAAGATCCGTCCCGACGGACGCGCGCAGGACGAGATCCGTCCGATCTGGAGCGAAGTGCACATGCTCGAGCGTCCGCACGGCAGCGCGGTGTTCACCCGCGGCCAGACGCAGGTCATGACGATCGCAACGCTCGGCACGATCGCCGAGGCGCAGATCCTCGACGGGCTTACGCTCGAGGACAGCAAGCGTTACATGCACCAGTACAACATGCCGCCGTATTCGACCGGTGAGACGCGCCCCGTGCGCAGCCCCGGTCGCCGCGAGATCGGTCACGGTGCGCTCGCAGAGCGTGCGCTGCTGCCGGTGCTCCCGAGCGAAGAGGAGTTCCCGTACTGCATCCGTCTCGTATCCGAAGTCATCAGCTCGAACGGTTCCACCTCCCAGGCGTCGGTCTGCGCAAGCACGCTGGCGCTGATGGACGCGGGCGTTCCGATCAAAAAGCCGGTCGCGGGCGTCGCGATGGGACTCATCAAGGACGTGGAGAGCGGCAACCTCGCGATCCTCACCGACATCCAGGGACTCGAGGACTTCCTCGGCGACATGGACTTCAAGGTGGCGGGCACGCGTGAAGGCATCACCGCGATCCAGATGGACATCAAGATCAAGGGCATCGACCGCGAGATCCTGACGAGAGCGCTGGAGCAGGCGCGCAAGGGCCGTCTGTTCATCCTCGATAAGATGGCGGAGACGATCGCCGAGCCGCGCAAGGAGCTTTCGCCCTATGCGCCGCGCATCCTTTCGTTCAAGATCAATCCGGACAAGATCCGCGATGTCATCGGCAGCGGCGGCAAGACGATCAACGGCATCATCGCCAAGACCGGCGTCAAGATCGACATCGAGGACGACGGCAGCGTGTTCATCGCATCGCCCGATCAGGCGGCAGCCGAAGAAGCGAAGCGCATCATCGACGGCATCGTCGAGGATATCGAGGTCGGCAAGGTGTATCTCGGCACCGTCGTCGGCATCAAGGAGTTCGGCGCGTTCGTCAATCTCAAGCCCGGCACCGACGGATTGCTGCACATCTCCCGCATCGCGAAGGAGCGCGTGAACAAGGTCGAGGACGTTCTGAACCTCGGCGATCAGGTGCTCGTGCGCGTGTTCGAGATCGATCCGAAGACCGGCAAGATCGGTCTGACGCGCAAGGATCTGCTGCCCGACAGCAAGAAGGAAAACGAGGAAAACTGACAAACGGAATCAAGAGGGGGCAGAGGGGACTTCTGCCCTTCTTTTGTCGAAATTTGCACTATCCGAACGCACGATTCTGTGCTATACTATCATCGGATGAGAACGGCGCCCGTAAGGGACCGCAAGAGGCAGACGGCGAATGGAACGGACGTTCAAGGCAAACAGACGGTTTTATCTGCTGCTCTTCATCAGCATCGTACTGCTGGTGCTGTTTGTCGTGGGCGCGGTTTATCTGCTGCGGAAGGTGACGGGCAATGTGCGCCGTCTCGACATGATGACGATCTATTCCAAGGTCGAGAGCGACGCGGTCGTCGTGCGCAACGAACGGCTGATCACCGAAACCGCAAGCGAGAGCCGCATCCTTCTGAACGAAGGCGCGCTGGTGCAGGAAGGCGACGCGGTCGCCGTGCTGTACCCGTATTCCTACGAGAGCTCGCTTGCCGAGATCTGCAAGAAGGAGCTGGAGGTCTATACGCATCTCGAATCGCTGATCCGCACCGCTTCGACCGGCGGCGTGCTGCCGGAATCGATCGAGCAGTACAACCAGACGATCGAAGCGACCGCCGCGCGCATGCGGCAGGCGTCGATCGGCAAGACACGCACGTCCGAGTACGCCGCAGTCGAGGAACAGCTGATCCGGCTTCTGGAGGGCAGGCGCAATCTGATGGTGTCGCTGCTTGCCGATCCGTCGATGGTCGCGGCGGAGCTCAGCGAGCTCGATACGATGAAGCAGAACTTCGAAACGAACAGCGCCAAGACGATCTATTCGGAATACAACGGCTACGTCAGCTTCTATTCCGACGCGAACGAGGAGAACCTCCGGGACGTTTCGCAGCTCACGGTGCCGCTCGTCAAGCGTATTCTGAACTCGCCGTCCATCAGTATGGACAACGAGAACTTCTACTACCGCATCGTGACCGACCGCAGCAACTGGTATCTTGCGTTCGTCATCAGCGGCACGAGCGAACAGCGTCTGATGCCGGGGCTTTCGTATTCGTTTACGATCAAGGGCGTTTCCGGTGCGTATCAGGGGACGATCATCACGGAGAAGGACACCGCGAGCGGCGTTCTCTACGTGATGCAGATACAGGCGGACGTGCGTCCGCTGCTGACCACCCGCGTGGTGGAAATCTCGGTGCAGAACAATGCGACGGGGCTGTACGTGCCGCTCGACTACGTGCAGTACAGCGACGGCGTGCCGTATATCTACGTGAAGGCGACGGACGGAAGCTATCAGAAGATCGCGGTGTATATCGCGGGCTCGGACGGCGAAAATGCGATCGTCTCCGCGCGCGACAGCACGATCACGCTGTTTGCGGGACTCAAGGTGCGCATCCCGCCGGAGCAGGAGGACGACTGATATGACGATACGGGAAAATCTCGAACGGGTGCGCGAGACGATGCGCCTTGCGTGCGAACGCAGCGGCAGAAACGTCGACGACGTGACGCTGATTGCGGTGACCAAGTATGTGGAAACGGCGCGGATCGCACAAGCCGTCGCCGCCGGCGTGACCGAAATCGGCGAAAACCGGGCGCAGGAGTTCACGGAAAAGTTAACTTTTTATAAACAGAATCATTTGCGGGCACATTTTATTGGACAACTGCAAACGAATAAAGTAAAATACATATGTGGAAAAGCGGACTTGATCCAATCCGTGGACAGGGAACCGCTGCTCGACGCGATTTGTACCTATGCGCAAAAACACGACCTCGTGCAGGACATTCTGATCGAGGTCAACATCGGTCACGAAGCCCAGAAGGGCGGCGTGCTTCCGGAGGATCTGGACCGGCTTGCAGAACGCATTGCGGCGCAGAACCACGTGCGTTTGAGAGGACTGATGAGCGTTCCGCCCGCAACCGACAAGGAAGCGGTGCGACCGTATTTTCGGACGATGCTGCAGCGGTACGAACGGTTGCGGACCGCCTATCCCGATCTCCCGATCGATACGCTTTCGATGGGCATGAGCCACGATTATGACGCGGCGATCGAGGAAGGCGCAACCATGGTACGCGTCGGCACGGCAATTTTCGGACCGCGAAATCTGACAGGAGGACAACAGAATGGGTAAGTTTTTGAATTTTATCGGACTTGAAGAATCGGAAGAGGAAGAATCCTATCAGGACGAGCTCCAGCCGGAGCAGCCCAAGAAGGAACCGCGTTCGAGACGGCGCGAGAATCAGCTCGTCGGCGGCGGCGACGCACAGCCGATGCCGCAGAGCCTTGCCGCGATGAAGATGATCGTCTATCATCCGGTCTGCTACGATGACGCGCAGAACATTGTGGACAACCTCAAGAACCGTCGTCCGGTCATCGTGAACATGGAAGAACTCGAAGGCAGCTGCGCGCAGCGCGTGCTGGACTTTCTGCTCGGCGCGATCTATGCGCAGAACGGCACGATCAACAAGATCTCCAGAGGCATCTTCCTGGTTGCCCCGCACGACGTGGACGTGGAAGACACCGGCGAGGATTCCGGCGGCTACACCGACATGTAACGCGCGGCGTGTTCCATGATCAGCGCGGAGAACATCGCCAATAAGGAATTCAAGAAAGCACTGTTCGGGTACGATCGCGAGGACGTGGATCGCTATCTGGACGAATTGATACTGCAGCTTCGGCAGATGGAGGAGGAGCGCCGCGAGATGGTCTCGACCATCGAGTATCTCGTTTCCGAAATGACCGGTCAGCCCGGATCGTCCGGCGAGCAGGTCATCGGACCGATCTCCCCTCATGCCACGGTCAGCGACGCCGAACGGCGCCGCGCCGCCGCTGCGGAGAAGGAATCGCAGTGAATCGATCCCCGATCAACTCCATACCGCCCCTATCGGCACAGGAATGCAAAGCCCGCGGATTCGACGGGCTTGATTTTGTGTATATCAGCGGCGACGCCTACATCGATCACCCGAGCTTCGGCACGGCGATCATCGCGCGCGTGCTGCAGAGCAAAGGGTTTTCGGTGGGGATTCTGGCGCAGCCGGACTGGCACAGCGTCGACGCATTCCGCTCGATGGGCAAGCCGCGGCTCGCGTTTCTGGTTTCGGCGGGCAATCTCGATTCGATGGTCGATCACTATACCGCGGCAAAGAAGCGCCGCAGCGACGACGCCTATACGCCCGGCGGCAAGGCGGGCAGGCGTCCCGACCGCGCGGTGATCGTCTATGCCAACCGCTGCAGAGAGGCGTATCCGCATGTGCCGGTGCTGATCGGCGGCATCGAGGCGAGCCTTCGCCGCTTTGCGCACTACGACTACTGGGACGACCGCGTGCGCCATTCGATCCTCTACGACGCGGGCGCGGACCTTCTGATGTACGGCATGGGCGAGCGCAGCATCGTCGAGATCGCGGAAAAACTCGACGCGGGCGTGCCCGTGCACGAGATCCGCAACGTCAAAGGAACCTGCTATCGCGTCAACGATCCGGACGAGGTTCCCGATGCGCTGACGCTGCCGTCCTATACGGAGGTTTCGACCGACCGGCGCAAATATGCCGAGGCGTTCAGGCTGCAGTTCGAGGAGCAGGATGCGATCCGCGGACGCAGGCTTCTGCAGGCGCATGAAAAGGGGTATCTGGTGCAGAACCCGCCGCAGCCGCCGCTTTCGACCGCCGAGATGGACGCCGTGTACGCGCTGCCGTTTACGCGCAAGCCGCATCCGTCCTACCGCGAACCGATCCCCGCGATCGACGAGGTGAAGTTTTCGATCACCTCCTGCCGCGGCTGCTTCGGCGGCTGCAACTTCTGCGCGCTGACGTTCCATCAGGGCCGCGTGATCTCGGCAAGAAGTCACGAATCGATCCTCAGGGAAGCCGAAGGGATGACGAGGGATCCCGATTTCAAGGGCTTCATCCACGACGTCGGCGGACCGACGGCGAACTTCCGCAAGCCCGCGTGTCAGAAGCAGCTGAAGAGCGGCGTATGCAAAAACCGTTCGTGCATCGGCTACGAGCGCTGTCCGAACCTGGAGGTCGATCACAGCGATTACGTTGCGCTGCTGAAGAAGCTGCGCGCGGTGCCGGGCGTCAAGAAGGTGTTCATCCGCAGCGGCGTGCGCTTCGACTACGTGCTCTACGACAAGAGCGACGCGTTTTTGAAGGAGCTTTGCGCGTATCACGTCAGCGGACAGCTGAAGATCGCGCCGGAGCACATCGCCGACCGCACGCTGTACTATATGAATAAAACGCCGCACGAGCTGTACGAGCAGTTTCTGCACAAGTACGAGCGCATCAACGAAAAGCTCGGCAAACGGCAGTTCGTCGTGCCGTATCTGATGAGCTCGCATCCGGGCTGCACGCTCGACGACGCGATCGCGCTGGCGGAGTACCTGAAAGCGACGGGACACCGCCCGCAGCAGGTGCAGGACTTCTATCCGACGCCGGGCACGGTCTCGACCTGCATGTACCACACGGGGCTCGATCCGCGCACCATGCAGCCGGTGTATGTGCCCAAAACCCCGCAGGAAAAGGCGATGCAGCGCGCGCTGATGCAGTACTTTCTGCCCTCCAATTTCAACACGGTGCGAAAGGCGCTGAAAGCAGCGCATCGCGAAGATCTGATCGGCACGGACCGTCACGCGCTGGTTCCGCCCGAGCGATCGGGAAAACCGCGCGAAATACCGAAGAAAAACGCAAAAGGGGCAAAGAAATCTGTTGACAAACGGCGCAGGAATGGTTAAAATATCATTTGGTTCATTTTGGAGTTGCGTATGATTGTATCGGTGAATGAAGCATTGCGACGGGTAGGCGAGCCGTTCCCGTTCGAATGGGAAGGACAGCTTGAACCGCAGAACTTTGCGGGCAAAACCGTGGTGTTTGCGGGGAATGCAAAGCTTGCCGGCACCTATGTGTACGACGGCAAAACCTTCCGCGTCGACGCAGAAGCTTCGGTGTCCTACGAAACGGTCTGCGCCCGCTGCGGCGAGCCGATGATCCAGACGCTGACGTTCCCGTTTTCGGAGCGGTTCGTGCGCCCGATGTTCAAGACGGAGGACGATGAGTTCTACACCTACGAGGGCGAAAAGCTGGATCTGTCCACGGCGTTTTTCGACAATTTCTTTTTGGAGATGCCGATGACGACCGTCTGCAGCGAATCGTGCAGGGGACTGTGTCCCGTATGCGGCATGAATCTGAACCGCGGGCAATGCAGTTGCTCGGAGAATCAAATCGACGCGCGTCTATCCGCGCTCGAATCATTATTGAACGATCATAAGGAGGTGTAATCATGGCAGTACCCAAGAGAAAAACGTCGAAGGCGAGAAGAGATTCGCGCAGAGCGAACAATTCCAAGGCGATCGCGCCCAACCTCGTCGAGTGCCCGAAGTGCCACGAGCTGAAAGCGCAGCACACGGTTTGCAAGAACTGCGGCTATTATGATGGCAGAGAAGTCATCAACATGGAAGACGAGAAGTAATACCATGATTGCCCGTTCGGAGCGAACCCGGATCGGAGCTTCCCGAGCGGGAGCACCACAAGTTTGAGGGAGTCAGATTTTCTGGCTCCCTCGTGATATATTCCGCTGAGCGGAATGTGAAATACGCCTGCGGCGTGTGAAGTATTCGCTTTGCAAATGTGATGTGCTGCCTGCGGCAGCGTGAAAGGAGCAGTCCATGGAACAGAATTTCGGTCCCGATCTGTGCGTGCTGTGCGGCGACGGCATCCTGAACATCCGCGTCGGCGCGATCATCGTGAAGGGCGGCAAAGCGCTGATGGTCAAAAGCAAGTTCGGCGACTACTGCTATTCGGTCGGCGGACGCATCAAGTTCGGGGAGACGGCGGAGCAGGCGGTTTTGCGCGAGGTGTTCGAGGAGACCGGATATCCCCTTTCGATCGACCGGCTCGGCTATGTCGAGGAGGTCTATTTTATCAACGACAACCCGAAGGACTTCGGCAAGCCGGTTTACGAGCTCGCGTTCTACTTTTATATGAGTGTTCCCGCGGACTTCGAGCCGCTGACCGATCACATCGCCGACGGCACGGAGCGCTTCGTCTGGGCGGGACCGGACGATCCCGTGACACTCTATCCGGACTTTATCCGCGAAGCGATCACCGATCCGAACCCCGCCGTTCTGCACGTCGTCCGCGACGACCGATAAAAAAGAGCCGGATCACTCCGGCGAACAGACGAATCGATTATTTCATCAATGCCTCGAAGATCTCCGAGATCTCAAGGTATTCTTTTTGCGTCTTGCGCAGATATTCCCGCCCTGCGTCGGTGATCGAATAGTAGCTCCTTGCACGGCCGTCGGCGACCTCGGTCGCGGAGATCGCAATGTAGCCCTGCTCCTCGAGACGGTACAGCACGGGGTAGAGAATGGAGATCATATACTTGCCGTCGCTGCGGCTTTTCAGCTCCGCGGCGATCTCGTAGCCGTACATCGGCTTTTCGGACAAAAACCGCAACACAACAAGCGGGCTTGTCGCTCGCTTGAAATACGATATGAACGAATGACCGGTATCGGGCAAGTGCTTCTTTCGCCTCCGATTCATAGTATACTCCGATATCTGCCGCCTTGGCAACAGTTTCTTTCCCCGTCGGATGTATGATACCACAGTATTTGCAAAGAATCAATATATAGCATTGACAACTATGCGCGATTGTAGTATAACAGAAGCAGAGGAGGGACGCCTATGAATCTGTTGATCCTTTGGATGCGGCGCAAACCGTTTGTTTCGCTGCTGCTGATTCTGCTGTTGAGCGTCGGAGCAGCGCTCGGTTCGGTCGGCGTCTCGGCATACTTTGCCGCAAACCGGCAGACGGAGACCGCTGCCGATTTCTATACGACCGTGGCGATCCCGTATGATCCGGTATGGCTGGGACGGACGCCGACGGAGAGTTACGATTACCTGCGGGATCCGCAGGCACTGTATTACGATCTCGACGAAATCCTGTCCGATTTGCCGGTTTCGGCGCTGCCCTGCGCCGCCGTGCCGCTGCAGGGGATCATACCGGACAGCGTCAACGTCAAGCCCCATGACTTCGATTCGGTTTTTCAGTTGTGGGGATACTCCGTAACGAACGGTCCGGACTATACCTTCGTGGCAGCTGCGCGGTGCGACAGCGTGACCGACCGCAGCGAGGAACGGATCTATACCAGCTGGGACGGCGACGTTATGACCGGCACATGGACGGAAAAGGAAAAGTCCTGTTCCTACGTCTTCTCCGTGACGGATCCGATCTGCATGCCGGAGCCGTCGAAAAACGAGTATCAGGCAAAGTATCTGGAGCTGCATACGAGAATCTACCGACAGGACGGCTCGGCGCTGTTTGAGAAGGGCAAGACCTATCTGCTCTGGGGAAGACTGATTCTGCCTTTGCGCGAATGGGCGGAGGACGGGGAGGACACGCCCGCCGCCTACACTCTGTTTATCAAAGAATACGATGCACGATCCGAGGTACACCAGAACGGCGCGGTCTGGATGACGTATGACGAAGCCTATCCGATGGCGGCACAATTCTCCGGGAGCGTACAGGACTTTTTGAACAGCGAGGAGGGACGCGTCTGGCGGGAGGAGTTGATCCCCGCAGCGGAACGGAACCATCATTGCGTGATGCTGCTCGCCGTCGATTGCGCGGAGAGTCTTGCGCCCTTCTGCGAACGGCTGGCGGAGCTGGTTGCGGGCAGATTCTATACATCGGAGGAGGCCGCAAGCGGCGCAAAGGTCTGTCTGGTTTCGGCGGCATGGGCGGAAAAGAACGGCGTGTCCGTCGGAGACGTTCTGCCGGTCGCCGTCTATGCGCCGCAGATCGAGGTGCTGCAGTTTGTCGGAACGTTCGACGGGACCGGCTATGCGGGACCGGAAACGGACGGCGCGTTTTTGGAAATGCGGCCTTCCTTTGCCTCAGACGATACCGGACAGGGCGGCGACTACGAGGTCGTCGGCATCTACACCTGTCCGCCGTCCGACCACGGGAGCCTGCGCTTCGGACCGGATACGGTGCTGATCCCGAAGTCGTCGATCGGGAATGCGGACCGATACCGCACCGAGGCGATGACGCATTATCCGCTTTTGAACGCGTATCTGCTTCCCGACGGTGCGCAGGAGGAAATGGAACAGGCGCTTGCGGAATGCGGATTTGCGGGGAACTTTCTTTATTACGATTACGGCTTTTCCATCGCGAAGGACGCCATCGGGCAGATGTCCGACAACGGGACGTATCTGTTGTGCGCCGGCGTCGCCGCATTCGTTCTGTCGGTCCTGCTGTTCGTGCTGCTGCAGCAGCTGCTGCTTGCCCGCAGCATTCGTTCGATGCGGCTGATAGGGCAGACGCCCGCCGCGATCCGGAGGAGCTTTGCCGAGACGATTCCGCTCTGGAGCGTTCCTGCGGTTCTGCTCGGCGGGCTGTTCGCCCGGATCGGGTACGGACTGGTTACGAAAAAGCTGTTTTCCGCGGTGCTGTCATACGATTACGGAATCGCCGGACTTGCGGCGCTTTTCGAACTGCTTGTCATATGCGCCGCGCTGTGGATCGCAGGCGCATGTGCATCCGAGCTGCGGCTGATGCGGGGAGGGAGAAGATGAAAGGATTGCTGACCGTCGCATGGAAAAACCTGCGGCACCGGTTGCCGGCGGCGATCGGGCTTGTGCTGTTGAGCGCCGCGCTGTTCTCCGGCGGGAGCCTGCTGCGCGCAATGGTACGCTCGCAGACGCAGGCGCTGGAGACCATGACCGAGCAAACGGAGATCACCTGCGTCGTAACAGACGCGACGGGTACCAAAACGGGCGGGATCAACGTATCCGATTCGTTTGCGCACAAGCTGCGCGGAAAGCTGCACGAAAGCGGCTGCACGATCGACGAGTATGTACGCGATCTTCGGCTCACGGCGCGCGAGGAGCTTGCGTCTCCCGAACGGGCGGTTTTGATTCGCGCAAACGGTCCGGAAGCGATCGGTCCCGATCTGAAGCTGCGGTTTGCGGACGGTACGGAGGAAACCTGCCTTGCCGGAACGGAGCTTGTCTGCTGCGTCTCGCCGAACCTTGCCGATCTCGCGGACGAAAACGGTATGATCCGGTTGGAAAGAAGATTTCTGCCGCCCGTGACGCTGCGCGTCGTCGGTACGGTGATCGGTGCGGACAGTATCGCGGTCTGTCCGTTCGACGCGCAACTGTACGCGGAAGGCAGCGAATCGTTCCTGCTGGATCGCTGCAGCTTCACACTTTCGGACACGCGCCGTCTCGACGAAGCAAAGGAGGCTTTGTTCGAGTGGTTCACGGTCCCGTCGCTGACGAGTGCGAGCGATCCGGGCAAAGCGGGGCTTTTGATACAGGACGCCGAGTATACGGCGGCTGCGGAAGAGATCCGTTCGCACATCGTTCTGCTCGGTCGGCTGCGTATCCTGCTGTTGCTGCTCAGCGGCGCGCTCGGGCTTTTGACCGGCTTGCTGATGAACCGGAAGCGGCAGAGGGAATTTGCCGTCATGCGCTGCCTCGGATGCAAGCGGCTTGCCGTGACGTTTTCTGCGGCGACGGAACAGCTGCTGCCGATGTTGCCCGGGATCGCGGTCGGCGCGCTGATCGGCGTTGCGGTTTTGCGGGACGGAACCGGTCTTGCGGACGGTTTTCTGCAAATGCTTCTGTATCTGTGCGGCGGCATTGCCTGCGCATGGCTTCTGACGGGCGTGGAACCGATTCGATTGATGAAGGAGGAGGAATGAGTATGCTGGAGCTTCAAGATGTTCGCTATACCTATCATACCAAAGCGCAGGCGGTGGAAGCGCTGCGCGGCGTCAGCGCCGTATTCGAACCGGCAAAGCTGTATGCCGTCGTCGGTTCCTCCGGCAGCGGAAAGACGACGCTGCTGTCCCTGCTGGCGGGACTGGATGTTCCGGAATCCGGAGAGATCCGCTTTCGGGGCAAAAGCACCGCGGACATGGATCGGGACCGCTACCGCTTCGAACACGTTTCGGTCATTTATCAGAATTTCAATCTGTTTGCGCACCTCAGTGCGCTTGAAAATGTCGCCTATCCGCTGTATTTGCGGGGCATCCCGAAAAAGCGGGCGGAGGAGCAGGCTGCGCAGTGCCTCGTTTCGGTCGGGATCGGGGAGGATCGGTACGGCAGACTGCCGGGTATGCTTTCCGGCGGTGAACAGCAGCGCGTCGCCATTGCACGCGCGCTTGCATCGAACGCCGAGCTGGTCCTTGCCGACGAGCCGACCGGAAACCTCGACATCACGAACGGAGAGCAGGTCGTCTCGATCCTTTTGCGGCTTGCGCATGAGGAGGGGCGCTGTGTGATCATTGTGACGCACGACCTCGAGATCGCCGCGGAGGCGGACGAGATCCTGATGATGCGGGACGGCGTTACCGAACGGGGACAGTAAATGCACGTTTCCGTTTTCTCTTGCAAAGAGCGCCGGTTTGCGGTATAATCAATCGAATTTGAAATCGGAGCGAGGGGTAGCTATGAAACTGGCGATGGATGTCATGGGCGGCGACAATGCACCGCAGGCGGTGCTGGACGGCTGTCTGGCGTTTTTGAAGGAGCCGGAGGCGGAGGGCGTGACGCTCAGGCTGTTCGGCGAGCAGAGGATTCTGGACGCGTTTATCGCGGCGCATCCCGACGAGGCGGCGCGGTTCGAGACGGTCTATACGACGGAGACGATCGGCATGGGCGAGCATCCGACCGAGGCGATCCGCAAGAAGAAGGATTCGAGCCTCGTCAAGGCGATCGAATCGGTGCGCGACCGCGAAGCGGACTGCATCGTGTCCGCGGGTTCGACCGGCGCGGTCCTGACCGGCGCGACGCTGATCATCCGCCGTTTGAAGGGCATCAAGCGTCCGGCGCTTGCGACCATGATCCCGACGATCACGGGCGGCTGCACGGAGATCATCGACTGCGGCGCGAACACGGACTGCAAGCCCGGGTACCTTGTGCAGTTCGCGCTGATGGGCGCGGCGTACCTCGAAGCGGTCGAGGGCGTCAAAAATCCGCGCGTGGGACTTCTGAACAACGGTACGGAGGAGGAGAAGGGCAACGCGCTCACCAAGGAGACGCATCAGCGGCTCAAGGCGATGGAGGGCGTCAACTTCATCGGCAATGTGGAAGCGCGCGAGCTGATGATGGGCACGGTCGACGTGCTGGTGTGCGACGGGTTTGACGGCAATGTGGTGCTGAAAACGACCGAGGGCGTGGCGAAGGGCATTTCCGCCATGCTCAAGCAGACGCTGCTGGAATCGACGCGCGGCAAGATGGCGGGGCTGATCGGCAAGCCGGCGTTCGCTTCGCTCAAGAAGAAGCTCGATTACACCGAATACGGCGGCGCGCCGCTGCTCGGCGTCAACGGCGGCGTGATCAAGGGACACGGCAGCTCGGACGCGAAGTCGATCAAGAACGCCATGCTGCAGGCGGTACGGCTCGTGCGAGGCGGCGTGACCGAAAAGATCGGCGCTTTTGCGGCGACGCTGAACATTGAGGATTGACAAAATTCAGAAGATTCGGTACAATATCTTGTGGAATCAATCGTCCGAACCGGACGGAAGGGAGAACATATGGAATTTGAAAAAATCTGCGAAATCATCGCAAAGCAGTTGGATATCGATCCCAAATCCATCACCATGGAGAGCAATCTCGTGGAGGATCTGCATGCGGATTCTCTCGACATCGTGGAGCTCGTGATGGACATGGAGCAGGAATTCGACACCGAGATCCCCGATGAGGAGCTGCCCAAGGTGCAGACCGTCGGCGACATTCTTCGCTATCTGAAGAAGGACTGAGCACGAAATCCGGAACGTCGAACCCGCACAGAAACGGTGCGGGTTTTTTGGATCGAAACGGCATATGTGGTGCCGCTTCCGAAACGATCGCGGGATCGGTTCGGAAACGGTATCGGAAAGGAACGACATGCTGACAAGGGAACATCTTTCCGAACTGGAAACGCGCATCGGCTACCGGTTTTCCGAGCCGGACCGCCTGCGGCGCGCGCTGACGCACTCGTCGTATGCAACCGGCGAGGGCAAGGACAACGAGCGTATGGAGTTTTTGGGCGACGCGGTGCTGGAGCTGTGCGTTTCTGAGGAACTCTTTTTCCGCTTCCCGCACATGAAAGAAGGACAGATGACGCGCAACCGCGCTTCGGTCGTCTGCGAATCGGCGCTCTTCGAGGCGGCGAAGCAGATCGGGCTCGGCGAATTTCTGCTGCTCGGCAAAGGCGAGGACGCGTCCGGCGGACGGCATAAGCCGTCGATCCTGTCCGATGCGTTCGAAGCGGTAATCTGCGCAATCTTTCTGGACGGCGGGCTGGAACCGGCGCGGGCCTTCATTCACCGGTTCGTCCTGCCGCTTCTGCATTTCGGCGAAACCGCATTTGAAAAGGATTACAAGACGCGCCTGCAGGAGCTGATCCATGCGAAAACGCACGGTCGGCAGGTGACCTATGCGCTTGCGCACGAGGAAGGACCGGACCATAAAAAGGTCTTTACGATGCAGGCGGTGCTCGACGGCGAGGTGCTCGGCGAAGGCACGGGCAATTCCAAGCAGAGCGCGGGGCAGGAAGCGGCGCGCGTCGCTTTAGAGAGGTTGGAAGCAAAATGAGACTGACAAGACTCGATATTTCCGGATTCAAATCCTTCGCGAAAAAGACGGAACTTCAGTTCGGCAGCGGCATCACCGCGGTCATCGGACCGAACGGCAGCGGCAAGAGCAATATCTCCGACGCGGTGCGCTGGGTGCTCGGCGAACAGAGCGCAAGGGCGCTCAGAGGCTCCAAGATGGAGGACGTGATCTTCAACGGCACCGAGAAGCGCAAGCCGCAGTCGATGTGCGAAGTCACGCTCACCTTCGACAACGCCGACCATCTGCTCCCGATCGACTACGAGGAGGTCGCGGTCACGCGGCGCATGTTCCGTTCGGGCGAAAGCGAATACTGCCTGAACGGGCGCAACGTGCGCCTGAAGGACATTTCCGAGCTGTTCCGCGACACCGGTATCGGCAAGGATGGCTACTCAATCATCAGCCAGGGACGCGTCGACGAGATACTATCCAACAAATCGAACGACCGCAGAACCGCCCTGGAGGAAGCGGCGGGCGTCATGCGCTATCGCGTGCGCAAGGAGGAAGCGGAGCGCAAGCTCGAAAGCACCGAACGCAACATGGAGCGCATTGCGGATACGCTGAAGGAGCTCGGCGAACGGCTGGGACCTCTGGAGGAGCAGAGCGCGACGGCAAGACAGTTTCTGAAGCTGCGCGAGGAACTCAAGGACCTCGAGGTCAATCTGTTTCTGTATCAGAGCGACCGCGCAAAGGAACGCATGAAGACGCTTGCCGAGCAGATTGCGGCGCTTTCGGAGGAACTGGCGCTCAACGAAGCGCGCGACAAGACGCTTGCGCAGGATTCCCTGCAGCTCGAATCGCAGGTGCGCGAGATCGACGAGCGCGCCTCGGCGCAGCAGAACAAGGTCATCGAAATGCTCTCCGGCGTGGAATCGCACGTCGGCGAAAGCAATCTGCTGATCGAGCGGCGCGACCACGCAAAGAAGGAAATCGTGCGCGTTTCGACCGAGCGCGAGACCGCAAAGGAAAGCGCGGATGCGATCAGAGCGGCGCTTGCGGCGAATACGACGGACGAAAGCGGCGAGCGGGAACGCGAACAGCTGTGCCAGCAGATTGCCGAACAGAACAAGGCGCTGGAAGATACGGACGCCGCGATTGTCGCGCGCGAAGCGGCGGTGGAGGCGCAGAAGGCGGCGGTCATGGAAGCGATGAACCGCCTTGCCGACGCGAAGGGCGACCTGAGCCGTCTCGACACGATGGCGGCGGCGCTGCGCGACCGGCTGACCGCGCTTGACGGCGAGGAAGCTGCGGCAAAGGAGAAGGTCGATGCGCTCAACCGCGAGCTCGAAACGGCGCGCAAAGCCGAGCAGAAGCAGGCGGCGACGATGAACGAGCACATCGCCGACAGAAAGACCGCGCAGCGCGAGCGCATCGAAATGGAATCGGATTATCTGGCGCTGCAGGCGGAACTCAAGGTTTCGGAACAGAATGTC
>JAEEGF010259968.1_pt1 | contig 16020 bp, 12 predicted proteins | sample 9134171 | NCBI WGS metagenome assembly JAEEGF01 (sample SAMN16246542, study PRJNA631951) | gut metagenome | biome: gut microbiome; feature: rumen; material: AP-attached | host: Bos | place: Iran: Karaj | collected 2018-10
TCAGTAACTAATACTTCTCCTTTTTTGAATTTGTTAATATCTGCTACATCTTTAATTACGTTAGCTTTACCAGCTCCAATTTTTTCACCTACAGATCTTCCTTGAACAATAACTTCTCACTTTTTCTCTAATTCATATGTCTTTAGAACTGACATATCTGTATTTGAGTGAACTGTTTCAGGCCTAGCTTGAACGATAAATAATTCTCCAGTTTTACCATCTTTAGCCCATTCAGTATCCATAGGACAGAATTTTCATTTTTTCTGAGAATAGTGGTCTTCGATGATGAGTACTTGTTTTGCAAGATTTAAAACTTCATCATCAGTAAGAGTCATCTTTTTTCTGTCTGCTTCAGGTACAGAGATATTCTTTGTTGGAGCAACTCCAGAATTTGAGTAAATCATTTTGATAGCCTTTTCTCATACTTTTTTAGAAAGGATAGCTTTCTTTCCTTTTCTAAGAGATGGCTTAAAGATATACCATTCATCTGGGTTTACAGCACCTTGTACTACATTTTCTCCTAGTCAGTATGCACCAGTCAAAAGTACAGCATCTTTAAATCCTGATTCTGTATCGATAGAGAACATAACTCCACTACATGCAAGATCACTTCTTACCATTTTTTGAACAGTAATTGATAATGCAATAGAAAAATGGTCAAAGTGCTTGTCTTGTCTATAAGAAATAGCTCTGTTTGTAAATAGAGATGCGAAACATCTCTTACATGCATCAATAATTGCTTCATATCCGAAGATGTTCAAATATGTATCTTGCTGTCATGCAAATGATGCATCAGGAAGATCTTCTGCAGTTGCTGAACTTCTAACAGCAACATCTACATTTTTTCCATAGATTTTTTCCATCTTTTTATATGCTTCGATGATAGCAGATGTTAAATCTTCAGGGAATTCTAGAGATTTAATCAAAGATCTAACTCTAGAACCTCTTTGAGCTAGATTTTCCATATTTGTAGTATCTAGGTCTGCTAAGATTTCTTTAATCTTTTTGTCAGCTCCTGTTTCTTTTAGAAGATAACGGTAAGCGTAGGCTGTAATAGCAAATCCGTTTGGAATATTTACTCCTTTTGGAACGAGATTTGTATACATTTCACCAAGTGAGGCATTTTTACCTCCTACATAAGGAACGTCTTCGATTCCGATTTCATCGAATCGTAAGATAAATTTGTTTTCCTTTCAGTTTTCTTTTTTCATTTTGTATTATAATAATAAGAATAAAATATGGACTTTATTAGTCTCGAGCTAAAGTTTAAATATATTTCTCAGCTTCATTGATGATTTTGTTCATCACTTTTATACAAGCTACAGGATGTTTTCACATTGATGTTTCTCATGATAGCATGAGATAATCGGCTCATTGTGAAACAGCATAGAATATATCAGATACTTCAGCTCTAGTTGGTAAGTTGTTGCTTATCATGCTTTCAAGCATTTGTGTAGCTACAATAACTTTCTTTCACTTTCTCTTTGTCTTTTGAATTAGATTAAGTTGATGAGAAGGAATAGTTTCAACAGGGACTTCTGCCCCCAAATCTCATCTTGCTACCATAATAGCATCAGCATTTCTTATAATGCCAGAGATGTTATCTATTCATTCTTGGTTTTCTATTTTAGCTATTACTTTAAGATGAGATCAACCATTCTTGTATAAGAATTCTTTTAATTCTTGAACATCTTCTTGTTTCCTTGTAAAGCTTAATGCAACATATGACATATTTTGTTCGATTCAGAATAATATATCATCTTTATCTTTATCTGTAAGTCATGGTAATCTAATTGGAATTCATGGTAGATTAACATGTCTTCTAGATGTGATAGTTGCATCATTTTCTGCAACTCAAATGATATAATTAGAAGCTTTTTTAGTTATTCTTATATCTAAGAGTCATGATTCTATCCTTACGAGACTTCAGATTTCTACGTCTTTTATGATATAAGGATAGTCTACGTACATGATTTTATCATTTTTTACAAGAGAAGTATCTGCAACAATTTTTATTTCTTCTCATTTTACATAATCTACAGGGTTCTCAAGCTCTCAAGTCCTAATTCCTGGTCATTTTGTATCCAAGAGAAACGCAAATCTATTTCATACTGCACGTTCAACGACTCTTGCGGCTTGAATGACTTCTTTCATCCAATCATGTGTAGCGTGTGAACAGTTGAATCTAAGGATTCTAACTCAGTTATTGTATAACTGTTCTAGTTTCTCTGGGGATTGTGTTGCCGGTCATATTGTGGCAATAATTCAAGGCATCTTGTTTTATTATGATATAAAGTTTATCCGATAATCATTGCGGGTTTTTCTTCGTTCTGTTGCAATGCCAATTCAATTTTATTCTCAGCTGTAGCATACATAGTAAATAACACATCTCATTTTTTCACTTTGTCTCAAAGTCTTTTCGATAAATAGATTCATGCTTCATCTATAGCTGGACATCCAAGTCTTCTAGCGATATGATTTACATTATGTAAGTCTACTTTTGTGATTTTACCATCTTTATCGGCTAGAACTTCTTTTGTGAAAATTCCTAGCTTTAAATCTTCACTATTTACATTAGGATTTCAGTTTTGAGCTTTGATGATTTCTTGCATTTTCTTCCGAGCAGCTCATGAAGTGAGTTGTTTTCTGGCGAGTTTTTCAGCTTCTTTACCTTTCGCTAATCCAACAATTTCAATAATTCTACCGGCAAGGAACATAGCTTTTGCTTCAAGATCTAACGGCCTTTTGGCATGTTGCTGTAACACTCTTAGGACTTCCCTTACTTGTAGTACTGCTCATACTCAATTTCCGATAACTTCGTTTGCTGGAGTAATTTGGACAGTCATTTTCATTCAGAGTCTTTTACCTACATATTCGAATTTTTGTTTCCAATCAAGAGCTTCCTCCATAGTAGTAACTTTAGCTGTTGCTCAAACAGGGATATCGATAACTGAATGAGTAACTCCCATGGCATATTTCTTTGCCATAATGCTTGATACAACTTTAGCTCTAGATTGCATTGCTAGAGGATATTGTACTTTAATTAATCTGTCATCAGCAGGAGCAAGATCTAGTCCGCCTCCCCAAACCAGGCAACAATTATTTTCTTTAATTAGTTTTTCGATTCATGCCTTATCGAAATTAATATCCATTAATACATTTACACATTCTCCAGTTGCTGCAGGAGAAGTAATTGCTTTGGAAAAGTTCTTTGGCATTTTAATTCATAAACTAGCGAGAGTAGGAATCATAATCATTGTAGTTTCATTTCCTGGTACTCATCCAATGCAGTGTTTATCGGCTACAACTTCTCATTTTGGATATTTAAACATTACTCCACATTCAGCCATTGCTTTAGCTGTTTGATACATTTCTTCATCAGTGGTTGGATAGAAGAAACTAGATGCAACGTAATATGTCATCATTACTTCGCTAAGTTTTCATTCAGATGCATCTTTAATAATAGCATACATTTCATCATATGTAATAGTTTCTCATCTCATCTTTTTTCTAATAGCTTCAGTGGCAACTGAGCTAGATTCAGCTATCTCAATAGCAATTACTTCTCATTTTTCTAATGGAAATCTTTCAATTACGTTTTCGTATACTCATAGTTGTCAGGCCGGTACTTGAGAGGATACTACTACGTCAGTTACAAATTTTTCACCATTTCACTTAATTAACGTAACTTTATTTCCAGCAGTAACTCAGAATCCTAAGGCTTGTTGTTCGTTTAAGGCAACAGTAAATGTTTCAGATGCTTTCACTGGAAGTGGCAAAACTTTTAGAGGTAAAAATTTATCATCATCTGTAAAAAGTTTTGTAGTTGCGCCTTTTTTTGGTTTTAGTAAATGCAATTTGGATAGTAATTCTTTTTTCATTTATTTTTGTTTAAAAAAGTTAAATACGGTTAATTATAGTCCAAAAACTAAAAAAATGCAAATTTTGAGTCGGATTTTTACAAAGATTTCCTTGCTTTTTTGAGTATAAATAACATAATAGATGATATATTTTTATTATTTCATTTATTAATCATGAAAAATTTCAATTTGAAAGATTATTGTTTCAATTTATTTGACACAATGGTTGCAAATAAATTATTGTGAGTTTTACATGTAATTACGCAGGTGTTTTTTATTGCTATTATGTTAATAGCCATCCTAAAGAGCTTTGTATTCTGAAATGTAGCAGAAGGACTTGTTATGTTGATCTTTATACCAGTAGTTTCTGTGTTTATTAGATTGTGGTTCGAATTTTTAGGAGTAATGTTTTCTATCAATAATAATACGAAGGAGATAAAAGAAAGCTTGATGAAATCTGAAAAAGTAGAAAAGAAATCTGTATCTAAAAAGAAATAATGCTATCACTGTATGTTCACATTCCATTTTGTGTAAAAAATTGTCCATATTGCAGTTTTTCTGTTGTTCAAAATCCAGATAATGAAATGATTCAAACTTATTTAAATTATCTACATAATGAAATTGATGAATGGTGAAAAGTGTTTTGAAAGGCAGAAATTAGAACAATATATTTTGGAGGATGAACACCAAATTTGATATGATCAGAAGAGATAAAAAAAATAATAAATCATTGTGAGAATGTGTTTGATTGTGAAAATGTTGGAGAATTTAGTTTTGAGTGTAATCCATTTCCACAGGATCAAGTTTATGAATTTGTCTTAGATTTACAGAAGTCGTTTAAAAAATATCCAAGAGTTCGTTTTTCATTTGGAATTCAGAGTCTAGATAATTGAGTATTAGAAAATGCATGACGTCCATATACTTTTCCAGGGATGGTAGAATTTTTACGTTGATTGCGTGATTTAAAATTTGAAAATAGTGTTTATAATTTTGATTTTATGGCATTTGGAGTTTTTAATCAAACTAAAAAGGGGGATTTGCAACTCTGGACTCCATCAGCTTTAGAATTTTTTCAGGATTTTGTTAATTCATGATTCGCAGATAGCTTCTCTCTCTATATGTTAGAATTGTTTGAACATCAAAAATGGAAGAAACCTGATTGAAATTTATCATTACCTCAAGAATCTGGTTTATTTTGAAATGAAGATGAGATATATGAAGAGTTTGATATTCTAAAAAATATAATAGAAGAGTGATGATATAAGCGTTATGAAATATCGAATTTTTCAGCAGTAGGAAAATCTAGTATTCATAATAGAGTTTATCGAGAAATGGAAGATTATTTATGACTATGACTTTCGGCATCATCGTTTATAAATAGTAAAAGTTCATATTTTTGAGCAGTAAAGGAAAAATTATTATGAAAGAATAATAGAGAAAATGTTTATTGAGTACGTTGGACTAATACATCATATTTTCCAAAATATATTTGAGATGAGAAATTAGCAGAGTCAGAAATTAAACCTTTATTTGAAAAAGATTATTTAATTGAATCATTTTTCTTAGCATTGCGTACTGATAGGTGAATTGATGATGTGGAAAAATTTGAATCAGTTCTAGTTAAGGATTATTTAAAAAGGATTAAATTATATGAAGAGAGTTGATTTTTAAGAGTGCGTGACAATTGATTCATCTTAACAGATGAATGAATGGATTGTTATAATGGTATTGTTACAGAATTGTTGGAGGAGATTTAGAAGATTATTTACTCTGTTTCATCGCTGGAATAATGGAATCATTGAGCATTGAAATTAAATCATTCGTTTGTTAAATGATCCCAAATTTCTTTATCACAGAATAGAGTTTGTTCTAATACTCAGTTTTTTCAATTTTTCCCGTAAATAGGATGAAGTTTTTCTATAATATCTTTGAATATTTCTTCTTCGGCATCTAGATTATCTTTTCAACGATTTTGGGCAATTAATTTTGCTTCAATTTGGGATTTTAATTCAGGATCTCTTTCTAGTAATAATTTTATATCTTGTTTTATTTTGTCTACAAGTATGAAACGTTCATCTCTAGAGAAACGTTTGTTTACTTGTTTTCATCTCATGATATCATGATCAGCTAATCCGGATTCATTATTTTTATAGTTGTCTTCAGTTAAGAATTTAATTTCCATATCCAATGGGTTCGGTCTCATTAGAGTAGGGACAATGAGTTTTACATCTATATATTCTGTAGAATTTGAAGATTTTTTACTAGATGATTTTTCTATGGATGAAGTTATAAATTTTGTTGCTGCCCAATTCAATTCTTCGTTTGTAAAATCTTTGGGCTGTTTATCGTGTGGTGGCATTGTTCATTTGGGGAGTCATCATATGTTTTTAATCCATTGTGCAATTTCAGTATTTAATATTCATTTGTCTTTTAATTGTAATCATCGTAAGATTCCATGTGTAGGATCAAATCAGTCATTGTAGGAAGAATCGTGGTCAAAGTTGTGTTCGGGGTTTTTTATAAAATATTTTATGAAATAATGTAGCATAAAAATTACGTCATGGTGATCTTTCATTATAAAAGATCATCTAATTATATCTTTAAGACTTGTAGCTGCTGAATAATCTATATCTCTTCTTGTTTTGTCTAGTATCGAGTCTTGAGATTTTGTACATAGTATAAAGTTTCACTCAATTTTACGTCTTTTGTAGTCGATATCAAAATGTATGGAGTCTTCCATTTCGTGGTTGTCAAGTTTTTTTGATTGTCGATTAGCATATCTCTGTTTCTTTGATTTTTTTGAATTTTGTGTATTTTGTGTATTTTGTACATCGATGGGTTTATATACTTGAAATAGTGGATTAAAAATTTCTCCTTTAATTTGTTCAAAGTGAGTGTGTCTTCAAGCATAACCATCACTTCTTTCTATATCAGCAAAACACGAGATGTTTTTTAGGAATAATCAATCTTTTACTCTTGTAGATAGCGGCTTTAATATATTGTCTTCTTTCTTGTGTATGACTCTAACTGGAACTAAATGCTTCTTTTTAAAATCTGGATTATCATCTAAACGATATTCACAATAATCATTCTTATAAGTTGATGCATAAATCTGATCATCTTTAGCTATTACAGGCACATAATCTACTAGTAGTGCTCTAACTAATTGGCAAAATTGTTCTTTTGATTTTATATTAAAGTAAATTTTTTGTTTCTTATCTTTATCACTTCGTTGTGATTCGGTGAAATCTTTTAATTTGTGTTTAAAATAATTGTATCAAATTCTATGCTCTTCGTCTTCTGTTGTAATGCAGTCTGGATCCCAAAATCCTGGTGTATCGCTATTACTTTTGGGATTTGTATGTCGTAGGCTAGATTCTTCAATATGTCTTAAAGTGTGTTTTGCAGCCATATTTAATATATAGTTTAATCTTTTTAGTCATCTTCATTCTTTATCCATTGTCCGTTCGCCAGTTTTTCTATCTCTTCAAAAAAGTTGGGGTCTGCATATTAATCCGTTTAACATTTCATATATTTTATCGGTATTTGTTAATAAGTCTTGAATGGTTTCATCATTTATGTCTGGTATATAGTAGCAATCTAGTTCTGATAATTCCTTTGGAGATTGCGAGTTTTCCTCACTTAATGGATATGCTCTGTCGATAATATTTTCTACTCACATCTTAAAAAGATCAGAATTTTTTTTATTCTTTGATGGATCAGAATGTATAGCCTCATTAATTTGTACGGTGGTTTCGTACCTAATTTTAGCATTTTTAGATCGATTTGATGGACGAGGCGTAGTTTCTGTGGCGTCTTTTTCGTGAAGAATTGTCTTACTCATTTTATGTATTATATAATATAGATACTTATATTATAAATATTTTCTTTTAAAAGTCAAATTTTATGTGTATAAAAAAACTGACAAAAAGTCAGCTTTTAAATCTTATTATCATAATAATCAAAAGAAGAAATTTGGACTAGTCTCAAATGCAAGTACACATATAGATACAGCTAATAATATCCATCATTCTTTTTTAGATATCATCCAATCTTTTCTCATAAATAGTACTATTAAGCCCATAGTTAGGAACAATAACATAAATGAAAATGATGTATCTTGAAAGAAGTGTAAAATTCATTCACAATTTCATCATGGTAATAGACATTCAGGAGTAAGTTCAATTGGGCGTATAGTAGCGCTTACTCAGATGATTCATAATGTGTTGAATATGTTTGATCATACTAGATTTGCTACTCACATGTCATATTTTTTCTTAACGATTGCTGTAATTGTAGTAGCTAGTTCTGGCAGACTAGTTCCAGCTGCTATAATTGTGGCTCCGATTGCCCATTCTGACATTCATAAAACTTGAGCGATGAAAACGGCAGAATCTACTATTACATCAGATGCCATTACTAATAGTCAGATACTAGCAACAAGCTTTGTAATATTCAAAAGCATTCATTTTGAAGTTTCTTTTACTCAGGGGATTGATCTTCTAAATGCAATAATTACGAATAAAGCAAATAATATAGCTACGAATATTTCACTAATTCAATCCATACCGAAACGTACTATAAATTTTCAAGAAGTGATATCGATATTGATGAAAGCTAATAATGCTACTCATAGAAATAGGTAGATAAAATTCTTGATTTTGGGAACGGATACGTCAATAGATTCATCAGTTGGAGATTCTTTTTTTATGATTAAATATGCGTTATATCATACTAATAAAGCGAGTAAACTAATTCATTCCCATAGTGCAACGTGTTGATCTCGTAGCATTATAAAAATTAATGCAGTTACTCATAGTAAAAAAGCTCAATCTCTATATACTAGTTTTTTTTGTATTAATACAGGGGCCGCAATAGCAGAAACTCATAAAATTATTCAAAGATTAAATATATTAGATCAGATTATATTTCATATAGATAGAGATCCACTTCATTGAATAGCAGCCATTCATGATAAAAATAATTCAGGAGCAGATGTTCATATTGCTAAGATAGTTAATCAAATTAGTAAATCTGATACATTAAAATGTTTTGCAATTCTTACACTGGTATTTATTAGGTGGTTTGCAGAAAATACGAGTAAATATAGTCAAATTATTAATACAATTATTGCTCGAATCATAAAATTATCATTATATATAAAACTAGTTTAGTTTATTATTCCTGTTAAAAAAAACAAGCCAAATGGATGGCTTGCTTTTGGTAGATCGATTATTCTTCAACTCATCATTGTTCTTCTAAAGTCATTCATATAATTTCTTCATCTTCGTTAGGTTTCTCTGTAGTAGTAAGAGCTTCTCTATTAATATAAACGTACATAGGAATAATCATAGGGACTCTTCCAATAATTTTTTCAATTTCTGGTTCAAGTAAATCTTTGATAGTTCTTAAGTTTTCTTTTATTTCCATTTTTTTCTTTAAATTTTCATTGTATTTGGCTCTAGCAAATTCAACGATTTGAGTATGAATCGGTTTTACTTCACTAGAATAAACAAATCCTCTAGATTCAATTTGTAGATTTCAAACTAATTCCTTAGTTTTAGTATCAATTTTGAAGATTAGAGATACAACTCAATCTTGTCACATAATTCCACGAGCTTTTGTTACGTATTCTCAACTTAAATGTCATTGTCATTTACCATCGATAGTAACAGTATCTAGCTTGATTTTTTTATCTGACAATAATACACATTCGTCGTATAGTTCTACTATTTGACCATTTTTAGGTAAAAGGATCTTTTCTTCAGAAATTCTCATGTCGAGCGCAATTTTTTTATGCGCATGTCTCATTAAAGCTTCTCAGTGGATAGGGCAGAAATATTCTGGTTTTAATAACGCCATCATTTCTTTCATATCCTCTTGGCAAGAGTGTCCAGATGTGTGTAATGCTAAAGTTGGCTCATCAACTAAATCAATTCACATATCAATTAAGTTATTCATTAATGTTCATACAGCTTTTTCATTTCCTGGAATAGTATGAGATGATAATAGGATACAGTCTCATGGTCTAATCATGAAATCTTTGTAAGTATTTGTGGCCATTCTTACTAGAGCACTAAACTCTTCTCATTGGGAACCTGTACAAAGTATCATAACTCTTTCATCAGGCATGTTATCGATTTCTCAAGATACCATTCTAATCATATCTTTTGGTACATTGATATATCCTAATTCCTGACATAGTTGAACGTTTCATACCATAGATCTTCATGCAAGGAAAATAACTCTGTTATGTTTTACAGCACTTTCGATAATCTGAATAATTCTTCAGATGTTTGAAGCGAATGTTGATATGATTATTCTTTGAGTTGGATGTTTAGTAATGACATGTTCTAGGTTTTCTCCAATTAATTTTTCACTTGGAGTATGTCATGGAGTCCTAGCGTTTGTAGACTCTCAAAGATATAATTTAACTCATTCTTGTCATATTCTTGAAATTTTTCCTAAATCAGCTGGCTTGTCGATTGCTGGCACAAAATCTATTTTAAAGTCTCAGGAATGTACGATATTTCATTTAGGTGTATGAATTGCGTATCACATTGATTCTGGTATTGAGTGGTTTACACGGAAAGGTTCAACTAAGAATTCTCAAAGTTTAATTATATCAATGTCAGGATCGATTATTTTGTATTTTAAAGTTTTTTGATCTTTATCATTTAAACTTCTTTTAATTAATCCTAGTGCTAATGGGGTAGTGTAAACTATAGGGTAATCTAATTCTGAAATAATATGTTTAATCGCTCAAATGTGGTCTAGATGTCCATGAGTAATGAGGATTCATTTGATATTTTTTTTCTTAGGGAGTAGATATGAAATATCAGGGATAATATAGTCAACTCAGTGCATATCAAAACTAGCAAATTCTAATCAAGCATCAACGATGATAATATCATCTTTATATTCGATTACTGTCATGTTGATTCAGATCTCTTCTAATCATCCTAGTCAGAATACCTTTACAGGAATTTCATCTTTTTTAACTAATTTTCTCAAATCTGCTATTGATTGCGTTGGGGCTTGATTTCTGTGTTTTAAGAAATTTGCAGATGATAATGTTTTATCTGCTCATTGGGTGTAATTAGTCCTAGTTGTTCATCTTGTTGTATGACTGACTTCTGTTGATGTAGTGGTTTTTGTGCGACTTGTTGAAGTTGTAGTTGAATGAATAGTCCTTTTTGTAGGCTCTGGGTTCTTTAATTGTCAATTTACTGCTTGAGCATAGAGACTTTGACTTGAAGGGGTTCTAGTGCTGTAAGTCTTTGTGTTTGTTCAGTAAGAATGAGTGTTTGAATACGTCTTTTTAGAATTGTTTTTCTTGCTTAAATCGATAGAAATGTTTGAGTGCATTTCTCTGTCACCTTGTGTTGTAATCATAATTGTACTTTAGTATAAATATATAAATTTTTGTTTGAAATAGAGTGCTTTATTTATTCTTTGTTCCAACATGTTGCAGAAGTTTCTATCAGATTTACGTAAGTCTTGTGAAGATAGACATATACCATTGATTTCTGTTCAGACTCAAGATTTTCTTGTGTCATGGCTTGAACGTAACCAGCCTAAAAGAGTTTTAGAAATCTGATCAGCTGTATGATATAGTAGTATTGTCATATCAAAGACAATCCAGCAACGATGAGGAGCTTTGGCATCATTTGAAATTAGCTATCCAGCTTACCTTGAAGCGTTGAAAAATATAGAAAATGCTAATTGCAATAATGTTGTTCTCTATCCTTTTGATATCAATGAAATTGTACTTGAAAAGTTTTTTTCTCAGAAATTTGATGCAGCATTTATTGATGCTCAGAAGAGTCAATATTGAGATTACCTGCAGAAAATTCGATCACATCTTGCACCAGAAAATACGCTTTTACTTGACGATGTCATCAAATATCAAAACAAACTAGCTCAATTATATCAATTCCTCGAAAAAATGCAAATAAATTATGAGATTTTTGATACAGAGCCTGGGGATGGGGTTATGTTGATAGAATAGATTTATGAATTATATTGTTTTTGTATTTTACGGTTTTATAAAATGATGATGAAGAAAAAGATTTTTATTATTGGTTCTGTGGTATTATGTTTGATGCTTATGTGAAGCTTAGCTTACTATTTTTTATGACAATGTAAAAGCGATGCTTCTATATCAGGGATAGAGAGTAAAGAAATGGCTTATCATCGTGTAAATAATTCATATAATCAGTTTTCTATGGATGATTTTAATGCAGTAGAAGATGTTTATAAGAGTATAAGATCCGGAGATAGGGTAATATTCTTGGTTCGTCATTCTGAACGTATAACAGATTGTACTTCTGGATGAGGATTAACGGAGCATTGAATAGAGTTGGCTAAATGAGTATGAGCGAAATTGAAGTGAGATCCATTTGAAGATACATCTAATGATTTTTATGGATCTTCAATTGTAAAGAGAGCAGTTCAGACTTCATATTATGTGTGAGAAAGTCGTGATAGTAGAGTTTTGAATGAAAAATTAAATGATGATGCTCGAAATGAATATGGTTACGTAAAACATTCGTCGGATATTGATAGTCTAGTTTATTGAAATTACTTTTCAGATGGAAATTCATATTCAAGTATAGAACATCTTTATGAGGAAAATAAGGATGTGATTAATGAAAGGGCTTTGGACTCGATAGAAAAATTATGTAAAATGACCGAATGACATCCATTCTCATGGATTACTTCTCATGATTGGTTTACTTTGCCTATTACTGAGTGGGCAACAAATGAAAGTCTTACATTTTCTAAGTCTAAATCTCAATGGCCTAATTTTATGCAATGAGTTGCAATTATAGTTCATAAAGATGGATGATGGGAAATTTATCCGGTTAGAAGTCTTGAGAAAGGTAGAATGAATACTTCTGAGAACCCGAGTTGTTAGATTGCTTTGTTAAATGTTAGTATAGTTCTTTGTATGTAGTACTAATAAGATCTTCTAGGTATTCAGAGTTCTCTACATTATCCACATAAATCATGGGTTTGGCTCATGGATATGGAATCTGCATTTCTAAGTTTTCTACCAGATTTTTTATTTTTTCTGTAGGTTTGAGTAATAAGCGATTATCATAAATTCATCCAACGATTTTTCAGTGGAAATATAAAATATATTCTCACATCATTTTACGATAAGAAATTTCAGGTAAATTTGATAATTGGTCTAGGATGAATTGTAAATAATCTGGAGAGGAGGTCATATGCAACACTTATTAATATATTAAAGATTAATAATTTCTCTTTATAGATAAGAGTATGTGCTAGAACATTGTAATATTATAATAAAATTTTTTGAATAAGACAATATGAACTTTATTTTTATATATTGACTTTTTATAAATAATAGGTATATATATTATATAGAGAGTTATAAAACAAAAAGTCTAATCAAAATAAAAATTAACAATTATGATTATCGAAAACAAACAAGGAAACGACATTATCAATGGAAATGAAAAGAGAATTGCTTTCGCAGTCAACAGTGAAGGTGTTAATGATTCTGGATTTGCTGGTATGATCTCTAGGAGATTTTGGCCTGAGCTTGCATTTATCGGAGAAACAGAACTTGGTAGTGTTCTGGCTAAGAAGGTAGGAGATGTGGAATATTTCGCACTCTGTTGTCACTCGTTGAAAAACGGATGGGGCGACCAGAGAAATCTCATTAAGCGATGCTTTGATGCAATTCCTGGAGATGAACCGGTGGCAACGATTTCGATAGGAACTGGACTTGTTGGAATCCTTAGTGGAGCGAATTTCAATTTAATTCAGGCAGGTATGCAAGAATCTAAAAAGTCGATAATTCTTTATTAATCGATTCCTAACATTAGCTGAGTTAATCGTAAGATTACTCAGCTTTTTTTGCGTAAAAATATATTATTTAAACTTCCGCACTTCTTTTTACTCTATTCATAATTCCATAACCGATTCATTCTTCGGGTAATCTTTCTACGAAAAGTAGGTTGATTCATGATTTTTCGGCTGTGTGATAATGATCAAATAATGAATGAGCACAACTTGCTAAATTAGATTTAGTTCATCGTGGGATGATAGTTATTCAACCCTTTTTGAGTTCTTTAATCTTTTCTTTGTTTAAATCTATTAATTCCTGAGTTAGTAAAATTCAAATCTTTGTTCGTCATTCTGAGGATTTCTTTGTTGGTAGAATTTCTTCTATGTCAGATAAACTATTAAATATTCTAACCTGACCCGCAATACTGTAATGTTTATATCTCATTCATGGAGAAAGTTCAGGATTTTTAGTTGTATATTCTACTTTAATCTCATGATTGAAACAATCCTCTAAATCTTCTTTGGTTAAAAATCATGGACGGAGAATCTGAATTTTTAATTTTCATTTTTTATCTTCATCTGGTACTACACGCATCACAGTAGATTCAATTCCGGCAAAAGATTCTCAGTCATCAATGATTAATGGAACATTATTTTTTAAATTATCATAAACCATTTTTGCATTTGTTGGACTTGGTTTTCAACTGATGTTTGCGCTTGGAGCCGCAATAGGTAATTCAACTATTTGCAAAAATTTTTGAGCAACTAAGTTTGAAGGTAAACGAATTCCAACATAATCCAATGGACATGAACGATTTGAAATGGCTCATTCTTTCTTTTTAAGAAGAAGTGTAAGAGGTCAAGGCATAAGTTTATCTATAATAGTTTGCTGGATTTCATTTTCCACTGTAGCATAATCTTTGATTTGTTCCTTGAATCATAAATGTGTGATTAGAGGGTTGTCTTGAGGTCTTCATTTTAATTTAAATATAGAAAGTACAGCCTTGTCATTACGTGCATCAGCACCGAGTCCATAAATTGTTTCAGTAGGGAAAACAACCAATTTTCAATCTTTTAGTAATTTTTTAGCCTCTTGATATACTTTAACTGATGGTGTTTTTATATTTGATGGTTTTATATCATTTTCTTTAAATATCGTATTGTCGGAATCTTCCGAAAAATCTTTAAAGGTCAAAGATCTGTTGGCTAAATACAGAGGAATAGCCATAATCATAATTTGCATAAATTTAGCAATAGCATTAGGAATTCATATAACCTCTATTAAGAAGTAGATTATACTAGTTGATAGAGCGGTTCAAATTAGGGAAATTGTGAAATAGGATATGAGTCTCATTTTAATATGATCATTCATATTGAAATTTTTTTTGAGATTTAATGAAAAAGATGTAACCATTCCACATATACCACTAATTATGTTTGACGGAATAATGTTTAATCATAAAGAGGTAAGAATTACAAAACATATACAGTCTACAATTGCTCAAACAGCCGATAAAATTAAATACAAAAATGCATGTCGAGCCTCTTCTCTTGTTTTTTTGCGAAAATCTTCATCATTTAATACTTCTAGAATCCAACCTAGAAGTTCTTTTAGCATTTGAATATATTTTTTCATATACTTTTTTATACACTTTCTCACAAGATTTCACATATTCACGTTAATTATCCTAAAATTAATTTATAGGTTTTCTTTCATTTTCTCAATAATGCGACTCCATTAACCAAATCTTCAAATTTTACAATCTTTTGAATATCTTCCACTTTCTCTTCATTGAAATATATTGAACCTGCCTGAATCATTTTTTTCACTTCTCAATTTGAAGACGCTAAACCTGATTTAACAATCAAATCTAAAAGTCTAGCTTCATTTCACTCTAATCTTACACTTCAAGTTTCGCGAGCAAGTGCAGCTTTTTCATCTTCAGACATCTTCGAAATAATTGCTAATTTATCTGCATTTCAGAATAATATTTCAGCGATTTTCTGAGCTTTTTCATATTCAGCTTGTCAGTGAAGATCCGAAATAAATTCTTTCGCCAAAGTTTTCTGAGCAATTCTTTGTTCTGGAGATTGTTGATGTTGTGCCATTACATCCATAATTTCTTCAGGACTCAAAAACGTAAACACTTTTAAATATTCCTCTACTTTACTATCATCACTGTTTATTAGATATTGATACAGTTCGTAAGAGCTAGTCTTGTTTTTGTCTAACCAAAAAGCATTTCCAGTACTCTTACCAAATTTATTTCCAGCATTGTCTAAAATCAATGGCATAGTAAATGCATACGCATTTTTCCCTAACTTTTTCTTGCTACGT
>JAEEGF012048204.1_pt1 | contig 16020 bp, 13 predicted proteins | sample 9134171 | NCBI WGS metagenome assembly JAEEGF01 (sample SAMN16246542, study PRJNA631951) | gut metagenome | biome: gut microbiome; feature: rumen; material: AP-attached | host: Bos | place: Iran: Karaj | collected 2018-10
AGGCTGACTCCTACTCGATTTCGCACACGAACATTCCGCACTTCGTGCTCCATGTTCTTACAACCGGCAAATGAATTTGTATGCAAGCATCCATTCGCTTGCCGGTCTTGTGCAACAAAAAACAAGCCGCAGTGTGGTCTGTCACACTGCGGCCCGGAATAAACATTATCAAACTTTGAAGCAGCTGCCTCCCACGAACTCTCTGCAGATGGAATTCTTTGGAAGCATTGAACTGTCCACACTTACGAAATAATCCAGGAACTTAAGAAGTCTCTTGGCCTCGTAGTACTCAGGCTCATCCTTGCCGATATTGAAAAGAAGCGGCTCGGCAAAGGGCTTGATTACCGCCAGCTCATAGATCTGAGCTGAGTTAAACATCTCGTCGGCACCCTCCTGGAAGGGGAAGATATTGGCTTCTTCGCCGGCTCTTACAGAGCCCCACATGCTGATGGTCTTCTTGGCTGAAGCTCCTCTCGTTCTGGCGTCCCTGACGATTCTTCGAAGAAGTCTTCCGTCAGTGGTAGGAATTCTGTTGTGATCGTCAATGCTAAGGGTTGTCAGCGCACTGATATAGATCTTAAACTTGGACTCACTGGGAAGAGCATAGCTCATTTTCTCGTTAAGTCCGTGGATTCCCTCGATAACCAGAACGTCGTTCTTTCCAAGCTGCATGAAGTCGCCGTTCATCTCTCTTTTACCGGTAACAAAGTTAAACTCAGGCATCTCGACTCTCTCGCCGTTAAGAAGCCTTGTCATATCCTGATTAAAGCGCTCCACATCAAGGGCTTCAAGGCACTCGAAGTTGTAGCTGCCATCCTCGTTAAGAGGGGTGTCCTCCCTGTTGACAAAATAGTTGTCAAGACTGATGGGATGAGGCACAAGACCATAGGTACGAAGCTGAATGGAGAGTCTGTTGGCAAAGCTGGTCTTACCTGAAGAGCTGGGGCCGGCGATCATAACAAATTTAACATCCACTCTCTGGAAGATCTTCCTTGCTATATCAGCAATCCTGCTCTCCTGGAGAGCCTCCTGAACCAGCATCATCTCATTGATGCGACCGGCGCAGACCATATTGTTCAGATCTCCCACGTTGTCGATTCCCATCATGCTGCCCCAATCGCTGGAGAGCATCATGGTCTTAAAGAGCTTCTCTCTGGGCTCTGAAACCACAAGCTCCTCGGGATTCTTCTTGGTGGGCAGTGTCAGCATCAGTCCGTCGTGGTACTTATCAACCTGGAACTTCTCAATATATGAAGTATTGGGAAGCATATATCCAAAGAAATAATCATAGAAATCATCGATCCTGTAGACGTTGATCTCAGAGCTTCTGCGGTACTTAAGAAGTGCAACCTTGTCACTCATGCCCTGATTTCTGAAGATCTCAATGGCATCATCAAGGGGATAAACCTTCTTGGTGATCTGAATTCCTTCATCACAAAGCTCTTTAAATCTCACAGAGACCTTCTTTGCAAGCTCATCCGTAACAGGCACGCCGCGAACAGTGCAATAATAGCCGTTTCCGATGGTGAACTCCACTCTGATGGCGGAAGAGTCCTTGCATTCTGTCACATCGCGAAAAGCCTTAATGAGGATCATAACAGCGGTTCTTCTCATGGTCTCATAGCCGATACTGTCAGAGAAGGTGATAAAAGAGAGCTCGCCGTCCTTTTTTACAGCCTTAAAAAGCTCTCTTATCTTGCCGTTAAAATAAACCGCAGCTATTCTATGGGGAAAATCCTTCTGATACTCCTTTGCAATTTTTTCAAAGGATGTACCTTTCTCGTATTCTCTTTTTTCTCCGTTAATAGTAACAACAGGCATACATTTGCCTCCTATTTGATTATTTAGTCAGGTAAGAAAGCAGCGTATCGTTCTCCTTGTTTTCTCTTTCAAGCTCCAGATATCTGTCTGTGTGCTCGTCCCTGTTAAGGCTCTTAAGTATTGAGGAGTTAACCTCTATTCCGTGAACCAAAAAATCCTTAAGAAGAAGGTCCTTACGCAAAATATTGGATTCCCCGAAGCGGTTGCAAAGGCTGCAGGCAACCATCTCATCGCATCCCGTCTTGTCCGTGATCTCTTTTACAGCCTGCTCCAAAGAGCCCTCTGAAGATGCCGTAAAATCAATTTCCATAGGGAAATAATACTTGCCCTCTTCGAAAACAATCTTTTCCCTGACTATGGTATAACCCTTGTCCCTGAGGTACTGTCTGAACTGGGAAAGCTCCGACTGGGGCTGAAGTACAGCCCTTTTGAAGCCAAGCTCATGGATTCCGGCATCCTCTAGGATCCTTATCATAAGAGCACCGCCCATGCCTGCAATTACCAGACCGTCTGCTTCCCCGGGGGCAAGCTCCTTAAGTCCGTCGGAAAGCCTGGTGGTTATCCTGTCCTCAAGGCCATATTCCCGAATATTAGAAAGAGCTCCTGACAGGGGGCCCTTTCTTACATCCATGGCTATTGCTTTCCGGGCAATGCCTTTTTGTGTCATATATATCGAGACATATCCGTGGTCACAGCCCACATCAGCGACTGTGTCCACCTGATAATCTCCCTTTAACATTTCCGCAATGGCAATGAGCCTCTGCGACATTTTTACTTCAATATTCATCAGTCAAGATAATCCTTAAGCTTACGGCTGCGGCTTGGGTGACGAAGCTTTCTCAGGGCCTTGGCCTCGATCTGACGGATACGCTCACGGGTTACGTTGAACTCTTTTCCTACCTCTTCAAGAGTTCTTGCTCTGCCGTCATCAAGACCGAAACGAAGACGAAGAACCTTCTGCTCACGCTCTGTGAGAGTTCCGAGAACCTCCACAAGCTGCTCCTTAAGAAGTGTAAATGCAGCTGCATCAGCAGGTACAGGAACGTTGTCGTCCTGGATGAAATCACCAAGATGGCTGTCTTCCTCCTCACCGATAGGAGTCTCTAAGGATACAGGCTCCTGGGAGATCTTGAGGATCTCACGAACACGCTCAACAGGCATGTTCATCTCCTTTGCAACTTCCTCAGGAAGAGGCTCACGGCCCAGCTCCTGGAGAAGCTGACGGCTTACTCTGATGAGCTTGTTGATGGTCTCAACCATGTGAACTGGAATACGGATGGTTCTTGCCTGATCGGCGATAGCTCTTGTGATAGCCTGTCTGATCCACCATGTAGCGTAGGTTGAGAACTTGAATCCCTTACGGAAATCGAACTTCTCTACTGCCTTGATAAGACCAAGGTTACCCTCCTGAATAAGATCCAGGAAAAGCATTCCACGTCCAACATATCTCTTGGCGATACTTACAACGAGACGAAGGTTGGCCTCTGCAAGGCGCTTCTTGGCTTCGTTGCCTTCATAAATGATGGCATCAAGCTCCTTCCTTCTCTTCTCGGTCATCTTGTTCTTGTCCTTGTCCTCTTCGATTTCCTTCTCAGCATCGATTCCGGCTTCCATGGCCTTGGCAAGATCGATCTCCTGCTCTGCTGTAAGAAGCGGAACCTTACCGATCTCCTTGAGGTACATTCTTACAGGGTCTTCAATGCTGATTCCGTCAGGAACAGAGAGGTCGATATTCTCCATATCAACTTCATCTTCATCGGAGATGAGCATGTCGTCATCATCAGGGATCACGTCATCATCATCCACCTCTGATACCTTAAGGACATCGATTCCGGAGTTCTCAAGAACTTCCAGTACATTATCAAGCTGCTCTTCGTTGAGATTAAGATCACCGAAGAAATCATTTATCTCTGCGTATTCAAGTACGTTTTTCTTTTTCTTGGCAAGAAGAAGGATGTCCTTGATCCTGGCCATGAATACTTCCTTGGTAGCCTCATCAAGTTCTCCATCAGCTGAAGCCTTGGGTGCTTCTTCGCCCTCAGCCTTGGCTGCCTTCCTGGTCTTCTTGGCAGGCTTCTCTTCGGGAGCCTCTGCCTCTGCCTTAGCAGACTTCCTGGTCTTCTTAGCAGGCTTCTCCTCTGCTGCAGGCTCCTCTGCCTCAGCCTTGGCTGCCTTCTTAGTCTTCTTGGCAGGCTTTTCTTCAACGTCCTCTTCAGCCTCTGCCTTCTTTGAAGACTTCTTTGCCTTGGTCTCTTCCTTTACTTCCTTTGTTTCCTTCTTGGCTGTCTCTTTCTTGGTTGCAGCCTTTGTTGTTTTAGCTGCCTCGGCCTTGGTAGCCTTAGCAGCAGACTTTATTGCCTTCTCGGTATCCTTACTTACAGTTTCTTTCTTAGCCATGTTTTATCTTTCCTTTTCTAATAGTTTTTTGTTTAAATCAATCATCCGGCGATATTTCCGTATGAGCCAGCTTTTCCAGATCTTTTTTCCCCTGAATGGTCTTGGTCAGAAACTCGGGATCATCAGGTTTAAGCTCTTTTTTCTGCCTTTCGTATCCTGCCAGCTTAACGCCGTAGATGATATCGTGGAAGGCCTTCTTCCTCTGATCTCTGGTCTCGATCTCCACTAGGTTGGTATTAAACATCTCCGCCACCTGGGCGTGTTCGTTTTCATCCTGGAAATGATCCAGAATTGCCGCCGGGGAAAAGCCTCCTTGTTTAAGACCTTCAAATAACTCCCCTGCTACTCTCCTATACAGATCATCTGAAAAATCTTCAGGAGATACGTACTTTATCACCTTGGGATAAAGCCCGGGCTCGTCCGTAAGCCATGTAAGAAGGAGCCTCTGGTTCTTCTTTGCGCCATCCTCGGGACTAATCTTCTTCTGAATGCCTGATTTGGGTCTCTCTGCAGGCCTTACTATCCCTCCCTGATTGGCAAAGCTTGTAACCATGCGCCTTAGGTCGTCAACCGGAATGTTGTACCTTGCGGCAACCGCCTGTATGTAGTTTTCTCTTTCAAGTGCCTCCTGGAACTCACAAAGCTTTCTTGCTATTGCCTTGTAAAAATCCGTCTTGGAGTCAGGATCGGACATGTCATGCTGCCGTTCCATTACCCTTATTTCGAAGAAAAATGGGTTCTCAGCATTCTTTACCCTCTCCTCGAAGGCTTCTTTGCCTTCGTTCTTGATGAACTCATCCGGATCCTTATGGGGCTGGAGATTAAGAACCTTGCCCTTAAGTCCCACTTCCTTCAGGATTCCTATTCCTCGAAGAGCCGCCTTGGTGCCGGCTTCATCGCTGTCATAGGAGAGGATGACCTCATCCGTATATCTTTTTAGCAGCATAGCCTGTCCCACGGTAAAAGCCGTTCCAAGGGAGGCAACTGCCATGTTAAAGCCCGCCTGATGCATGGCTATAACATCCATATAACCCTCGCAGATTATCATGTAACCTGCCCGGGAATTCTTGGCATAATTAAGTCCGAATAGGTTCCGGCTCTTATCAAAGATAAGTGTTTCCGGTGAATTCAGGTACTTGGGCTTGCCATCGCCCATAACTCTTCCTCCAAAGCCTATAACCTTATTGGAGGCGTCCTGTATAGGGAACATAACTCTGTTCCAGAATTTATCGTGGGTTCCGAACTTCTCATCATAAGAAGCCAGACCCGCGTCTATTATCTGCTTGTCCTCAAAGCCCTTGCTCCTAAGATGCTTCACCAGGTCGTCACTGGTGACGTTGGCATATCCAAGGCCAAAGTGCTGCAGAGTCTCATCCGTAAGCTCTCGCTTTTTGAAATATTCAAGGCCCTTCTCTCCGGACTTGCCCCGAAGCTGATAGTAGTAATATCTGGCAGCTTCTTTGTTTATCTCAAGAAGTATCTGCTTCTTATCCCTGGCAGCCTTGGCTGTAGGCGATTCATCTTCCTCCGGAAGCTGTATACCTGCCCTTTCCGCCAGCTGTTTAATAGCCTCCTGGAAGGTCAGATTGTCATATTTCATCAAAAAAGTGATGACGTTGCCTCCCGCTCCGCATCCAAAGCAGTAATACATCTGCTTGTGACCGGAAACTGAAAAGGAGCCGGATTTCTCATTGTGAAAAGGACACAGTCCAAAATAATTCGCTCCCTTCTTCTGCAGATGAACATATTGCCCTACGACATCCACAATGTCATTCCGGGAGCGCACTTCTTCTATAATTTCATCAGAATAACGCAAATGACTTCCCTCTTTTCATACCTGTATAAATAAATAATGCTTATAAAACTCCCCAGGAGCGCGGTACATATATCTCCTCAAAAACTGCAACGGCATATCTGTCCGTCATGGAGCTGACATAATCACAGACAGCCCTCTCTTTTGTCTCCCCTTCATCCATCATCTTCTTGATGGTGGTAGGAAGTTTGTCTATATGTTCAAGATAATATCCGTAAAGGATCTTGATCATATCCTCAACCTTACCCTCCTGCCCCTTGGCTATTGGGTTGGTATAAACTCTCTCAAACATAAACTTTCGAAGCTTGTGAAAAGCATCATAGATCTCGTCTGACATGAGAATATTGTCAGTGTCCATGCTGTTGGAGATGATATCGTGGATAAAGGTATCCAGCCATTCTCTCTTGGACTGACCTATCACTGCCCTAAGATCCGCCGGCACATCCTCCTCAACCAGGATACCGCCTCTGATGGCATCATCCATATCGTGATGCATATAGGCAATCTTGTCGGAGAGTCTCACTACCTTGCCCTCCAGGGTCCCCGGTGTAAGGTTCATCTCATGATTGAGAATGCCGTCTCTTACTTCCCAGGTGAGATTAAGGCCCATCCCTGCGTTCTCAAGCTTCTCAACTATACGAAGACTCTGCTCATTGTGCCTGAACCCCCCGGGATTAACATCATTAAGGGCCCTCTCCCCTGCATGTCCAAAGGGTGTATGTCCAAGGTCATGTCCCAGAGCGATGGCCTCCGCAAGATCCTCATTGAGCATCAGGGCCTTGGCAATTGTCCTGGCATTCTGTGAAACCTCCAGGGTATGAGTCATTCTGGTCCTGTAATGATCTCCGTCAGGGGACAAGAAAACCTGGGTCTTGTCCTTCAGACGTCTAAAGGACTTGGAATATAATATCCTGTCCCTGTCGCGCTGAAAACAAGGCCTTATGTCACAAGGCTGTTCTTCTCTTTCCCTTCCTCTGGAATTCATGCTGAGAGTAGCATGTTTGCTTAAGATCCTGGTCTCTCTGTCTTCAAGTTGTTCGCGAATTTTCAATTTTTTGTTCTTCCTTTTTGTAAAATACTGTAAAAAGAAATCCCACATCTTTATTATTCGACGTGGGATTTAAAAAACCTTTTTTATTTTTCAAAAAATTTTAAACAATTTCCTGGGCATTGGTCCAAAGAGCAATTCTCTCTTCGTATTGCTTGTTAAACCACTCAACAGCCTTCTCAAGACCTTCCTGGGAAACCTCGAAATCCTCTGAGGTCGTCAGGGCCTTGTCGGTCCGGGAATAGGAGTAAGGCTCGGGCCACACTGTAGCAAGAAGTGTAGCGGGTCCTCTCTTGTCAGGGGGAGTGAACTTAACATTCTCCAGGGGCTCTCTTGCCAGCCTGTATCTCATCCCCTTATAGCTTCCAAAGAAAGCCTCTCCGTATTCGTAATGCATCAGGTTAAAAAACGTTTTTAATTCTATTGCCATTAAAAATCCACCCTGCCTGTTTCACTGTGGTTTACAACATAATATGCGGCGTTGTCGGAAGGCTTGATATAAACCTGAATTTCCTTGATGTCGGTCACACTGTGTCCGCGGCTTATATAATCCCTCTTGGCCTTGTCAATAAGATCGGTTGTTCGAAGTTCATGACTGTTATACTGGACAAAAACCTCTTCCTTGCATCTGTGCTTGGCAGCTATGATGCCGATGTCCTGTCCCACAGCCTTGGCAACCCTGGTTGCTTTCTCTGATCTCTTCTTAACTACCTCCGCAGCCGGAGCTGCTTTCTCTCTGACCTTCCTGATCACAGGCTCTGCCTTGGTCTTAACATCATCATAGACCGGCTCCGCCTTGGTCTTCAGATCTCTGATAACCGGCTCCGCAGCATCTGTTACTTCCTTTGCAAGTTCCTTTAGCTTCTCTTCTGTTGTCTTCTTATCCACGGTGAACCTCCTAAAGTATAAATGCTAAAATTACGACTCTTTTTTTATTCTATGCTCTTTAATAACTTTAGTCAAAGTTGTGACAAGTACTGCCAATGCCAAAAGAAGAATGATGTATGAGCTTGTCATATCCCTGTCAGAGGTCTCTCCTCTTCTGGTTCCCAGAACCTCAGGAAGATCCTTTTCTTCTCTGTAAGCTCCCAGAACTTCCGGAAGATCTACCACTGCACTTGTCTCTGTTGTCACTTCGGTGTCCTGTGAAGGCTCCGGTGTGGGTTCGGGGGCAGGTTCGGGCGTAGGTTCAGGAGTAGGTGTGGGCTGTGGTGTAGGCTTGGGATCCGGTGTGGGCTTAGGATCCGGAATTGGCTTCGGATCTGGCCTTGGCTCCGGTTCAGGCTCCGGCTCAGGCTCCGGTTCAGGCTCCGGTTCAGGCTCCGGCTCAGGACCCGGCTCAGGCGGAAGCTTACTGTTGGTGAAGGTAAACTCATACCTGTTATTGCCCTTCTTATACTCAATAAAGGTCACCTTGTCATATTCATCACCAAGAAGTGCCCTGAGATCAGGATCGATTCTGTCAAACTTGGTTCCCTTGAACAGGAAGTAATGTCTTGTCTCATCCTTCTGGTATCCGGTAGGCGCCTTTGTTTCCTGATAATAATACAGAGTATCAAAAATAAGTGAGTTGTACTTGCCGTCAACATCAAATATTACAGCGAACTCCTCATCATCAGTGGTCTTCTCTGCAACAAGGCTGCTCTCTCCTGTCTTAAGGTCAACTCTGTAAAGACCGATTCCACAGCCTGCAAGTCCTGTAAGAACAGACTCTGCATCAACCTTGGTGATCTTAACGCTTCCTCTTGCGCTGGAGATCTTGGCGGATACGTCCTTAACAGCGTACTCCTTCTCAACCTTGGAGGAGTTGGAGATATCAGCGTGAAGTGTGGCAGTATTTGATACTGTAACTTCTACCATGGAATCATTTATCTCTGTTCCGTTATCTGTATCAGCCTTAACTGAATATTTAACAAGAAGCGCTGTGCTGTCAGGAACGGAAATCTTGAACTTTCTGCCCTCATCATAGGTCTTCACAGCGTCCTCTGAAAGCGCAACCTCATCCTCAGTTCCGTAGTAGTAAACCCTAAGGCTTCCTGCAACAAAGAATCCGTTCTTAAGCTTGTCCTCGAGAACCAGTGTGTCACTGTCCTTCATAAGGTCAAGGGCCTCCCTGTTGACTACGATCTCATATTCGATTTCCTGAGTATCGTCATTAAGCCCGGATGTCTTCTGAAGGAACTTGAACTCCTCCACAGATGTTGCATTGGTTCCGCCGATGCTTCCTCCAACTGTTGCGATCACGTTGTTGTCAAAAGATACTGTCTCAGTGCCATCGTCCTGGGCCATCTTCTTGATCTCTGTGAGATACTCGTCATCGATGTAGGACTTGAACTCTAAAACATAGAAGTTGTCTCCGGCCTTTTCCCACTTGAAGTTCCATTTAAGAACATCTCCGAGTTCCGCGGACTTCTCAGCCTCAGGCTCTAATTTAAAGGTTGTTCCGTCAGCCTTTGTTATTACACTTGAGTCCTCAAGATAAACGAGCTTGTCGGGAAGGATCTCTGTAACAACAGCATCTGCACCGGTCTCAATATCAGCATTGGTCTGTCCCAGCTCGTTTCTGTTGATATATACCTTCCAGGGAATGATAAAGTGTCCGTCCTCGTAATAGCCCTTAAGTGCTTCCTTTAGCATTGGAAGTCCCTCGGTTACGATAGGATAAGATGCTTCATCTCCGGCCTTTTTGCCGTCAATTATAAGTAATGTGCGGTTGACGATATCAACTGTGCTGCCCTGAGGGAAGGAATGATTGTCCTCGGTTCCGTAATAGTCCTGAGTTCTGTAGTAGAGCTCATAGCTTCCGGGCTGAAGCTTGGCCACGGTCAGTGTAAAGGAGTTACCTGTGTATTCCACGGTAAAATTGGTTACCGGTGTCTTGTTGCCCTCTGCATCAATCCTGTAGAGCTCTACGCCCTCAAGCATCTTGACACCGATCTTCTTGCCTGCCAGCATGCCGGATTCGATTGCAGGAGCAATATTGTCCTCGATGGAGATCTTGTAGTCTGATCTCTCACCATTAACGGTGAATTCTGTTTTCCAGGTCACGATGCCCTGGGAGTCTCTCTTGGTAAAGACGTTCTTTTTAATGCGGGAATCAAACTTACCATAGTGGTAATACCCCTGGGTTGCCTTGGAATCCCCAAGAACAATGTCGCCTTCATAAAGGTATGCTTCGTTGTTATATTTGGTGTTTTCTGAAGGAACATTGGTTATCTTTGTATAGTACTTAAGTCTGTACATATATCTGGGAGCATCCTCAGGGAATGTATATCTGAGGGTCCAGTTATTGCCTTCCTTCCTGATACCTGTGGCATCATCATAATGTCTCCAGGTCTTGGCGTCCTTGGAATACTCAACCTCAACGGATATATCAGAGAATTCCATTCTCTCATCAAGGACATCCACAAGGGTCTTGCCTGCGATATCCATTGGATTGCCGCCGTTGATATATACTATCCAGCAGGCTTCGCCGTCAGCAGAAATAGCGCCGCTGTTTGTCTTCTTTACCCAGTAATGGTTGGTAGCGCAGGTTGCATAGCTTATTACTTCATGCTCGCTGGTGCAGCCCTTCCACTGCCATTTTGCTGTATTGCCATAGCCCTTCTCAATAGCATCTGTTGCTACGGCATCCACAAGCTCTGTTGCTTTGGCTGTATATCTGAGGATATATCTGCCTTTTTTGATCTTGCCCACATTAACCTTGAGAGTATGGGCATCCTGAAGTTCAAAGTAAGCAGGTACTTTCTGATAATCCTCTCTTGTAAAGGACCATGAACCCTGAACAAACTCAAGCTTCTCGCCGAGAACATCGGTAATGGTAAAATCATCTGTATCAGCTGATACGTCGAACACAACCTTGAAGGTTGCTTCCCCTGCCTTTATTTCCACCGGGTCCTTGGTAGCAGTGATCACAGGCTTCTTAACCTCGATTATCTTGGTAGGTCCGCCGGGGAATTCAATGGCGATAGGCTCATCACCGGCATCTCCGCGGTTGGCGATGGTACATTCAAGCTTGACACTTCCGTTGATTCCATTGGGCTTGTTCTCAAGGTAGTCCTTGTCAATGACAAAGGTAATAACGTGAGGAGCTGTGAAAATAGCCTTGCCGATTACACAGTCTCCTTCTTTAACCTCGATCTCTTTATTCAGAATTCCGGAAAAATCAAGAGTCTCGGGCAAAGTATAGGTAAATACTCCATCCGGAATGGACTCTGCATCATATACATGGAAATCAAAGGAAAGACTGATCTCATCATTGATATCGCCAATCACCTCAGGAAGCTTGAAGTTGTCAACTCTTCCAAAGTCAGGATTGCTAAGATCATTGACAGGAAGCTTCTTTTCCTCAGGAGTTTTGTCCTCCTTGGGAGCCTCTGAAGATGCTGCTGAAGCTGACTCCTCAGATGCTTCGGAAGATGCCTCGTCTGCGGCGTCTTCAGCTGAGCTGCCCTCAGTGGATGCGTCCTCTGAAGGAGCCTCCTCAGACTTTTCCGATGATGCTTCCGCAGGGGCCTCTGCAGGTGCCTCTGATGACGCACTTGAAGAAGCTGCTGATGCAGCCTCCGATGATCCTTCTGCAGGATTCTCTGTATTTTCTGTTGAACTTTCTGAAGATGAAGCATCCTCGGATGCCTCTCCTGAACCTTCAGATGCGGACTCCTGCTGCTCCTGTGATGATCCTTCGGCAGCCCCCGCTGCCTCATCGGTTGAAGCTGCGCTGCTGTCATCAGCAGACTCGTCCACTTCCTCGGCAAATGAAACTTCTTTTAAAGAGCAATCTGAATCATCTTCCTGATAATCAGATGCAACGACAGTCTCTCCGTCAACTGCAAAAGAAGCAGCTGAATCGAAGGCGGAGAAAAATGTGGTCAGAGCCATAGCTCCTACCAACAATCTTCTAATTACACGATTCTTCATTCCTTGAAAACTCCTCCCACAAAACTTTTTTTCTTTTTCTCCCCAAAAGAAAATATGAAATTTTATATAGAAATATTATCTGAATCTGTTCATGAAATTGGCCATGGGGCCGACTGCATCCTGAAGATCCTTGATAGCCTTGTTCAGTCCGTCAAAATCAACCTCTGACAAAGACTTAACCGCTGAGCTCAGGGCTTCCCCATTTGCACTCACAAGCTCATTCAGGTGATCGCTGGCATCATCCATACTGGCTGTCATCTCATCAACCTTTTCCAGTGAATCCTCTGCCTTAACTGCCACTGCATTGATGTGTTCCAGAGTTGTGCTGACTCTCGGCACCATGATAACCGCTGCCGCAAGCACCACCAGAAGTGTTGCTGCCATGCATCCTGTAGAAATTCGCTGATAAAACAGCCTCTTTTTGGACAGATCTCTTATTTCCGTAAGGATATCCACATTTTCTTTTGTAGCGACATTATCCTTACTTGTAGCATCAAAATTTTCGTCCATTAATTACCCCTCTTTTCGCAATTAATTTTCAGTACTTAGGATAAAAAACGGCCTACCGATAATACTAGTAAGCCACATATAATGTAACTGCGTAGAAATTTAAACGTACTATAACACAACGGGGCTGTAAATTCAAGCCCCGTCGGGGGTTGTGGCGTTTTCCTTCCCCTTTAGTCTATCACCCCCAGCTATCAGGTGAATCTAATTCAATGTAACCGATCTCATATTTTCCATTCACATAATTAAGGTTAAAACCCATCATGGTTCCCCGCCTGTGAAGGGGTGCCACATAACATCTCAATACCGGATTGCTTTCATCCATTATTTCGGCGTAAAAAACAGGTCGCTGCTGGGTTGTGAGATCCTCTGACCACCAGTTGGAAAGGTAGTCTTCATCTACTTCTTCTGTTCTTGTTAAACCTGCTTCTCTAAGGGTAAATGTGATCTTATTGTCCTCAGGCTTTTCATAGTCCACGGTAAAGCCCTTTGCTCCGTTTTCTATTTTCACCAGAGGAAGCTCTGCTTCAACATACTCTCCGGAAGCCCGGTCAAAGAGCCACATTTCACCGAAGGAGTATGGGTCTGTGCTGGTGTCATAGGTAAGGGTTACCAGAATCTCTTTTTCACCGTCTCCGTCAAGATCCCCGGACTGGACATGCGGAAAACCGGTTTCCCAGCCTTCAGGAGTAACCAGCTTATCGCCATTGCCGAACTCTATTGTGTAGATGGCTGTTTCCTTATCTTCAATCCAGCTGCGGCTAAGTCTGTCAGTCTTTCCGTCGCCGTCATAATCACAGTTTAGAAATTCCTCCTGCCAGGTGTAGGTGTTACATTCATCTACATAGCCTTCATATTCCCAAAGATCAAAGGGTGACCTCTCCGTTTCTGTATCGGCTTCTGTTACGGGCTCTGATGCAGGTTCTGCCAGTGCTTCAGATATTGCCTCTATGGCTGAGGATACATCTATAGCTGAAGCATCCTCTGTCTCAGATATGCCAGACCTCTTAACCACAACATGTCCTTTTGCCTTTTTGCCTGTTACAGTAATGGTGTAGTCGCCGTCACTAGGAGCGGTAACCTTGAAGTCCGAGGAATCCATGGAATCACCGCGGTATGCAGGCTCCTCATCTCCATTTTGAATTAAAAGTGATATCTCACCGGCTTCTTTAGTTACTGAAACATCAAGGCTCTCACCCTCTTTTAATTCCAGATCATGGGAAAAAGATGTGTTCAAAGCCTTGAACTCAATGTCAAAATGATCCCCATCCCCTGTTTTGCTGCCGTCAAAGGTTGCCCCTTTGCCGCATCCCACAAGCATCGTTGCCATTAGCATGACAACCATAATTACAGATACTAGCTTTTTCATATTTTTTCTCCCTATATGTACTATTACATTCGCAGTTTTTCAAACACACTTTCAAGCTCTTCCTTAGCTCCGGTAAATTTGGGCCAGCCATCAATTCCGTCATTGGTATTTCTTGGAATTATATGAATGTGAAAATGAGCCACTGACTGTCCGGCGCTCTCATCACTGGCATTGAGAAGATTAACGCCCTCATAGCCGCAGTTCCCAGTCAGATGATTTGATACAGTTTTTACTGTCTTGGCTACAGCATTTAATGTTTCTAAATCGCAGTCTAAAATGTTCTTACAATGTTCCTTAGGGATTACAAGAATATGACCATCCACATCCTTTGCTATATCCATAAATGCAAGAGTTTCGTCGTTCTCGAATATTCTCAGACCCTTTATTTCACCAGAAGCAATCTTACAAAAAATGCAATCTTCCATTATCTATCTCCTCCACATTTACGCAGTTCCCTGTGCCTGCAACTGTTCCCATTCTTTTTTCAGTAGTCTGTATTCCAGGCGTGTTTTCATACGACCATCATGCCACTCATAATCAATATGCTCTGCTTCTTTGATCATACCGTTCTTTTGCATAACTCTTTCAGAACCGACATTTTCTTTAAGACATCCCGTTGTTACTCTGTACACGTTGTCCTTGGTAAATGCAAATTCCAAAACCTTTTTAAGTGCCTCTGAGGTATATCCCTTTCCCCAGAATTTTGGATAAGTAAAATATCCAAGATGGACTATTTTTCCTACAGGTTTATCGTCAACTACTGTGTAGCCTATGCTTCCTACCTGTTCATTAGTATCTTTTAATTCCATATGAAAAAAATAAAACTTTCGATGATCATTTTCCATGTCAGCAAGCACATCCTCGAACTCCTCTCGGGCCGATTCGCGATCATGGAGCTCGATATCCCGCATATAGTACATTGTCCGATCATCAGTTTTCAATTTATAATATGCTTCAAAATCAGTCTCCACATAGTCTCGCAGGCATAATCGTTCTGTTTCTAACACAGGTATTTTCATATATTTTATTCCATAAACTTTCCCATCATCACAAAATTGTTTACCGGATAAAACCCTAATCCGGAATAGAACTTCTTGTGTTTCTCATCATTAACGCTGTTAAGTTCTATTATTGATGCATCATTTCCACGGACAACCTCTTCCAAATGCTTTAGGAAATCTGTCCCATAGCCTTTTCCCTGATGTCCCATGAAGATCACGATTTCTTCAAGGAAATATCCACGAATATCATCATATTCTTTGAAATATCCCATAAGATATCCGATTATATTATCATTCTGATCCATCTGAACCAGGCACATTGAGTCTTCCATGGTCAGAACCTGATGAATCCTTTTATAGGCCTTTTCATAGGTCCAGCAGCAGTCTTCAACTGTGTTGTAGTATTCAATATTTTTCTCGACTACATACTGTAGATCGTTCTCAGTCATTTCTCTGTATTTCATTATTTCACCATTCTAATTGCCGTTGCCACGTTTTTCATCATCGGTTTCCATCTTCTTGATAGTTATCATCTTCTACTCCTAATCTATTCTACCACTGTCCTAAGGCTGCAATTTCGTGGTCGATCAGCTTGTATATCCACCTATCCAAATCAGAGAAAGCATAACCTGCTTCTCTTGCTTTTTCTGTGCTGAAGCTCAAGATATCCTCCACTCCGTTATAGGGAGCAGCATCGCCGTTTTCGGCCAAGACAGCTTTTTTGCCAAGCTTCTTTTCAGCATAACTTATGATTTCGGAAATCCTGATTGTTCCGTTGGAGCAGCCATTCACAGCGCCGCTGATGGGATGATCGACAATATATGCGATAAATTCTCCTGCTTCCTTCTCATGTATAAAAGACATTGCTGCATTAGGATAATCCACGTACATAGGCTGCTCGTTCCAGATATGTTCCAGGTAAAAACGAAGTCTTCCTGTGTAATCGTTTTCTCCAAGAACCACAGGATAACGCACGAAAGTACAGGCTGACGGGTCCATATATTCCAGTGCTGCCCTCTCTGCATTGCGCTTGGTCGTAGGATAATCTTTTAATCTGCCTGTCCATTCCAATGGATATTCCGCGGTTACAAACTCATCCTCAGTTATGTCCCCATGCTCTCTCTGATAGACAGAACAGGTAGAC
>JAEEGF010291491.1_pt1 | contig 16019 bp, 8 predicted proteins | sample 9134171 | NCBI WGS metagenome assembly JAEEGF01 (sample SAMN16246542, study PRJNA631951) | gut metagenome | biome: gut microbiome; feature: rumen; material: AP-attached | host: Bos | place: Iran: Karaj | collected 2018-10
AATTCCTGACAGACGACACGTTTTCCTGACAGACGACATGTTATTTATAATTTTTTAAATATTTTAGGTGCACGATCCTCCATCTCATATGATAAAAACGACGCAAAATGCAACGTATTTTTTTCGTTGTATTTGCGTCGTATTTTCACATTGCTTGTCATTAAGTAAAGGTTCCCGGTACTTTTACGTTATGCCATTTGCTCACATCGGGTCGGATTATACTCATCCTCATAATAATCCGGTTGATTTACCATAAATTCAACCACTTCGGACGATCCGATGCCCTGATTATTATCTAAAAAGTCCATCATCTTTGAAAGCCTTTCCGGCTTTTTCTTGCAGTATTCCGTAATGCCAAGCACGAAAGAATAATAACTGTCAGGGATCTTGCAAAGTTTGCTGTATAACTCTTCCATTTATGTCCTCCTCAAGGTAAAGGTACCCAGTACTTTTACGTCCTATTCATCCATAGTAACGAAAGAACATTCCATTTCTTTGCCTTGCTCCAGTATTTCCAACAATCTGTATGCCGGTCCGGTTGGATGTGTCCTTCCGTTTTCCCATGCCTCGACGGTTTTTTTTGAAACACCAAGGTATTTGGCAAGTGTAGACTGTGTCATCCCGGCATGATTACGGATAGCCCTGATTTCATCGTTCGAATACTTTTTAACAGGCATGATCACCAGTCGCTTAGTCTTGGCTTTCCCTTTGCCTTTTTCAAAGGCAATAGCCTGATCTAAGCCCTCCTTCAAATCCTCAAAAAGAGATTTCATGGGGTTCCTCCTTTCCTGTTCCTAGCTGCTTCTTCTTTTAATGCTTTTACTAGCTTCCTGAGCGTCTTCTTTTCATTATCGGAAAGATTGTCCTGTTCTTTCTTGGCAAAGGCGGTAATTAGGTATGTAACTTCAAATTCCTCAAAATCCGTGTAACATACCCTTACTCCGTGGCTTTTTCCTCTGTTGCCCAAAGGAAACCTGACTTTCCTGATCCCTCCGGTTCCTTCAATGACAGGACCTGATTCCGGGTCTTTTAACAGCATGATCTGTATGGCAAGTAATTCATCTTCTCCGAGACCGATCTCTGCCCATCTTTTTGAAAACAGCGGTAATTCGATAAAAGTTCTTCCTATCAGAGTTTGATCCATTTTGTTCTCCTTTTATTATATGCCCTACAATGTAGGGTGTCAATTCATTGTTTTATCTTGCTTGCTATACAACGGGAATGGTCTATGCCGAATGCTTATTGATCATCGTGAGTAAAAAGACACAGTGAGGAATCACTCTGGGGTGGTCCCCAAGGGACCATTCAGTTAAGGTGATCCACAAAGAATGCATCCCTAATATCAGATGAAGAATTAAAAGCTAGCACGTCTCCTTTTCTGAAGCCGGAAGACTCATGGTAGCCTTCGAGTTTCCACATATCTGCAGGGCCGCAGTCGTAGCCGACTGTGACGGTGCGATCTGCGATCCGATAGGTGACCTTAGGATCAAAAGTGATGACGATCGCTCCGTTTTTAAGCCATACACTGTCATTCGATGTAAAACCGACTGAGTGGGGAGTGTTAGCGAGAGCGCCCTTGACAGTCGCTCTCAGTCCCGCAGGGATAAAGATGCTGAAGCCCGTAATTATCTCATCCCGTGCTCTGTCTACATCTGTAGAATAGTTATCGGTATCAAACTCGATCTCCGGTTCAAAAAGGGCAAGCCCCGGCTTCCCTGTATAAGGACCGGAGTCGTACCAAAGATCTGTCTCCACAGCCTCGTCGCGAAGGAGATCTCCAGTTTCGCTGTCATAAGGAACGAAGTATACTTTCGAAGACATAAACAGTCCGCCGTTTAATATTTCATGGTTTGCCCGGACACCGTCGCTTATGATTGAGAAGTGAGCGGTCACTCCTGCTCTGATGCCCTCGTGTTCGGTTGCCGGGAAGAAGCTTCCAGGCGGATCCGAGAGCAGAAGCCCCGCCGCGCTCCTGTCTCCGACTCCTGTCTTTCGTATGCTGTCAATCCCTGTGCATTCGGTTTCCGTACCATTTTCTCCCGGCGTCAAGGTATTTGATCTGACGCTTATGTCACCGTCTAAAGTGTTATCCCCTTGTAATACAGAAGAGATCGCGCCTATACCGCAGTGTACCGTGTTTTTCTTTCCCGGGCTCACGGACTCAAGCGCAAGACCCCATAGTCTTCCCACGACATTAAAGATCTTTCTGTCGTAAACTGCGTGGCTGAGGTAATAGGTGTTGGCGATCTCCATGGCGGTGGACAGAGTATCCTCCGGATCCTCCTTGTTGGTCGCAACACTTGCGAATGTAATGTAATGCCTGCCTTCAGGTGTAGCACGCGGAATGATGATACGTATCACAGTGTCGGCAGGGACACTCATCCACTCTCCGGCTTCAAGTACAACATCGGCATAGTTCTCGATGAAGTCGGGGTCCCACGAGATCTGCCCGCCGCGAACGGAACGATCCACCACTATCCTGATATCAGACGAGATCCGGTTATATGGAAGTTCTCCGGGCACAGGTGTATATATGTCACTGTCAAAGGTTCTCACCCCATATCCCGGGTAAGACAGGTGAGGATGCGAAGCATCCGACGTGTTGGTCAGACTCGCAAAGAGATCACAGGTGCAGAAGGTCTGAGATGCCTTGGCCGGGTCATAACCCTCATAATCTCTCTCTTCGCCGAGAACTGCCCAGATCTGCGAAGTATCCGCGCCTTTCTCCTGTACGTATATAACGTTGTTCGTTTCTGAGACAGTCTCACGAGAAGTGTCCTGTGTGGTATTTTGCGTAATACCCTGAGTGCTGCTCTGTGTGGTGTCCTGTGCGGTGTTCTGTGCGGTGCCCTGTGTGGTGTTCTGTGCGGTGTTCTGAGTGGTGTTCTGTGAATTGTCCTGCGCTGTGTTTTGCGCGAGCGAAGGATCCGTCATAGACAGGCTTCCGCGCACATACACGGGTGTCTGCACCACAACCGGTGCGGGGATCCCCGTACTCCTGTACTTTGTTTCATCGTTCATCCCAACACTCCCGGCCGCCAAAGCGTAACACACGGTTGCGGCGACCACGGGATACGTCCCGTTTGCTTTCGACACAGGTATCTTCCTGTCTGCCGAATAAAATGTCAGAAGTTCTCCTTCGCCGGGTAAGAATCCCGTGGGGCCTTCCGTTTTTCCCTGACTGCCCGATGAAGAGTATTCCGGTGAAGTGTATCCCTGTGAAGTTTGTCCCGTCGAGGTGTATCCCTGCGAAGTGTGTCCCTGCAAAGTTGCATTATCCCCAAGGATCACTTTCCCTTCAAACACAAGTGTGTCATCGAGTACCGTCAGTTCAGGAACTGAGCCGTACGCCAGTTGCTGCGCATACCCCTCGTCGAGTTCGGGGACCGGTGGCGCCGCTCCGTTCCTGAAGATATCTGCATAAAACCCGTCCACAGTCAGAACAAGCTGCTCCTCTGACGGCATATTGGGGATGTGATCCGCAAGACCTCCGAGTCGTTCGACCGAAAAATCGGGAGCCGTACCCGAACCCGGCGATGCGACGATCCTTTCGTGACCCGACGGAGCCGCCCTCAGTACGTTTGTTGAAGTGCCCGCCTCTTTAAGGCTCCATACCGCGAACTTTTCAACCGTCCAGTAGCTGTAGGGGCGCACGACCGTGACCCTTCTTTCGGCATACCCCGACACCACAGGATCGTCTCCTCTCCTGTATGCCGCTGCCGACTCGTAAAAGGCGTAAGGATACCGCACCGTAACAGGAACTTCGACCACTCCCACAGTGTTTGACATCGTCATATCGAAGAGATACTTTTTCCCCTTCGCCTCAAGTCTCAGATTTCTCGCGGAAGGGATCGACAGCGAAGGATCGTAGATCACGCCGCCGTTTTCGCCTGCCGTTATCCTGACGGAACACACATCGGTATCCATGTCTGTCAGGACAACATCCTGCATCTTTTCATATGGTTCAGGCGGTTCCACACGGGGCTGCGGATCCGGCATTGAAAAAGCCTGCCACTCCGTGTACAGGATGTAGACATCGGTAGCCTTGGTTCCCAAGTCACTCGGGACAAAGACCTTCATCCTGACAACCGTTTCTTCGTCATGCCTCCCGGTTCCGACCGACATCACAGCGTTGGCCTGTTCTGTCATGACACCCGGATCTCCGACCCGACTTACAGTCGTCCTGTGAGCTGTATCCAAAAGAGCAGCCTCATAAGAGCTTCGTGCCGTCAAAAGTGTAAGCCCGCAGCTCGCGTGGTTCTCTATGATCCCCGGAGGTTCTTCCTCAAAGCTGACCGTCCTGTACTGCGTGTTAAAAAGCTTCGTCGCCGCCGACGGCTCCCTTCCGAGGTCCCCGCAGACCGTAAGGCTCACAAGTCCGTTTTTGTCCTTCCTGTAATAAAGCTTGGCTCCGGCCGGGAAACCCGCCGCCAGGATATATGCGTTACATTTCTTACAGTAAAAACCTCCGTACATGAAGGATTCGTTGTCTCTGTGGGTCACGTACCCGTTGTCTGTCTCGTACTCCGTATAACCCCCGCGTGAATAAGTGCGGTCCCAACCGGCAGGGTCCGGATCGGCGATATAACGGTCGCTCACGCACGAACAGGCGATCTCACCGGAGCCCTTTCTATACTCCCAGTGCTTCGGTGTCAGAACATACACGCCCGACTGATAGACCGCGTTTCCGCCCGCCTCATAGCGATAACCTCCGCATCTGCTGCAGGGAAGCAGGTGACCTGTCTCGTCATGATCCTTGCTCCAGCCGCTGCCGTTACAGGCACCGCACAGTGAAAGGCCCTTTCCTCCGCAGCTGCGGCAGATATCGCGGCGCGTAACACTGTAGCCCGAACCGTACGAAGGGATCGTATAAACAGTCGTACCGGTCAGCTGATAGTACCGTTCGGTATGGCAGTTCATGCACAGATCCCCGTCGACATGACCCGACCCGTCACACGTCCCGCACGTATAGCTGCCGCTTCCGGCGCAGATACTGCAGGTCCTGTACCTGATAACCGATGTGCTCGTTGTCCAAAAGGTACCGTTCTCATCGACGTAGGAAGAGTTTTCCCATGTCGAGTAAGGTGTCTCACCCCTGCCGTTGCAGACAGGGCAGACCGGGTAGGGACCCTTGCCGTTTCTGTTACACTCGGGGCAGTTCTTTGTTTCGTGAGCATGCTCCGCAAGCGAGGTGTCAAAGCCCGTACCTCCGCATCTGCCGCACTTATGTTTAACCTCTGTTCCGTAATGGTTCAAGGCTGTATCGCGTCCGAGGACCTTGTAGTTCATCGCGGTAACCCACACACCGCTGCCCGAGCAGAAAGAGCACTTCTCCCTCGCTCCCATCGTTCCTGCCCGGCCGTGTACGCTCACGATACCGGTTCCGTCACAAAGGGGACAGCTTACCGAGCAGAGACCGACTCTTTGCAGCACTCCGTCGCAACAGTCGTCGTGACAGATGGCGACCGGCTCGTCGTCCGCCATAAAAAAAGACGTTCCGTGAGAATCGCAGATCTCGTCCGGAACCTCAAACTCAAACCACCCGGCGCCCGCAGTGCCGCCTTCGTCGGGGGTCAGGGCGGATGTTTCGTCGATCCTGTAAGAACGCGAGACTGAAAACGAGCCCATGGCCACAGCGCTCTCCATCGGATCGCTCCCCGCAGCCTCGTCCGTGAGCAGGAATACATTTACCTTCGAGGCCGTCCTATAGGGGAGGTAGACAGCGATTATATTACCGGACGGGATCTCCAGGCCTCCCGTATTGATATAGACATTTCTGGTCTTAAGTGAATCCGATGTCGACGACAGCTCCGTCCCGTCCCATGCCATAACGGTCGGCTTTACGACATTGGCGGAATAGGATGACTCCGAAGGGACTGCGGTAGTCATAAAGCCCGCATATGCGTAGGCGGATGTTTTGTAGGGGTAGGTTTCTTCAGACTCAAGCAGCTCGCCCAGGATCACGTAGGTCTTCTGTCCCACGCTGATCTCCTCGCAGTCCGAGATGTCTATGAGCGACTCCGCGCCCGTGGTAAAGCTCGTGGCGACGGGATCCTTCATGAGCAGCCTTCCGCTCGAGGCATCGACCGCGTAAAAGCTGACCGGGTTGTCACCGGATTTTAGTGTACAGGGAACAAAGATCTCGTAGGCTCTCGCCCCTTCCAAAAGAGATACGGTGATCCTGAGCGAGTCGCCCGTCCGCCTTTTGTTGTAACCCCGGACCGTCCAGCCGCTCTCCCCCGCGAGATCAGGGTATTTTCCGTTCCCGAGCGAATCATATTGCTTTTGCGACGCGATGGCCAGATAGCCGTACTCTCCGGAGCCCGGATCATCGACAACCGTCCAGTGGGTCCCGGTCCGGTTGTCGGCCACCTCTGTCCTGACCATGAATTCGCTCTCGGGAGTCCCGCGCGCACATGCCTCCTCGTAATATCCCACGGGCAGGCTCTTCCGTTCGGTCGTAAGCACGGTGTACTCGTTTTGCTTTGAGGCCTTAATGTAATAAACGGTCACATCCGCACCCGCACTCACCGTCACCATCTCCTCACACGGGATAAAGAGCATCGCCTCACGCGCATCCGCCGGGATCGTGATCTTGAAGCGCTCCCCTCCGAGATGCTCTGTCTGCGCCACCGTGTACACTCCGGCATTCGCGGGATTTGTTACACGCGAGTACGAGTTCGGAAACTTGTCGCTTTCCCCCGTCCAGACCCCCAGTAGCGGGCGCGCGGCACCTGCAGGATCGTCTGCCGGCTTATAAGTGCTCCCTGCGTACTCAATCGTCCGATCGGCGGTAAAAACGTGATCAAGGTCACTGCCGGCCGGGATCGTGATCGGTCCCACATCTTTAAGGATGTGAGTCGTACCGCTCGCGGGGACATACCTCACATAAAGCCTGCGCGTCTCTATGGGAGCTGTTTTTCTGACCACCTTCACGTAGAAAACGACATCGGTCACATATTTGTCTGCTGTAAAGGACGGGCTCGCCCCGCTGCCCTGCCCCATGACACCGTACCTTCTGCCGTCACGCGTCTGCCCGGTCAGAGTGAGCTCTGCAGCGGTCCTCCCGGGATCCCTGATGCTCTTCTGCGCGGCCGCGGTCCTCTCGATATCCCATCCGTTCGTTCCGTAAAAGTACTTCACTGTTTCCCCGGGGCTTCCTTTTGCAAGCTCATAACCCGCCCCGTCAGTCGTTTTCAGGGGGTCGGCAAGATCACGGGCGGCGTCGTCTCCGGCGAGTTTTGAAAAGATGCCGCTAAAGGGATCCGTTCCCATCCCGAGACTCACCGTTCCACCGTCGCGCACGAGCACCGGACTGTCGCTGTCTGAGGTAACGTACATAAAGCTCAGTCTTACACCGCTCCTCAGAGGCACCCAAACGCTTATATACGGCGTGTCGACCGAGACGCTCCTGCCGGCTTCGTCCACAATCTCCGTGGGAGTGACGGCGGGGTGCGCCACGCTTCCCGATACCGTGAATCTCGTGCGAAATCCGGCTGCCCGGCCGCCACCCGGTCCGCTCGCCGCGTAAACATCCGGTGAGTCACCGGCAAATATCATAAGCCCCTTATATGCATCATAAATAACACCACTGTTCTCAAAGAGTTCGTCATCAAGTATCAGGCTGAGGTTTTCCGGGCGCGCACCCTGCATCGGGGAATAATCGAGCTCTATAGGATTGTAGATCCCGAACCCGTCGGTTCTTTGGATCACGTCTCTCCTTACCGTCCCCGACAAAGGATCCGTCCCGATCCTATAATAGTGAACGACCACAGTCGATGCTATAAGCCTTTCGTTTTGCAGTCTGAGGTACCTGTTAAAGAGTGCAGGAAGGTATTCGTTGTTGGTTACGGACGCCCAGTGTGCCGCTTCCCGCATGTCGAAAAGAGTGGTCCGGACATCGGGGACGAGCACCCCCGAGCTGTCCCTGACATACCGCTCGCGCCTGTTGCTCAGAACTATCTGCCCGTTCGGCTGCTCCTGCGAGGTGGCAGTCATGATCTCCAGAATATGCGATGCGTAGATCCTCCAGTCACCTGTCGGCAGAGTTCCTCCGTCACATTCAAGATCAATGAGGCGGCCGACAACGCAGTCCTCTGCAATCTGCCCCGTACTGTCTCTGCGGAGAAAGTCACTGATGTAATAGTGACTCTCGATAACTCCGCCGCTGCCCGTGATATCCTTGCTGACCAGAGAGGACCCGCTCACGCGCCTGCGCCCTCCTGCCGAAGGTCCGCTCTCAAGCAGCGCCGAAGTCCTCTGCCTGACGTCGTTGCCGAGCCCGGCCAAAAACACATCCACAAACCTCACAGACTCCTTTTCCCAGACACGGCTGTTCTCATCCATGTCGAGTGTGGGGATGTCGGACTCATCGGACCGGTTCTCAAGCGTAAAGCGCATTCCGACCGTCCTGTAGTAGACATACTCCGAGGTCGCGGACGCGGTATACGCCACCCCCTTTTTATCCGGGGCGCTCCCCGCCGGTCCCTCAAGCGCTGTCCGCGAACCGCCGTTAAGAGGATTATGATACTGAATCCACCAGAGCGTCCCCTCCGAAAGACGAACACTCCCATCGCCGCTCCAAATGTCGTTACCGGAGGCTACGTCATCCGCCGAGACGATATTGCCGTTGATCGTTTCGCCGTATCCCTCAGCTCCGGTCGAAGCTGCGGATCCGACGCTTATGTGATCGAATACGGCTGTCATGACCGAAAGTATCAGTACCAGAGAGATGATACGGGTAAGCTTATTCTTTCTTAACATACAGTGACAATTCCTCCTTAACAGTAAGATCGTTGTGATCATCCCCGCAGTCCTCAGGCCCGGGGACTCTCTTTGTGCAAGCGGTCAGTTCTTCGTCGTAGTGATCCATGAGCCTGTTGTAGTCCGCCGGACCTTCCGCCCGGACCTGCGCCGCTGTGGCCGAGTCGCTGCAGGCGGACCTTCCGGCGGTAAGACTTCTCACACAAAGGAATGAAAGGATCTCACCAATGACGAACACGCCCGTCAGGTGATCCGGAAACAAAGCTGCGGCGACTGCTGCAGCCGTCATAAGCGTACACTCGAGAAAAGGACCGGCTCTTAAGAGAGTCATGGGAGACCTGACCGTGTCGTCCGAACACATGACGACATATCCTCCGAAAAGTGCAGATCTGTCAAAGCGGACTCTGCGAGTCCCCCCGAACGAAAGCACAACTCCGAACAGACAGAAGTGCCTCAGTATGTAGCCCGTCAGAAGGCCTCCCATCATATGGCCGGACTCGTGAGCGATCACGGCTCCGACAAGCAGAACCAAAAAGATCGTGCAGGAAAGCAGTGCCCCTTTTACCACCGAAAAAGCATCTAAAGCGAGTGCTTCAGCGGCAACTTTGCCGGCAGACATATCCCCTTCCGGAACGGGATTCAAACTTCCGGGACCGAAAGCACTCAAGAAACGGATGATAAAGACGCCCAGAACAATAATAAAAGCGAAAAAATAAGAAAGATCGATAAACGGATCACAATCATGATGAACCATAAAGAACACCCCTGAAAAAAGAACATATCGAGGGTCACCGACAAACGCATTAATCCGACCCGCTCACGACTCAGATGGGACTAATGTGTCTCCTCTTTAACGGCGGTTTTCGCCGTAGATTCCTCGCCAAACACTTCAACAAAGTATCAGGCTCAAAAAACTGTCGACAACCCTGCAATACGTACCAGACGGCAGCGGAGAACACTGCCAAAGCAACAAGAAATACCTTCTCACGAACCGCACTTCGGAACCCCCTCTTCCTCGGTGCGAGATTACGAATTGTGAAGAATTGTGATTAAATTATATAAAAAATACACGAATAAACAAGTGGCGAATTGCACAAAAATCCGGGTCGATTTTTGTGCAAATAATCGATAAACAAAAATCTTGTGATTATCATGCTCAAAAAACAAATCCGGATGCTAAATCAGTGGAATCAAACCGGCGTTGCGTTTTGTGAATTGTATTTGCTAACTTCACGTTGTTGCGCACTCTTTTTATTGGATATATTTGTTTTTATCGTGTTTGAAAATTTTTTTATTTTTTTTGAAATTTAGTGTTGACAATTTAGAATTAGTATGTCATAATACAGACATCAACAAGGACAGTTGATTAAAAAAACCAACAACGGAGTTTCCGGCAGACTCCTCCCCCTCATTATCTGCCGGAGAACAAAACTCCTCCTCCCTTACATCAGGGCGTAGATTCTCCCCAAATCTACGCTCTTCTTCCTTATTTGGACAATAACGCACGGTACTCTCCCGGTGCCATCCCCTTTTCATCGCGGAAGACTCTGTTGAAACTCGGGATACTCTGGAATCCGGAGAGCATCGCGATCTCGGTGAGTGTCAGATCATTCTCTGCAAGGAGGCCCGTCGCTTTTTCGAGCCTGATCATGTTGAGCCACTTGCTGTAATTAAGACCTGTGACGTTCTTAAATATTCTTGAGAAATAATCCTTACTGATCCCGGCAAGTTCTGCCATCGCGCTCTGCGAGAGATCGTCAGCCGTAAGGTTGTTCTTGATGTAGTCGGTGACCATGATCATCCGTCGCATGACATCGTCCGTGTAGCCGGTACGCCCTCCTGCGTCAAGCTCGGGAGCGAATTCTTCCCTGTGTTCATCAAGCGCCAGCATAAACTGCATGAGCAGCATACAGCATTTAAGCTCTCTGTCGGCGCCGTCCGAAAAGAAAGTCTCCTTCATCTTGTATACGATGGTCGTGAGCTGAGTCACCAGCTCCTTATGAGAGTTTATGCAGATCACATGAAGGTTTCTGTAAAAATGCATGATCCTCTGAAGATCAAAAAGAGTGTTCATAAACGCATTGCTGAACTGTATCACGAGCGCTTTTTCCCTGTCGGCATCGATGATAGCGTGCATTTCCATGGGCCATACAAGTACAAGATCGCCCTCGACAAGGTCGTAGGTGTTCTGATTGACCTTATATATATTGGTCTCTCCGGGGCCGACAAGGAGGATTTCTCCGTACGAATGCCAATGTGCCTTGTAGGTGCGCTCCTTCCACCCCGTCGACATATTGAATGCGCTGAAGCTGTCAAACCCGTAACTCTCGTATTTGCTGTAATCCATAAGCCCACCTTTCATACCTGTGATGTGTTCAGGTCTCGCCTTTTCTCATTTCGGATCCGCCCCTGATGACAAGACCCGGCTCTCTCTTATGTCAGGCCTGATCCCGGTGACAGAAACCGGCATCTCTTATGCTCGATCCGTTCCGAAACTCAACTATACGATTATACAATAAAACACCCGCTTGTGCCACAAGCGGGTGAATCGTGCAATAGTCCAAATCTGTGTTATAAGCGTGAGGTTATTAATCGGCAGAACGCAGAGTTACTCTCACGAAAGCCTTATGGAGATCGAGGTGTCGTCCGTGAGGTCAAACTTTCCGGCGAGGCCGTCGGCAAAAGCCTCGTATCCGCCCTTGAAGCCCTCTACGCTCGCGCGGCCTTCGCTGTCGGTCGTGACCGTGGTCTTTGTGTTCCACTCTTCTTTGATCAGCTTCCTGAGCATCTCGTAGGAAGGCTTCTCGGAATTGTCGAGCCTCAGGAATCCGGCAGGTGCCTTGAGCCATGCGCCGTCCCTGAAATCCCACGTGGTGATCGCTTCAACGAGAGGATGCTCGAAGAGGATCCTGTACATTTCTTCGATCTCTCTGCACTGGCGCTCTTCGCCCTCGGGAGTGGTCGGCCACTCGTCAACCTGCCAGTCGTTGAGGTCGACGATATAGGAAGGCATGAGATCGCCCGAAATGAGCGTGTTCTCGGTAAAATGGAGCGGAAGTCCGAAGACCTCGTATCTCCTAAGGATGTCGAGAACCTTGTCCCTGCCCATATATCCCTGATGCTGGTGCGTCTGGATACCGATCGCGCCGATGGGCACGCCGGCATTTAAGAGTCCGTCGATAAGGATACGGTAAGCCTCCGAAAGATTGAAATCGTTTATGAGGAGCGTTGCGTCCGGATTAGACTCGTGAGCTGCCGCAAAAACATCCTTAACCAGTGCTATCCTGCCTCTGTCGTTGCAGATCCTGGTCACAGCGTTATCGTACTTGTCAAAAACAGGCATGATAACGACTTCGTTGATGACATCCCACATGTCGATAACGCCTTTAAAGTTCGTAACCTCTCTGTGGATGCGGTCGAGCTGCTTTTGAAGTATCGTAGCGTTGTCGTAATTCATGAGCCAGTCCGCGCAGACCGTGTGCCAGCAGAGGGGATGGCCCTTGACCCTGACACCGCGCTCCTGCAGGTACTTCGCAGTCTTCATGAGTGTGTCCCGGTCGGGCTTGCCCTCCTCGGGCTCATATCTTCCCCAGTAGAAAGGCAGCGTGCCATAATTGAAGATTTTGAGCCACTTCTCGGTGATATCGGCTGTTTCCTCGTTCGCGTCCTTGATGTGATTCATAAACTCAAAGGCACCGCATCCGAAGAGAAAGCTGTGCGACTTCTGTTCAATGCTCACCTGTCTGTCCGCAAGCGGATTGCCCTGTGCATCCTTGAAAATGATCTCTTTTCTCGCTTTTCTGTGTGAAAGACTCATCTTTTTTCCTTTCTTTAACGCTTATATTCTATCCTCTTGAGCCCTGTTTTGGGGCCAATGCTATATTGGTCAGTGTTACGCGGTTTAAACAAGTACCCGGTCTCTGCTTTTTCCGACCGGTACATTCGTGATCTTTCATATAACTACTTTAGCATTTATAAACGTCGCGGTTCTTCTTATGAAACGCAGATACGCATATCATATTTTGTCATGAACCCTCGAAGACCTCAAGTTCTTTCCGGATAAACCGGGCAGGCCGACCGGGAACATATGCTGCATATAAACCCGAACAGGGCCTGCCATGCGGCAAGCCCTGTCCTGTTCAGCGTTTTTTATCTGATAATCAAGCGGTCATTTATCTGATCGCTTTAGCGAGTTCTTCCGTGAATGCCTTGCCGTCCATGTTTCCTTCAAATACTTTCATGAGGGCAGCCACATAAGGATCCTTCTCGTACGAAGGCATTGCTGTGTCACCGAAGAGAACAAAGCCCTTAGCGCCGGCAACGACCTTCGATATCTGCTTTGTGATCTCGTTTACTCCGCTGTCGTCATAGCCGATCTTCCATGTGGGAAGTCCATCGCCCTGGAGATAGCTGTACATGCTGACAAGCTTTCCGAGAGCAACTGCGTACTCTGCAGCCACGCCCACATTCTTCGAGAATGCCGAAACGGCAAGTGTATCCGAAGGTCCTCCGATAAGCTCACCGAGCTGTGACTTCTTTGAGTTGATAACGGGGAATTCAGTAACGGTTACCTTTGAAGCGAACACGGGATCGCTTGCGAACATACCACCGTTCCAAGATCCGTTCATATAGAACGCGTACCGTCCTTCCATGAATCTCATGGAAACATCTCCGTTACTGAGACCGAGTTCATTTCCAAAGTATCCCCTGTTGAGCATGTCTTTGAACATGTCTACGGTTTCAGCCAGCCCTTCGTTATCAAAAGATGCTTTTCCGTTGAAGATCTTACCGAGAGCCTTAGCTCCGATATTCTTCTCAGCCATGGGTTCGATGTACTCGGAAACGCACCAGTCCTCTGCAGCGCATCCGAAAGGTGTGATACCCTTTGCAACGAGCTTGTCGCAGCATTCATACAATGCGTCCATAGTCTTGGGAACCGAATTAACACCGGCCTGCTTCAAAAGATCCATATTGGCATAAAGAACAACCGCGTTCATGCCCATCGGGATGCCGTAGTGCTTGTCATCATAGGTAGCGTTGTCGAGCATTACCTGAGTGATGTCTCCGCTCTTCATATACCTGGCCATGATATCATCGAGGCAGTATACAGCGCCGAGATCAACAAACTCGCCGAGGAACGATCCCGACCATGTGAAGAAGATGTCAGGGAGATCGCCTGCTGCTACAGAAGCCTTGATCTTGTCCTTATAGTAGTTCTGCTCGAATGTTTCTGCTTTAAGAGTAACATTGGGATAAGCTTTCTTCAGATCATCGATGGCTCTGATGTAAGCCGATGAAAGACCTTCTCCGCTTTCAATAACCCAAAGCGTAAGCTCAACAGGCTCATCCGAAACATTTTCATTGGCAGCTACCGTAACCTTGCAGGTGTACTTCTTCTTTCCTGCCTTGGCAGTGATGGTAGCCTTGCCCTCTTTGACAGCGGTTACGGTTCCGCTGTTAACGATAGCGATGCTCTCATCCGAAGATGACCACTCTGTGGGTGTATTGCCCTTGAGAGCAATGCTTGCCGACTCGCCCACTTTGATCTTTAAAGTCTTGTTGGATAAAGCGTTCTTCTTAACTGTGATCTTACAGCTGTAAGTTTTATTTGTTTTCGAGTCCTTTGCTTTGATCGTTGCCTTGCCGGTTTTAACGGCGGTAACGAGACCGTCCTTGACGGTTGCGACCTTCTTGCTTGAAGAAGACCACTTAACATCGCCCTTTGCACCTGTAAGCTCAAGAGCAAACTGTTCACCCACATACACAGTTTTCTTAGAGGCGCTGAGCTTAACCTTTGCAGCTGCACTCACTCCCAACGGGCCGGTAATACCGATAACCAATGCAACAGTCATTAAAAGTGCCAATACCATTGATAGTTTTTTTCTCATATCTTCATCCTTTCCGTTATACAACTTATAGATAAGAAATGATTATACTCTCAATCAGATCAAAAAAGGTGTGCAACCTGCCCACTTTTTTGATCTCAATCAACTATTTTTATCTCCACGTTTTTCCCTTTAAAGAGCTCTTTCACGGCATCTTCCTGTTCTTCAAGAACATACAGTGTCTTAAGCTTTTCAAGCTTCAGCAGTCCCGACAGATCACCGATCTGCGCATGATTTAACCCCACCGTTTCAAGATTCGGAAACCGTTCTGATATATCATCCACATTATCCATCGTGAGGAACATAAACCACGTGAATTTAACACTTGAAGATCTTCCTATCTGCTCGAGACTCCTTATGTCGTTGTGTCCGACGTTGAGGTTTTCAAGCCAGGGACATTTCTGGAACATGGTCGTATCGGTTATTCCGCTGTCGAACAGTTCAGCCACCCTAAGGTTCGGGATATCCGCGATGGCCGTGGGGTTTGAAAGCTTCAAATGCTTAAGCTCCACCGCCTCAAGCGTCCCGTTACCGGCAAGTCCGGATGCGTCGATGTATCCCTGATTGACGATACGCAACTCTTTAAGTCCCGTAAGCTTCTTTATATCATCAAGGTTGCGGATCGAACCCTGCGTGCTTTTGTCTATCGTGCATTCAAAGAACTGCCCGGGGCCGTCAAACACGCGGTCACCATAGATGTAGATCGCATTTACCTTCGAGACGTCGTCCTTCGTAAGTTCACCCTCTTCCTTGCCGATAGCCGCGCGAACAGCCTGTTCGATAAGAGGTTCGTCAAACAAGACAACCTCCGATGAATCATCCACCGGCATGAACCTTCCGAGCAAAAAACCTGCCGCAAGGACAACGACTGCCATCAGCATAAGGCATATGATCTTCCCTGCCTTATTTTCCTTTTTACAAGACAGGACCCCGTCAAGAGCGCGTCTGACTTCCGTAATGCTTGTATACCTGCGGTTGGGATCAAACGCCGTACAGCGCTCGATTATCCTCTCGATCCCGGGGGCCGCACTGACGTTGGGATTCTTTCTGGCATTTCCTGTCACCAGCCAGCGCAAAAGCACTCCGAAGGAATAGATATCCGCACGACTGTCTGTCTGTCCGAATCCGTACTGCTCCGGCGGAGCATAGACCTTTGTACCGAAGAAAACCGTATCCGTCTCTTCTCCTTCCTTAAAGGTCCTCGCAATGTCGAAGTCGATCAGGACGATCTTCCCGTCCGGTCTTACTATGATGTTTTCGGGCTTTCTATCACGATGAACAATCTGCGGGTCCTGGTTGTGAAGAACATCCAGGATATCACAGAGCTGTTTTGAGATATCAACGATCTCACTGAGTGCAAGCAGCTTTTTT
>JAEEGF010518195.1_pt1 | contig 16019 bp, 18 predicted proteins | sample 9134171 | NCBI WGS metagenome assembly JAEEGF01 (sample SAMN16246542, study PRJNA631951) | gut metagenome | biome: gut microbiome; feature: rumen; material: AP-attached | host: Bos | place: Iran: Karaj | collected 2018-10
CTTTGCGAATGAGGCGAAGTCATTTACCGCGGACATGGCCGCGGGAAACCTGACACTCGGTTTTGCAAAGGCTCCGGAGAGCCTTGACGTTGACATGGCCGCAGGCAATGTGGCCATTGGCGTGCCTGCTGACAGCGGCATAACCCTGACGGTTGACAAGGCTGCAGGCGGTTTCAGAACTGATATGAACTATGAGAAGGACGGCAACGATTATATTTTCGGTGACGGTTCCGCTCATTTTTCGGTTGACCTTGCTGCGGGCGATGTAACAATCGTCGGAAGATAAATCAAAATAAAAAAGAGCTGCTTACGGCTGTAAGCAGCTCTTTTTTTGTTTAAAGTCCGAGGAAGTCGATAAGATTCTTCGACTCGATTTTTGCCTTGGCCTCGTCGGAGATCGGAAGTCTCCGAAGGTGGGCGAGTTCCTCGCCCGGATCCCACATGGGGAAGTCACTTCCGAAGAAGACGTTGTCCTCGCCGAAGGCCTCAATGAGTTCGACTGCGCGCTCGTCGCTTATTGCGAAGAAACTTGAGGAGCAGTCGACCTTGACTCCCGTTCCGGGAAGCCATTTCTCGGCCTCGTCCCACTCGGACCAGCCGCCGAAGTGAGCGCAGATGAGGCGGAGGTCGGGAAAGCGCTCAAGGAGTTCCGGTACAAGGTGGGGATTTGAGTAGTGATAACGGTAGTCTCCTGTGTGGAAGAGGATGGGGATTTTGTTGTCCTCACAGTACTTGTAGAGGCGGTCCATCCTGTGGTCCGTTATCTGGAATTTCTGGAAATCCGGATGGAGCTTGACACCTTTGAGACCGGCATTCATGACCCTCTCAAGCTCGGCTTCGGGCTCGGGGTTATCCGGATGGCCGGTGGCAAACCCGATGAACTTGCCCGGATGGGCATTCACGGTGTCGATAATGAAGTTGTCTATGCTCTCCACCTGATGAACCGTCGTGGCGACGGAGTGGATGAGGAACATGTCTATACCGGCTTTTTCACCGAGCTTCAGCAGCTGCTTTACAGAGCCGACTTCGGCATCCATATCGAGCTTGTAGAAGTCGCCGACGGCGTCGGTTGCCTTTTGGGCGATTTTTTCGGGATAGACATGGGCATGTGCGTCAATAATCATTTTTCGGTTCCTTTGCTCTTAAAATCAATGGTAAGATATTAGCACTAAAAAAGAAAAGTTGCAATTATTAAATAAAATTTATATAATACTTTGACTGTAAATCTATGACTGCGGAGGTGAATGTTTTGCGTGATTATGCTCAGCTGCAGGAAATTCTTGCACCCATAATATCTGATGAGAACGTACAGGATATGAAAAACTATATCCAGCACGGTTCTATTACTACATTTGAGCATTGTTTTTCCGTCGCAAAACTCGCTTACCGTATGGGAAATGCAGTGCCCTTTGAGGTGGATATGACCATATTGCTTCATGGTGCAATGCTCCACGATTTTTATCTTTATGACTGGCATGAACTCGGGGACGGTTCCCATCGCATGCACGGTTTCAGGCACGCAAAAAGGGCGGCGGACAACGCCGTGAATCTGCTCGGAATGAACGAGGCTGTTCACTCTGTCATCTATTCCCATATGTGGCCGCTTAATCCCCTCCGGGTACCGCGTTCGCGGGAGGCTTTTATTGTCTGCCTGGCAGATAAATGCGTAGCTCTTCACGAAACACTTTTTGAGAGGTAATTATCAGATGATAATCTGCAGATATGTCGTTTTGTTTTTCATTTACAGCTTCATGGGCTGGGTTTATGAGAGTATATATTGTACCGTTAAAGACAAGAAGTGGAGGAACAGGGGATTCCTGTACGGCCCCATCATTCCCATCTACGGTTTCGGCGCGGTGATCATTTCAATTTTCGTGAGTGTCGCCGAGGACAACAAGGTTACGACACCCGTATGGAAAGTCTTCCTGGTTTCAATGATAGGAAGCGCGATTATGGAATATGTAACCTCCTGGGCGATGGAGAAAATCTTCCATGCCCGTTGGTGGGATTACAGCAATATGCCGCTTAATATCAACGGCAGAATCAATCTTATTTCAAGTACCGGTTTCGGTCTCGCGGGCGTGCTGATAATTTACGTCCTGAAGCCGTTTGTCGAGGGAATTATCGACGGCTGGCATCCGCTTGTTATTGAGTCGCTGGCTCTGTTTTTCGTAATCATACTCGGAATGGATCTCTCGATGATCGTCGATGACCTCAAGCATTTCGACAAGCTGGTTTTACATTACCGCGACATTTTCGACGAGAACATGGGAAGCTTTGTCGATGCGACGGTTCAGCAGACCGAAGAGGTCAGGGAGATCACAAGCGGTGTCGTAAGAAAGGTAAGAAGATTCAGCGACAGCGACGAGAAGACAAAACTTCTGAAAAACTATGTGCTTTCGCTGTTTGAGAGGAATTAAAGTTCGTGCAAAAGTCCAAGTACTTCGGTGACAGAGCCTTTTACAGGTATGTTCTGGGGCTCGCCGTACCGATCATAATTCAAAATTTCATAACGAACTTCCTGTCGATGCTCGACAACCTCATGGTGGGTACCCTCGGTACGGCCTCCATGAGCGGAGTATCGGTGGCGAATCAGTTCCTGTTCGTATATATGCTTGCGGTTTTCGGACTTGTTTCCGGCGCAGGCATTTTCGGCGCGCAGTATGCCGGAAACAACGACCCGAATGGTCTTCGGAACACCTTCAGGTTCAAGGTTATTGCCGGACTTTTGCTCACGTTCTTTTTCTGCTGGTTCTTTGCCGTCGCAAATGAGGAACTCATAGGGCTTTACCTGAAGGGCGACGGCGATGAGACTCTGCGTGCGGAGACGCTGGCAATAGCCAAAAGATATATGCTTATCATGCTTGTCGGACTTTATCCGGCGGCCATGACGCAGGCCTATTCATCCACACTCCGTGAGACGGGGCAGACAAAGGTGCCGATGGCGGCCAGTATCACAGGCGTTGTCGTGAACCTCATCGGTGACTATGTACTTATCTTCGGCAAGTTCGGTGCGCCACGCCTCGAGGTTGCAGGCGCAGCCGTAGCAACCGTATTTGCGCGCTTTGTTGAATTGGCCGTCCTTATCATATGGACACATACGCATACATCATCAGGCCTCATAAGCTTCGCTTCCGGCGCTTACAGGTCATTTAAAGTACCTCTGTCCCTGGTCTCGAATATCATTAGAAAGGGCACACCCCTGATGCTCAATGAGGTAATCTGGGCCGCAGGTATGACGAGGCTTACACAGTGCTATTCCCTCAGGGGAATGGACGTCGTTGCGGCCTTCAGTATCTCCCAGACTTTCTGGGGACTTTTCGGTACGATATTCCTGTCCATGGGAGCCACGGTCGGTATTGTAATCGGACAGAAACTGGGCGCAGGCGATATGAAGGAAGTGAAGTATACCGCATACAAACTTGTCGTACTGGGCTTTTTCATAAGCATAGTGACAGCGGTGCTTTACATCATCGCCTCGCAGTTTGTGCCTGAACTTTATTCGACGACACCCGAGATCAAGCGGATTGCGACGCGACTCATGATGATAGCGTCAATAGCCATGCCCGCGGACTCAATCTGCAACAGCACATATTTCGCGGTGCGTTCGGGCGGCAAGACCATCATAACCTTCATCATGGATGCGGGCTTTGTCTGGGCCGCGCTTGTTACGACAGCTTCGGTTCTGGTCCATTTCACCGCTCTGTCGGTCTTCTGGATTTACTTTATAATCCAGCTGCTCAACTACGTAAAGGCCGCCATAGGTGTTTACCTGACCATGGACGGTAAGTGGATAAACAACCTCATAAATGAAAACGCACAGCCGGCTTAAAAGCCGATGTGCGTTTTTGTTTTTGTATCGATGATGTACCCGCCGCCGGGTGGTGACTGCCACTCGTAGCGGTTTTTGTTTTCTTCGGGGAAGAGCAGTGTCATTATCGCGGCGATGACACCTCCGTGTGTCACGATGAGCGTGTCGCGGTCCTCTTCGAGGATTCTGTCAAGAGCCTTCGTGACGCGCTTTACAAGGTCAAGGCCGCTCTCACCGCCCGGCGTCCTGTTAGCCTCGTTGTCACCGGAGAGCCAGAGCTGATAGTCCTCGGTGTCCTTCAGGCTGTCATAGTTTTGCATCTCAAATGCGCCGAAGTTCATCTCGCAAAAGGAGGGGTCAATCTCATGGGGGAAGCTCCCGAAGAGAATCTTCAGGGTTTCCTCACATCTGAGTTTGCCGCTTGTGATTACATGGAAGCCTTCCGCTGAAAGTTCCGTTCCTTTTTTCATAAGCTGCGCCTTGCCGTTTTCTGAAAGGCCGATGTCGGTCGAGCCGCAGTAGAGACGCTTTTCATTTGCCTCGGTCATGCCGTGACGGATAAGTATGAGTTTCATTTTATACGCTGCTCCAGTCCGCAGAAGATGCGGTATACTTCGTCTGATTTCTCTGAGAGTTTTGCGCACTGACGTCCCGTCTCTTCACGCCACTCGCGCAGTTTCGGTTCGACGGGTACGACACCGCAGAAGATATCCTCGCAGATGATTATCTGTTCTTCAGCCGGAACAAAGTCCACGGGCTGACTGTTTTCAATACGGGAGAGAATGTATTTCTCAAAATGATATATGCACGGCTTTGAAAGGTCGTGCTCTTTTTCGCAGTCGCAGATCTGTTCATCAGTCAGATTAAAATGTCTCTTTGCAAAGTCGAGTTTGCCCTGAAAGGCTCCTCCGATTATCAGTTTCATTGTAAGCCTCCTCAGATAAGAGCAAAGACTGCGACTCCGCAGACCTCTGCTATGGTCAGGGCATAGCCTGAAATGTCCCCTGATATGCCTTTAAGGGATTTTACGGCGCGCAGCAGGGAAAGACCGTATCCGGCAAGCACGGCGACGGAGACGAAGCCGTAGCGGCCGAGGAAGATAAAGCCTGCTGCGATACCCGCCGCGAGAATGACGGCAAGCGTTATTGCCTGAGGCATTTTTGCGGGATTTGCCTTGCTGTATTCACTGGTTCCGAGCGGCTTCATTGTTGTTACACAGAGGGCCGCTGCGGAGCGTGAGATTATCGGTATGAGCAGGAGGGAGAAGACATTCGCGTCAGGCTTTGCGCCTGCAAAGAGTGCGAACTGAATCATAACGAGAAGAATCGCATAAAGGACAGCGAAGGAGCCCACGTTCGGATCCTTGAGAATTCTGATTCGCTCCTCAACACTCTTATATGACTTTACCGCATCCGTGACATCCAGGAAGCCGTCAAAGTGTATTCCGCCCGTGAGCAGGAAAGGAACGGCCGTAAGTATTGCGGCACATATCACTCCCGGCAGATTTGTCAGCCTGAGCAGATATGCTGCAGCCGTCCATATGCCGCCAATCACTGCGCCGACGAGGGGGAGGAAGATGAGGATGTGATTCTTTGCGTCCTCATCCCATTTCTTAAAAGGGCTCGGGATGGCGCAGAACATGGAGAAGCACATGGTCAGGGCATTAAAGTATTTCTTCAAGTTTTTCGCCTCCCTTATGAAGAATCCTGTTTGTCGCACAGAGCTCAATCACCGCGTCGCATTCCTTTGCAAGCATATTGCCGGTTTCCGCCAGCAATCTGCGGTATTCTTCCGTGTATTCATCGTAAAGATTTGCGTCGGAGAAGATGAAGTCCGAGACAAATACGGCATTCTCTGCGCTTTTTGCCACTTCGGCGAGACCGTCAAAAGCCCTCTTCGGGCAGCGGTTTGCAAACATCTCGTTTGCGAGCAGGGCAGTGACACTGTCAATCAGAAGGGTGCCTTCAAGGTCCTTTGCCTGTGCGATGTCCTCTGAAATCTCCTTTGTGACAAAGCCCTGACCCTCGCGGTCTCTTATGTGGTTTTCTATTCGCTTTCTGTCCTCGTCATCGACGGGAACCATTGTGGCGATGTAGTATCTCGGGCCGTTGCCCGAAAGCTTCACGGCGAGTTCCTGAGCAAAGGAAGTCTTGCCGTTCTTGCATCCGCCGGTGATGAAAATTTTCATAGTCTTACCTTACCGTAAATGAGTCAGAACTCCTTATGGGTTCAAGATAGTCGTCGTTAATCTCTGCCTCTTCAAATGTTGCCATATTGTTCATGACGGCGCAGGCGTCTTCGAGAATCTGCATGGCTATCGGGCAGCCGGAGCCCTCGCCGAGACGCATGTCGAGGTCGAAGAGGGGGCGAAGATCAAGTTCGCCCATGGCGATACGATAGCCGATCTCAAACGAGGCGTGCGACGGGATAAAGTAGTCGCGCGCAGTCGGACAAATCCGCGCGGCACAGAGTGCCGCTACGGCTGAGATGAAGCCGTCAATGACAACGGGGCAGCGTGCCGCCGCCGCGCCGAGAAAGGCGCCTGTCATTGCGGCAATGTCGAAGCCTCCGACTTTTGCTATTATGTCAATTACGTCATTTCTGTCGGGCCTGTTGAGGTCTACGGCAGTTTCTATTGTTTTAATTTTCTTCTCGTATGCGTCGTCGGTTATGCCGGCTCCGCGGCCTGTCAGTTCCCTGACAGGTTTTCCGGTCAGGACCGCAAGTACTGCCGACGAGGTCGTGGTGTTGCCGATTCCCATCTCACCGATACCCAGTACATCGGCATCTTTTGCGGCGGCAGTCGCCTCCGCAATTCCCGTAGTTATGGCTTTCTCGGCCTCGTCGCGGGTCATGGCCGGGCCTTTGGATATGTTGTCCGTGCCTTTTCTTATTTTTCTGTCTATGACGCGGGGATCTGCGATATCCGTATTTACGCCCATATCGAAGACCTTAATCTCACAGCCGGTATGGTCTGCCAAAACGGCAGCACCTGTCTTCTTTCTTGTCAGATTGATTGTCTGGGCGAGAGTGACAGACTGAGGCGCACTCGCAACACCTTCCTCGATTACGCCGTTGTCGGCACAGAAGACGAGGAGGGTCTTTTTGTTTATCTCATTGCTGACCTTTCCGGTTATGCCGGCAATCTGGACGGACAGTTCCTCAAGCCTGCCGAGTGAACCCGGCGGCTTTGCCAGCATGTCCTGGCGCTCCCGGGCTTTTGCCATCGCGTCAGGATAAAGGGGAGATATGCTGTTTACGGTTTCTCTGATATCCATCTTAATATTCAATACCTTCTCTTGCGGCAATACCTCTGTCAAACGGGTGTCTGTATTTTCTCATCTCTGTCGCGTAATCCGCGAGCTCAAGAAGCTGACGTGCGGGGTCACGTCCGGTCAGAACAATTTCCTTTGTCTCCCTGTTGTCTCTGAGAAATGAGAGGAGTTCATCCCTGTCGATGAAGCCGTATGAGAATACCGAGACGGCTTCGTCAAGAACGATGAGATCGAAGTCTTTTGCCATACCTATGGCCTTTTTCATGGCTTCGGTATAACTCCTTTTTGTCACTTCTCTTTGGTCGTCAGTCATTGTGGCGTAACGGCCGTTGTATGTGTCGGGGTAGAAGAAAGTGATATTTTCAAGTGCTTTTAAAGACTTCACTTCACCTGAAGAACCGTCCTTGAAGAACTGAACGAAGAGGACTTTCATTCCGCTTCCTGCAGCCCTGGCCGCAAGGCCTGTTGCCGCCGTGGTCTTGCCTTTTCCTTCACCGAAATAGATGTGAATCATACGCCCGCCTCCAGTATTTCGTGAATGAGGTCCATGTCCAGAGCATCTCTTACGGTCTTTGCAAGGAGGTCGTACTGTTCCTCCTTGTAACCGCGGATGTCGAAGACGGCATTTTCGTCAAAGACGAGGCCGCGCTTTTCGTAGAGTGCCTTTACAACGGATTCGGCAATGCCGGGTTCGTCGAAAATGCCGTGGATATAGCTTCCGTAGACATTGTTGTTTTCTGTTACGGGAGATGTATCGCTGCTCTGTCCCATATGTATTTCATAACCTCTGTAGGGACGGCCCGAGAGGTCTGAGAAGATTCCGCCTATGCTGTCGAATCTGCCGTCCGTCTGGGTGCGTGTCTTCTCCTTTTCGAAGACAGTGTCGACGGGGAGGAGGCCGAGACCTCTTGTCTCGCCGCCGCCCTCGGTGCCGTAAGGATCGGCAATGCGCTCTCCCAGCATCTGAAATCCGCCGCATATGCCGAATACCGGTATACCGCGGGCGGCCCGTTTTTTAATCTCGGCCTCCAGACCGTTCTGGCGCAGCCAGAGGAGGTCAGAGATAGTGGACTTTGTGCCGGGAAGGATAATCATATCGGGATTTCCGAGCTCATGCACGCTTTTCACATATCGCAGTGACACACCTGAAAAACGTGAGAACGGGGAGAAGTCCGTAAAGTTTGAAATGCGGGGAAGGGAGATGACGGCAATGTCGATTTCTCTGCGCTCGCCGGATTTCAGGCGCTCGCTTAAGCTGTCCTCGTCATCTATGTCCGCCTTGGTGTAGGGAACTACGCCTGCGCACGGGATTTTTACAAGGTCATAAAGCATGTCGAGACCGGGTGCGAGAATCTCCTTGTCACCGCGGAATTTGTTGATGACAGTGGCTTTTACCATTTCCCTCTCATCGGGCTGAAGCAGGGCGAGAGTGCCGTAGAGCTGGGCGAAAACACCGCCTCTGTCTATGTCTCCGACGAGGAGGACGGGCGCCTTGGCAAGTTTCGCCATTCCCATATTTACTATGTCGTCTTCCTTAAGGTTTATTTCCGCCGGACTTCCGGCGCCCTCGATGACGATTATATCGTACTCGTCCGCAAGCTTTTCATAAGCCTGCATTATCTCCGGTATGAGCTGCTTTTTGTATCTGAAATAATCAGCGGCAGACATATTGCCTCTGACTTCGCCGTTTACAATCACCTGTGAGCCCACGTCGGTCGTGGGCTTTAAAAGTACGGGATTCATTGAGACATGAGGAGCAATGCCGGCCGCCTCTGCCTGGACGACCTGCGCGCGTCCCATTTCAAGTCCTTCCTCTGTTATAAAGGAGTTGAGAGCCATGTTCTGGGACTTGAAAGGCGCGACCTTTTTGCCGTCCTGCGCAAATATGCGGCAGAGGGCGGCGCAGATAAGGCTCTTGCCCGCATTGGACATGGTGCCCTGCACCATGATGGGTCTGGCTTTACTCATCGGCGTATCTCCTTTATCGCGGCTATGAGTGTGTCGTTCTCTTCCCTTGTCCTGACAGCTATTCTGACAAAGCCTTTCTGCAGGCCCTTCTCATATGAGCAGTCGCGGATGAGAATTCTTCTCTCCTTGAGTTTTCCGTAGAGGTCCTTCTCCGAGTAGAGGAGGATGAAGTTTGTCGCGCTGTCGTAGACCTTGAGACCGGGAATCTTCTTCAGTTCCTCGGTGACTCTCTTGCGCTCGGAGAGGAGGGTGTTTATCTGTGCCTTTATGTCGCCTGAGCACTCCAGCGCGGCGAGGCCGGCAGTCTGCGCCAGTGTGGAGACGTTCCAGCACTGGGACTTCTCAGCCATTTTGTTCAGGAAGACCCTGTCGGTTGAGATGGCATAGCCGAGCCGGACTCCCGCAAGTGCGAAGTCCTTGGTGAATGCCTTGAGCGCGACGATATTCGGATAGCGGCTTAAGAGAGCCGGGAAATTGTAGAGGAAAGGTGTCTCCGTGAGGGGGAGGAAGGTGACGTCGAGCAGTACACGGATGCCCGTGGCTGCAATCTTTTCAATGCCTTCCGGCGGAATGAGCGCACCTGTCGGATTGTTCGGGGAACAGAGGAAGATGGCCTCGTAGTTCTCAAGGCCCTTATCCGCATTGTTTACGAAGGGCTTGCCCGCGGCGTTCATTGCCGTCTCATATTCGCAGAAAGTTGGAATTGGTATGACAGACGGCTTGTTTCCGTCGAGGGCCGCGGCAAATGAATATATTAAATCAGCAGCACCGTTGCCGCAGAGAATGTTCTCTCTGCCGATGCCTTCCCGCTCTTCAAGCTTCTTGCGAAGTTCTGAGCAGTAGGGGTCAGGGTATCTGTCTGCATTGTCGACAGCCTTCGCCACTGCAAGTTTTATATGCGGATGCACGCCCCACGGATTCACATTCGAGGAGAAGTCCATGAGAACATCGTTGTGATAGATGTCACCGCCGTGCGGGTTTATCTGATTTAAAAGCATAACATCACCAGTGTCCTTGTTAACAGTGTGAGGGCGAGCATCAGGGCTGATGTGGCATACATCAGATTGCATGCTCTTTCTATGTCTTTCGGCTCAATCTCTTTTATCGGGTCCCCGATATACGGTTTGTCATGCAGGACTCCTCCGTATGTGGCGGGACCGAGAAGCTGAAGGTCAAGTGCGCCTGCGCATACGGATTCGGTCTGCGCCGAGTTGGGACTCGCGTGCTTTAAGCGGTCCCGCCTGAATATTCTCAGAGCGTTTTTCGCATCCAGCCTTAAAAGTGCGCTTGCGACTATCATCAGTGCCGCAGCGAGTCTTGACGGAATGAAGTTAACTATATCGTCAAGTTTTGCGGCAGCTCTTCCGAAGAAGATGTATTTGTCGTTTTTGTATCCTATCATTGAGTCGAGAGTGTTGACTGACTTGTAGAAGAAACCGCCGACAGGGCCGAAAAGCATCATCCAGAAGAGGGGTGCCGCGACACCGTCCGATGTGCTCTCCGCGACTGTCTCGACTGCTGCGCGCGTGATGCCTTTTTCGTCGAGTTTCTTCGTGTCGCGGCCGACAATCATTGAGACTGCATTTCTCGCGCCCTCAATATCTTCCTCAAAAAGACATTTCTTAACCTTGTCCGCTTCTCTCTGAAGCTGTCTGGCTGAGATGAGCTGCCAGCACATGAGGGTGCAGAGGAAGAAGTAGAGATAAGGGAGATAACGCGCTGAGAGTATGAGGAGCAGGAGAGGAACAAGTGTGGATACCGAAACGGTAATGCCCGCTGCAAGCGCTCCGGTCTTTAAGTCCCGTTCGTCGTTTTCGCCGTGACGGAGTTTTTCGTCAAGGTAACTTATCAGTTTTCCGATTAGTCTTACCGGATGCGGGAATGACGGAGGATCACCCAGGAAGAAATCCAGGATGAAGCCTGCAAGTATCGCATATGTCTGGTAAATAATGAAATACTTCAATTATCTGCCTCCGCGCATTGTGAATATCCATACCGGATTAAGTGAATTCATAAGGTGGTAGTCGCCGGCCGCTCTTGAGCGGGAGACACTTACCGAGACGGCCTCGAATTCCTCAAACCTCTTTGCGAGGCTGCTCGCTTCAGTCTGTGTCTCGAGCGTTATGGCGTTGACGACTATGACGGCGTTTCTGTTCTTCTCAAGTACGGTGTCGATTATCTGTTCAAGATTTCCTGAGGAACCGCCGATAAAGACGCAGTCGGGGGCGGGGAGGTCCGCGAGAGCCTCCGGTGCTTCACCGACGATGTCGATTATATTGTCAGTTCTGAATTTAATTCTGTTCTGCCTGATGAGGTCGACGGCTTCCGCCTTTTTCTCTATGGCATATACTTTTCCGTCCTCAGCGAGGAGGGCACATTCAACCGAGACGGAGCCTGTGCCGGCACCTACGTCCCAGATGATGGAATCGTTTTTGATTTTAAGTTTTGACAGTGATACTGCTCTTATCTCCGCCTTGGTCATGGGAACGTCTCCGCGGATGAATTCATCGTCCGGGATTCCTATGGCAGCGGCTTTTTCGGCATAAGGATTCTCAACGAAAACGATTGAGAGAGGATCGAAATCCATGCCCTCGAGCTGCGAAGCAGTGCCCGCGGTATATCTCTCGTTTTCACAGGAGAGATTCTCACCCACGGTGACTTTCAGGTCGCCCAGACCGTATTCGATGAGTTTGCTGATTATGCTCTTCGGAGAACTGTTTCCGCCTGTCAGTATGAAAGTCTTAATGTTCCTGCAGATTTTGAGAATCGGGTTCTCATCCTTGCCGTGGAGGCTGATGAGCGCGGCGTCGTCCCAGGAGATACCGAGGTCGGCGGCAAAGAGAATGGGAGAGGCAATGCCGGGAATCAGCGCAGCGTCCGGTATTGCTTCCCTGAGCTTCTTTGCGCCGCTGTAAAAGCCGACATCGCCGCGCATGACGAGCGCAGCGTTCTTAATCTCCGGATGGCTGTCCAGAATATCTTTTACCTTTTCGGGCAGGTATTCGAAGTATACGGGTTTGTCGATTTCCAGGGAGTCGACTACGGATTCTGCTCCGAGTACGGCATCGCAGGAGGCGAGAGCCTCTTTTGCCTCGGCAGTAAGAAGGTCGGCTGAGCCCGGTCCGATTCCGATTATTGTCACTCTGCTCATAAGTATCTCCTTTTAAGCTTTGCTGTCGCTTCGTCAAGCATGAGGCCTTCGGTCTGCGGCGGCAGGCCTATGATTACTGGCACCGCGCCGGCATCCTTTGCCGCACGGATTTTCTCGTCAAAGCCGCCGCTCTTTCCGGACATCTTGGTCACCATGTATGTCGCATTTATCTTTTTAAGCTGCTCAAGGTTTTCTTCATATGAAAACGGACCTTGGGCGGCAATAATATGCTCATCGTCAAAGCCCGCTTCTCTGCAGGCTTCAAGGGAGGAGTCAACCGGCAGTACCCTTGCCCAGATTCTTGAAAGATCAAGGCCCGCATATACGGAGAGTTCCTTTGAACCTGTGGTCAGGAGCACGTTGCCGTCTGTTTTTTCGATAAAGTTTTTCGCGTCTTCCGCGCTGTTGACACAGACTGCATCGCTTATTGTCTTATCTTCTTCACGCAGTATCCTCATTACGGGAACGGATGCGGCTTCCTTTATGTTTTCAGTCACTTCCACGGCGTAGGGGTGTGTCGCATCGATGATGAGCTCGAATCCTTCGCTTTCGAAGAATGCTCTCATATCATCTGCGCTCATCCTGCCGGTATGGACCGTGATGCCGTCCAGCAGTTCTTCGCCGTATTCCGTCGCGACGCAGGCGGTGAGGTCGACTGCGTCCTTCAGAAGGTTTGCAATGACCCGGCCTTCGGTCGTTCCCGCAAACAGGCAGACCTTACTTTTCATATACATATCCTCTGGGGGTCACCATTTTTCCGTCGACAATCTTCGTTTTGGAATTGCCGATAAAGACGGTCGTAAACATGTCCGCCGAATAGTCCTTAAGCTCTGCGAGAGTCATGAGTTTCATCTCTTCGCCTTCGCGTCCGATGTTCTTTACAATACCGCATACGGTATCGGGAGAACGGTGCTTTAAGACCATGTCACAGGCATGTGAGAGGTAGTCGGCTCGTTTCTTGCTGGACGGGTTGTAGAGGACGATACAGAGGTCCCCTGATGAAGCGCCCTCAAGTCTCTGCTCAATGACCTCCATCGGAGTCAGCAGGTCGGAGAGGCTTATAACGGCGAAGTCGCAGGTGAGGGGAGAGCCTAAGGCGGCTGAGCCCGAAACTGCGGCGGTAACGCCCGGAATGACTTCAATCTCAACACCGTATTCTCCGGCGAGTTCGATTATCGGGGATGCCATGCCGTAGATGCCTGCATCGCCGGAGCATACCATGGCTATTGTCTTTCCTTCCGCGGCTTTCTCAAGGGCCAGGCGGCAGCGCTCGACCTCCTGCATCATCGGGGTGGAAAAGAACTCCTTGTCGGGGAAGTGAGGCTTCAGCAGATCACAGTAGACAGTGTAGCCGACGATTACGTCAGCTGCTTCAATTGTTTTTATTGCCTGAAGGGTCATGCCTTCATAACTTCCGGGGCCTATGCCCACTACGCTCAGTTTTTTCAAAACTCAATCCTCCGGTCCTTTACGGATACGGCGACCGTTATGCCGCCTTTTGCGGTCTTGCCGACAATCAGTCTGCCGCCCTGCGCAACTGCAGCACGTTCACAGACATTGCCGACACCCGTCATCTCTTTTACGAAGTCGGATTCGTCAAACTCACCCTGTATGTCGTTTAAAGCTTCGGCGCTGTAAAACGCGGTCGGTACACCGAAATGCTCGGCGCAGGCGAGAAGACCTTCTTCATCCTTTTTTATGTCAATTGAAGCGATATGGTCAATCGCTTTTTCATCGATTTCATTGTCTTTCAGAACTTCTTTCACGGCATCAATGAGCCTCTGCGCCTCTGTGCCGCGCTTGCAGCCTATGCCTACGGTTACGACAGAAGGAACAAGCCGGAGCGTCTCCCTGTACGGCTCAGCCGTCTTTATGCCTATGTAGATGCCGAGGTCTCCGGAGCCGCTTTTTACAAGCCCCTTCGGCAGGCATCCGGGCAACTCATATTCCGAAGATATCGGAATGTCTCTTTCGAGTATCGCGGCGGAGATTTTCTTTGCCGTCTCCATTGAGGAGATTGAGCAGCCGTGTGTCGCTGCCCATGCGTCACAGGAGAATCTTCCGGCTCCGTCGGTTGCGGTAGTGATAACCGCTTCCGCTCCTATCCTGCCGGCAATCTCTTTTGCGAGGGCGTTGGCGCCGCCTATGTGGCCCGAGAGCAGGGAGATTACATGACGTCCCTGATCGTCTATGACGAGGACGGCAGGGTCGGTGGTCTTGCTCTCGAGGTACGGCGCCACGAGGCGGACGGCAATGCCGGCCGCGCATATGAAGATTAAGGCATCGCTCTCTTTGAAGAGTGTACCTAAGTCATCGTGTTCCTTGAACCTGACGGTCGTCTCACCGTCCATGCTTTTTGCCAGTCCTTCGGCCAACTTCAGGCCGTTTTCGGAAAAGCAGAGGATGGCTGTTTTCATTACTTTACCTCGCGGAATTCTGTGGGGAAGGTGGGGTCATAGAGCTTTGAGCGGTCAAAGTCATCGCCCAGGAAACCGCCCACGGTTATGAGGGCGAGTTTTGTTATATTGTTCTCTTTCGCAGTCTGTTCAAGAGTGCCGACCGTGCAGCGGAAGACCTTCTCGTCCGGCCAAGATGCCTTGTAGACAATCGCAGCGGGGGAATCGGGGCTGTAGCCGCCGGCTATGAGTTCCTCGGTCACTTTTCCGAGGAGACCCGTGCTGAGGTAGAGAACTATTGTTGAGTTGTGCTTTGCAAGCTCGGAGAGTTTCTCGCTGTCGGGGACATCCGTCCTGCCTGCAACACGCGTGATGATAACTGTCTGTGAGACATTCGGCAGGGTGTACTCCGCTTTAAGGGCGGCTGCGGCGCCTGAGAAGGCGCTCACACCGGGCGTTATGTCATATTCAAAACCAAGTCTGTCAAACTCGGTCATCTGCTCTCTTATCGCGCCGTAGAGTGAGGGGTCACCGGTGTGAAGGCGTACGGTCGTCTTGCCGTCCGCCTCCGCAGCCGTTATTTTTTCAATGACTTCCTCGAGTGTCATTACGGCACTGTCATATTTCTCGGCTCCGGGCTTTGCGAAGTCGAGAAGTTCCTTGTTTACCAGGGAGCCTGCATAGATTATTACGTCCGCCTCTTCGAGGAACTTCTTTCCGCGGAGAGTTATGAGATCTGTTGCGCCGCATCCGGCACCTACAATATGAATCATATGTCGTATTCCTCCCTGATGGATTTCAGCAGATTTTCAGCATCTGCCGTTTCAAGAAGCAGTCCGCTTTTGTTTGAAAAGGCGATTGCTCCGGTTCTTAATTTTCCCGTCTTTATATTTTCACCGATTCTTTCGGCTATGTTTTTCAGTGTTCTGTCTTTGATTCCCTTCTGCTCAGCTATGTCGAGCATGTCGTCCGTCATGACGGAGGAGAGAAGGGCCTTTGTGGTCTCTTCGTCCGCACCGGCACATTCGGCAAAGATCTCTGCTCTCCGGTCTCCGTATTTTGAGTGTGTGTTTTTCACGCCTCCGGCGAGCTTTATCAGTTTTCCGACATGGCCTATGAGAAGGGCGGAGTCAAAGCCCATTTCAGCGGCGAGGTCAAATGCGTCACCGATGAAGTTTGAGGTCATGACCGCAATTTCGGGATCGATTCCGAGCTCATCCCTGATGAAGTCGGCACCGTAGTTGCCGGGGACGAACAGAATGTTTCGTCTGCCTTCGGCACGCCTGACAGAGAGCTCGGTCCTTATGGTTTCAACGACGGCCTCATCGCTCATGGGCTCAACAATTCCGGTGGTGCCGAGTATTGAGATGCCGCCTTCGATTCCGAGGCGCCCGTTGAATGTCTTCTTTGCGATCTCG
>JAEEGF011849859.1_pt1 | contig 16019 bp, 14 predicted proteins | sample 9134171 | NCBI WGS metagenome assembly JAEEGF01 (sample SAMN16246542, study PRJNA631951) | gut metagenome | biome: gut microbiome; feature: rumen; material: AP-attached | host: Bos | place: Iran: Karaj | collected 2018-10
GCTTGCGCTGTAGTCTGAATCCCAGTCTTTTCCGACGAAATAGTCATCATAGATTTCCGAAAGTTCCGTGGGAACGGAAGTACCGGCATAATCCCACATATCATAGACCTGGTCAAAAACGTACCATTCGTTCTGCTGCAGGTAATATGTGGTATCGTCATAGGAATAATAGCCGTTGTGCCTGCTCTTAAATATGTTCGATCCGATCGTTCCGATAAAAAACGCGGCAATGGCTACAATGATCGTAGTCATGAAAGCTTTGTTCTTAGGTGCACGCCCCAATGACGCATTCCCCGACTGTCCGCTCCGCTCGTTCAAGCCTTTCTGGTGGACTATCTCGTCTTTCAGCTTCTGATAGAGCTCATGTACCGCATACGCCTCGTCCTTGCCCTTGTATCTCACAGCTCTGGTGCCGTCGTCCTTGTTTTTGTAGACCACGAAGTCACCGTTCTCGTCCTGATAGATGCCGAACGCTCTGGCTTCTTTTATGTCTTTTCCGATGAAGAATCTTGTCACAGACTCGGGCGGAAGCTTTCTCGCCCTGTACCAGTCGGCAAGTTCCGCTATGGTCTTCGGACGTCTGTCTGCGTCGTTCTGGGACGGATTTGCGGCTCCACAGTGCGGACAGTTCCGCTCGGTATCTTCATAGGTATTGTCGCAGTATTCACATTTTATCTTCATCTGTTCTCCTTATCCCGTTCCGCCACCGCTTCAGGAACGCTTAAACTTTGAAAAATCAAACATATCGCCCAGAGTCACGCCCTTTTCTTCAGGCTCCATGACTTCTTTTATTTTTTTAAGTGTAGTCTTGAACAGCTTTTCGTCCTTGAAATATTTGAACAAAATGCCTGTATTTCTCGCATCGCAGAGCGCGTCGTGCTCCTGCCCGGAAAAATCGATGCCGAGAGTAAAAAGCGCTGTCTTAAGTGACAGGTTTTTCTGAAAGCCTATCACCCGGTCAAATTCCTTCTGGAAATCATTCCAGGGTTCGGAAAAAAGGTGTTTTTCATTTTCCGTGACTTCGTAATTTTTTAAAGCGATCTCTTTTGATATCTGGCTGTAATCGGTATCGCCCCAGGCATGTATCTCCGTCTTTTCTTTTGCGGATAAGCACCACCTGGAAAAACTTTTAAGTGCCTCGTTGAACCCCGGAGCATCGGCGACCATCTCATATGTGATCCCCGTGAGTTTTGTGATCTTTCCCACTATGGTGTCGTTGTATTCAGGCCGCACATAGGTCTTAAAGCACGATATCTCGTTGTAGCTCTCGTCAAGCATGACGGCACCGATCTCTATGGTCTCTGTGGAAAGACCGGTGCTCAAAAAGGATTCACGCTTCGTCTGGTTCATCTCAAGATCGACCACAATATGCTTCATGTATCCGCTCCTCTGATGGATCGTCCGATCGTTGTGTTTTTCAGTCTGTAACTTTATCATTTTACCACAAGAATCTGTTTTCGCACATATCTTTTTTTCGTAAAAAGAAATTTGTAAAGGCCCTGCACGTCAAAGCACGTCTATGACGCGGAAGCCATAAAAAAGAGGCGGCAAGTGCCGCCTCGGTAAAGCCTGTATATTCTTATTCCGTACGATCGTCAGTCGATGATCACCGTGGTACTGGAGCTCACATAGGATGTGCTCTCTTTGTAGTTTACGGAAACGAACTGGGCATCGTTGTTCATAACGGCGGGCTTATCGTAGCTCTGTCCGTTCTTCCATGCTTCCATCTTTTCAAGTGTCCTCGAAAGCGTCTGCTTGCAGATCTCCGGCATCTGATCGTCGCCGCCGAACATGTCCGCTACCTGCTTGTAGCCTTCCTTTACCGCATCCATGAGTTTATCCGCATATTGCGGATCGTCACCGGATATGGCTATCGCAAACTGCACCATGCGTTCGCTGGTCTGCTCCACGCCCCAGTAGCCGTTCTCGGAAATATCCTCTGCCGCCTGGGCGCTCACTTCGGGATCTACGGGAAGATCGCCGTCCCTGATCCCCTTAAGAGCCTCAGTGAGTCCTGAATCTGTCTTAAGCCCTGTGAGGAAATCCACGTCATTCTGCTCCACAGGAATGCCTTTTATCTTGCAATACTGTCTGTTCAGTATCTTTTCGATGATGCTGCGGAGTCTCTCCATTCTGGCTTCCGCATCGGCTTTAAGCTTTTCTATGGTCATAGCGTGATCCGCCATTTTGCCCACAGTCATCTTACCGTGATCGTTTCCGGTCTTTTCCGCATTGTCCGTTTTTGCGTTGTCTGCGGCCTTTACGCCGGCGGAACCTGTGCTGTACATGATCGTCGTGGACGTGCTGACGGAATATGACTCCGAATATGAGATCTGCACGGACATGCCCTTGGAAGGTGTCTCTTTTTCCTGAGGCGCAGGTTGCGGCTGAGGTTGAGGTTTTGCGGGTTTCGCATAGGTTATGGGAGCCTGCGGTTCGGTCTCTGCCTTCTCGTAAGTGGCTTCGGGAGTATGCTCGTTTCCCGTTGCCTTTCCGGCCTTGCCGTTCTTTTCCCATCCCAAATGTTTTCCGTTGTCGTGCTCGTTCCGCTTTTGAACGTTCTTGTTCTTTTCGTTGTTTTTCAGATTTTCGTAGCCTGAGTTTTGGGAAATAAGGTTAACATCCATGTTCTGTCCTTTCCGGAGGAATATCCTCCTGTCAAATGCGCCCGTGTAAGTAAAAGTCATCCTTGCCTTTTGTACCCGCCGGGCAGACTACCGTCAAAATATATATCGGCATAAATCTTAAAAACTTTAGTAATGTGCAAAAATATTTTTTTCGGGTCACTCTCTTCTGTGCTCGTCCCTTTTGAATTTCATGTCATACATCTTTGCATCTGCCGTTTCGACAAACTCGTCTATATCGTTTTCCCCTTCGGCAAGCGACCTGAACACCGTTCCGTAGCTCACTCCCAGCTTGTAAGGCCTGTCATGCTCCCTGTTGTAGTCTGTGATGATGCGGTCCACCTTTTCCCCGAGTTTCCCCGGATTCTCATCGTCAGGGTCCAGCGCCGCCATGAGCAAAAACTCATCGCCTCCCGTGCGCACGATCCTCGAGCCCTTCGGCGCGGAATCGCGGAGCGCGCCGGAACAGACCGCTATCGCTTCATCCCCCGCTGAATGTCCGAAAGTGTCATTTAAATATTTCAGGCCGTTTACATCAGCAACACAGACAAATACATGCTTTCCTTCTTCTTTCGCCTGGCGGAGCACAATGTCCGTGTAATACTTCATACCCTTCCGGTTATAGCATCCCGTCTGGTCGTCACGCATGTTTTCTTCAAAAAGTTCTTCAAATCTGAACTTGAGATCCTCTATCAGCGCCCTCTGTTCTTTTTCCTCAAGCAGTTCACGTCTTTTACGCTCGTCGATGTCACGCATGAGGAAAATGAAATCATGTCCGTGCGCCGCATCTTCCTCTGTAGCGTGGCAAAACGTGATCTCGGACCAGTAATAATGCATGTTCGTGTGACGCAGCCTGCACTCAAGAGAGGTAAAAACCCTGTTTTTAAGTACACCCGGAAAATACCCCGGATCCATGAATCTTTCAAAAGCTTCGCGGTCTTCAGGATGCACATTCTCATAGAGACACCCGCAAAACGCCTTAAAATCCTCGCAGTCTCCGGATAAGGTCTTTAACTCGTCATTGTGATCGATCATGAAAAAGTGCATGGTCTCGTCGTTTACCTTTAAGATCATCTGGTAAAGACTCTTTATCACATTGGCTACCTGTTGTTTTTCTTTGTTGTCCTTAATCATTTTATCAGCTCTTTTCTTTCCTGTTTCTTACTTTTCAAGATATCCCAATACGCTGTCAACGAGCGCGATCCCGGCAGGGTCATTGGGTGAAAGGTCAAACCCGAAATATACAAATTCCGCGTTCCCGTCCTTCATCACAAAAAGCGGCGATTTCGGTTCGTTGTCAGAGAAATTCGGCACAGTCTCGACCACGGGCTTAACGGGCTTTTCAATATCTTTTATCCTCACCGAATATGAATTTTCGATTGGCTTTTTCCACTGATAATCCGCATATTTTTCTGTCGGGAAGCTGTTCAGCACCGCACTGTCGTTATCGATGATAAAGCCCACAGGCGCTTCAGACGGAAAATGCACAGGAGACCAGAAGACCGGGATAAAGCTGTTTTTCACCGTCTTTTCCTTACCGAAAAACTCAGGGGTGAGAAGGAATCTGCCTCCCTCTTTCAGCGCTCTTTCATATGCTTCGCGGTCTCTTACCATCCGGCTTTCAGGGATCGTTTTTCTTATGTTTGTGTCTTTCTTATATACAAAAAGCCGCCATGAATTTGTATATGTCCGGTCTCCCTTGACACTTATCCTCACTTTGATGAGTGAATTACGTTTCACCATGTCGAGCGGGATGTCTATGGGCGTCTTGTCACCTGTTGCCGGGTATTCGACTGTAAATATCTCTTTTCCCTCGGTGACATTTTCAAGGGTCACATTGTAAACAGGGGATTTTATCTCACTCAGACCACTGTCGTAAAGCGAGATGAATCCGGTCAGGTGTTCGTCCGAAGCAAACTGTCTCTTTGCCCAGAGGAGCGGCACCACTTCTGAGCAGAACTCTCTCCATTTTTCAGGCTCTATCACGCTTTTGCTTTCAAACATCACATCAAGAATGCCCACAGTTGCCGTGCTCTGTCCTGTGTAATCGGTGAGCGAAAGGAGCTGGAATCCTCCCATTCCTTTGGTGCGGAGCACCGCCTCTATGTCCTCTTTGTAGAGCTTTGCAGCGAGGTCTCCGGAAGCCTTGATGTACTCGGAAAGTCGCTCGTACACCCCGTGTTGCTTCATGCTCTTACGGATCACGTCAAAATTTACGGGAAGCATCGCGCCGGTGTATTTTTCGCAGATATCCACATCGGGATAGATGCAGTACTGTCCGACTTCAAACGAAGTGAACGGAACCGGCACTTTTTCACGCATCTCGTCATAATTTACGGTAGTGGACTCTGCGACTTCGTCATGCAGGAACTGTATCCGCGCCTTGTTGTGAAGTATCTCGAACGCACAGAGATAGTCCTCGCTTGCGCTCAGAGGATGGTCAAAGTTTGAAGACATCGTATAGAGCCTTCTGTCGTCATGCGCCTTCATTTCCTCTGTGATCGTATCAAGAAGCGCATAGTCCCCGAGGTTTTCGTTTCCGTTTGAGAAAAACACAAATGAAGGGTGATTACCGTAGGTCTCGCTGATCCTCAGCGCTTCGTCCCTGTAGTAAAGTCTGTGCCACTCATCATCGCCAAGTTCCATCGGAGTGACATCACGGTTCAGCCACAGAGGCATTTCCACTCCGAGATAGATGCCAAGCCTGTCGGCAGCTTCAAATGCCGCTTCCGGAGGGCACCAGGCGTGAAATCTCACATGGTTCATGCCGTATTTCTTAAGGGTCCGGAAATGCTTTTCCCATGTCTCCTCGTCCATCGGAGGATAGCCTGTGAGCGGATACTGCGCGCAGTTTATCGTGCCTCTTAAAGCCAAGGGGCGTGAATCTATCATAAAACTCTTGTCTTTCACATAAAGCTTGCGGATGCCGAATCGAACGGTATATTCATCCACCGTTTCCTTTCCGCATCCTTCCCCGACGTTTTCCGGGACAAGCTTCACTGTAAGAGTGCAAAGCCCTGTGTTAAACTCATTCCAATGGTTCGCTTTTTCGCTTATGATTTCGGCTATGCCAAGTTCAAAGCGGTTTCTCTGTTTTTTGGAAAACAGCTCTATCGACTGGACTGCGCATACCACAGCCCCGGACGGCGCGGTAAGTGTATATTCCAGTCTTGCGGGCACAGTCTCCATCGGAACATGCCTATCGCTAACAGTGACTGTCGAGACCTTTAAGATGCTCCCTTCAGGAAATGCCTGTACGGAGTCGATGTGGTCCACAGGTCTCGCCTGCAGCTCCATCCTTCCGATAACTCCGTTCCAGTAGCCTTGCGTGTCCACGCTGTAGCCGCTTGCCATATCGCCCATGTTCAGGATATTTGAGTTGTCGACCTCAAGGCGGATCCTGTGTTTTCCCTTGAATCCGGTAAACAAGGGCTTTCCTTTGCCGTCCACTCTGTCAGTGAGCCTATAGACATGGGGCGTGGAAAGTCCGATCACGCCACGGCCCACAAGGATGTCATCAAACCAGAGCTTTGACGCGATGTTCACTCTTTCAAGGAAAATGCAAAGATCCCGGCCCTCAAATTCCTCGGGGACCTCGATCTCTCTTTCGTAGTACAGTTTTCCTATGTATTCAAAACGCTCCACAGGCGCCCTCAAAGCCTCCCTGCAGTATTCGTCGTAATACTTCGCTTCGCGCCCTATCCCGTTTTCGCACGATGAACCCGGAAGCGTCACATCACGGTCCACATCGCCATTTTCACTTGTGCAATGCCATTTTCCGGAAAGATTCAAAATGTCCATATGTGTATATTCCACCTTGTTTTTATTTGCAGAAACTGTTTATTCATTGTCACACATTTGAGTTTAAAAATCAAATAATGCTTTTATAAAAAAGCGGCCGGACAAGCCGACCGCCTATGTTCTGGTAACTCCTATCTTTTTTTCCGATACGTTTTTCTACGGGTTCACACCGAAAGGTCCACCTGGTGCACTGTTCCCGCGCCGCCCGATTCTTTAAGGAAAACGCCTGTGCTCCTTATCACGCCGTCTGTCTTGTGATCGTCGTTTTTAAGGGAGTATTCGGTGGATGCTCTTCCAAGGTAGATCGCGCCCACGTCAGCGTCCTTAAGTGAAAGCATCTTGTTGTTTCCTGCATCGTCCTTTGTCCAGATGACGAGATCTTTGAAAACATCGTCATTCTCGTCAATCCAGCCGTTTTTATCCGAGTCGTATGCCTCAAGATCTTTAAAACCGTCACCGGATCTTGTGCCGAAAAGCTCGGAACCGTCGTTTATCTTTCCGTCCTTGTTCTTGTCAAGAGCAAGGAAACCGGAGCCTTCCGCCGCAAGTGAGATCTCGTCCTCTTTTCCGTCGGAATCGATGTCAAACATGAATTTCTTGTCGGAAATGATGTCAGCGTTACCCTTCAGATTGAAAACCAGCGGGTCCTTTACGGTAAAGCTTTCCATCATCATGCTGTCATACTTTTCGCAGAACGCCCTCGACATTTCCACATCAACGTTAAAGCCGATAGTCCTGCCGTCTGTGGTCTTTACCGCGCCCGTCGCTCTGTATGCGGTATGTTCTGCCTCTGTATAAAACGCGGACTGCACGGTAATGCGTGTGAAGGTGTTTGACGGAAGCGAGATCCTTGCTCCTTTTGCTCCGCCTTTTGCAACGACTTCCGCAGCGGGCGGCGCCGCAGCTCCGACCTTGGGACATGCCGCATTTGAAGGCGCTGCGCCTCCTGTGGTCATCTCACTCGTAAGCTCCTTCATGTCGTTCTCGACACTGTTAGAACTGCGCTTTCCTTCCCACATTTCTTTCAGCATCTCAAGAACGCGCTTCAAAACCTGAAGCTCGTAATCTTCAGCTGTGGAGATGGTTACAGGCTGGGCATTTGCCTTCCTGGTCTCCTCCATCTGCTTCATCATCGCGGCCAGCTGCTTTGCCTGGCCTTCCTTCTGCTTTTCCTTTTCCTCTGCGGCTTTCTCTTCCTTGTACTCCCTAAGCTGCTCGACCATAGTCTTTGAAGCGTCGGAAAGTTTGATCGTGGCTGCTTCGTCCGACCTTACCGTGATCTGCTCGCTGTGGGCTTCGAGGTGAGAATAATAATTCCTCGAGGAAGACATCTGGACATTACTTGACTCGATCTTCATACCGTTCTCCTTTCCATCCATGAAACAACGGACACGAATTCCTTTTCGTGTGAAACCCCTGCCCAAAGGGCACAATGAGGGTTTATCTTTTTTATCGGAAGGGCAGATGGAAATAATAATAGGCGCCGGAAAAGTTTATGATTTGTTTATTTTTTGTATTTCGCTGATTTTCAGGAATAAGACATTGTTATTTCTCCGTGAATGTTGTTTTGTTTTGCGCTCATATGATATATATTATTCTCAAATAACAGGTTCAGAAACCTTTAAACGGTCAAAACAGGTAAAGGAGACAAAACACATGGGAAAGTACGGAGCAGCAAAACATGACCCTTTTATCGATTCAAAAAGTTTTCAATGTCCGCATTGTGGTTCACCGCTGGACAGGGCATTTAACACACGTTGCCCGTTCTGCGGAAAAAGCACCGTGTCCGGAAGCTCATCGGGCAGACCTTTATACAAGAGTATTCTGTTCTGGATCCTGCTGATCTTCGTTTGCTCTGTTATTGTGATCACTATTGTAGAGACAAAGAAACACGAAGAACGCAAAGCGGCTGCTTCAAAGCCGGCTGTAACCGCAACGATTACGCCGGCTCCTACATCTTCAATGGATTCCGCTCAAAAATGATCTTGGTTTAGCCGAAGGTCATTTCACCTTTGTAAACGTATTTTTGGCAACTACTCCGCTTCCCATGTCGAGTAACACGATATCAATTGAGCCATCCGAATGGAATTCCAGTTCGTACGCCAGGAAACCCGTTATATAACTACCTCCCATAGTATTCCAATACGCATATCTTGCGGCTGTATTGGCCATTTCAACTTCGAAACCGCTGCCGATATTCTCGATCTTATCGTCGGTAAAGATTGCGTCAAGGTCCATAAGCCTTATCATTGAGCTGTCCCATTGGTACTTGGCAACAACATCAACCTCTGTGTTGTACACTATATCGCCAATCCTGTGGCACTTATGCTCCTCATCAAAGTAAAAGTGCATCGATCCGCCGTCTGCGGTAACATAATCCCCATAATAATCATCGATCGAATCGTAAACCTCCTGCAACGGAACCTCTGTAGGAGTTGGCGTAGGTGTGGGAGTATCTGTCGGTGTCGCCGGCACGGTTGTGGGCGTTGCTGTCAGATCAGCGGCTTTATTTCCGCTCTCTGCCGGTGCCTCCGTAGCCTCCGCCTTTTGTGTAACAACAGTCTCTTTCTGTCCTGAGGTTGAACTCGATGGATCCGTCACTTCCACAGTGCCTGTACCGCAGGCACTCAAGGCCAATAAACATACGGTTGTAAGTAATGTCAGTAGTTTTGTGTTTTTCATGTTTGGTCTCCTTTTTATTTGAATGTCTTATACTCCCATATCATGCCAAGTGATCCCAGCTGCTCCTCTGTAACCGCAGGAATGCTGTAGTAGAAAAAGTCGCTTCCGGGGAATTTGTGAGTACCGCCTCTGGTGTTTATGAGACATAACACGTTATCGCTCACGCGTACCCAGCGATCATCAAGGAAATCCATATAATCGCCCTCAAAGCGTACGGCAATCGGTGAAGCAGATTCATATTCCGCATATCTCAGCACGCCTTCTTCGGGGTGCTCCCACTTGTAATGAAGCACTTCCCGGCGATAGAGCCACGACGGTATCAACTCGCTGTCTTCGAAAATAAAGAAAGAATATTGGTTAACGTTATAACCGTCTTTGTCAAAATCCTCAACCACTATATTATCCCAGGAAACCTCCGGCCAGCTGTATTCCTGCTCCTTCCACTGATAAGTGTCCTGATCAAAAACAGGCTTTCCGTCTATTATCAACGACCGAAGCTCTACAAACTCCTCAAAGGTTTCCTTCTCATTATTCCAAGCCAGATAATCGCTTCCCACATGCAGATCTCCCAAGTATGACGAGATCATATCGAGAAGCACATCGTCCCTGCTCTTTGTATTGCTGAAGGTGGCAGAATCAAGCGGTTTGGAGCAATACATTCTGGAGCCTTCGCGGTACCCCTCTGCAGAATAAACATGCCCTGCAGGAATATACTCATCTTTTGACAGATAATACAGGACCATCGCCTTATCGCCGTTAACCGAGCTGTTATAAATATTCGCATCGCCGGTATAATCCCTGTAATACCCGTTTTCCCCTGTAAGCACCGATACATCTATGATCCCAAGGTCGGTATCCACGGGAATATCTATTCTTGCGGCGTACTGTACACATTTACCCGTAGCGTCAAAAGAAAACAAGGCATTAGTCTGAGTGGGCTTTCCTTCCGGGTCTGCATTGTCCCACGCGGTAATGATAAAATCATCCGTTTTCGGAGTGAAATACTGAAGGTCAAATGTTGAAGATTTATACCCGATTCCGTAATCATTTAAAAGACCCGCCAGCCCTTTCGCAGTCTCATCGTTTACGATAAGATCCGACTCGGTAAATGGTATCAAAACCTTTCTTGCATTGTCTCTGAATACGTAGAAATCACCGTTTTCAAAATCCCCGTATTTAAAATCTCCCAATGCATAAACGTCCTCAGCCGGAAATGTGATCATGAATTTTCCGTCTTTAAACACGTATTCCCCGCGGACAACGGTACGGCCCTTGTGTTTACCGTTCTCATCATAGTGATAGATTATATCGCAGTTCACGGAGTTTTCTTTCCAAACCTTATATGTAACGGAATAATCATCAAAGTTCATATCACATTCCACAACTCCGCTCAGATCATCGTCTATCAACGTGGTATCAATGATAAAGACAACTTTTCCGTTTCCGGTATCCGCTATACGGATAAGTCCGAAAGGAAAATCACTTCCTTGACTGTTTAAATTCTGGGAGCCTGCGGATGTGGGATTGGCGGCACCTGCGGTATTCTTCGCCGATTCACCTTCAGGCGCTTTGGTCGCAGTCTTGTCTGTCTTTTGAGTTTGTTCGCCAGTACCGTTTTTCTCACCGCATGCGCTCAAAGCAAGAACAAATAAGGATATGCATACAAGCATTATCAGCAGTTTTACTTTTCTCATATCGGTCTCCTCTTTGGACTGTCGGGTCCGGATTTTCTTATTCTTCAGTGTTCATCATATTCTCTGGTCTCAACCAGATTAAAGTATTCCGTACAGGTATAGCCATCAAAATAAGTCACAACGAAAGCTGAATCACCCGAGACCGTCAGGTATCCATCTCCGTTAATTCCGCTAAAATATTTCACCTTTTCTCCGTCAAAAACATGATCGTCAGGGAATCTGTAGGGTCCCAAAATACTTGCCCCCACCTCTCCTTCTTCAAGATCAAAGAGCAATTTTGTTTTGTCCCCGTAACGATACACCGAAATGGTCGTAAACGACAAAGTCAGATCGGGATAAAAATCTGATTCCTTTCCGTCATCATCCTTGATCTTGTAATGACTTAACAGATATTCGTAAACAACCACATGCTCGCTGTCATTGGCCGCTTTAGTTGCAGCAGGCGCGATCGCAGCGGTCGGTTGCGGCGTTGCGGTTGGCTCCTTAGTTGCAACCGGCACAGAAGTTACTGTCGGTGCTGAGGTCGCTGTGGATACCGGAGTCTCTGTCGGTGCTGGAGTCACGGTATATTCAGGTTTCACAGACGGGGAAGCAGACTTTGTGGGCGTTGTGCTTTCCGAAGTGCCTGTCCCACATGCGCACAGAGCTGATATACATATCAATACGATTCCCGTCAGTATTTTCGTTTTCATTGTCAGTCTCCTTTTAACATCAGTAAAACATATACCATCTCAAGATATATCATATCCGAAAATCCCGGGTTCTGACATTGCAAATCCTCATGTCTATATTGCAGATATTACGATTTTTATTAATGACAACCCTGCCGTAAGCATAAAAAACAAGACCCCTTCCTATGCAGAAGGAGTCCTGTTGAAGTTTGCGGATCGGTTAGCTGCCGTTATTTTAATCTGTCGATCATCTTCATGATGCTTTCGGCGGAATTAAAATTCTCGGGAGTCATCTCCGCAGGGCCGATGGTCACGCCGTAAAAGTCTTCAAGCTCCGCAACAAGCGAGATAACATGAAGTGATGTAAGGAGCCTGTCGTCGATCAGTGCCTTTTCCTTTGTGTAATCGATACTGTCATCGATCTCGTTTAAGATGTTGATAAGTTCTTCCATTTTTCTTCCTCACTTTCGCCCTATGATAATTTTGGTGTATTTAACGGATAACTTTCCTGTTTTTCCCTTACGGATACAAGTCCCTTTGCCTTACTGTACAGGCAAATTTCCGGTAATTCGTGGCTAAGGAAAAGACTCATCCCTTCATACAACGAATACGCTCCCGCCTTCTCAAACACAAGGATATCGCCTGTTGAAAGCTGTTCCGTAACAAAGTCGGATACCAGAACGTCCCTTAGTGTGCACAAGGAGCCGCAAATACAGTAATGCGCCTGCTCTGTCCCCGCTTCTTTTTGTCTTATGACCTTTACGGACGGCGTGTACATCCCGCACATCTGGCCGTCATAGTTGATTTGGTGGATACCGCCGTCAAGAATGCAGTAGTTCCTGCCTTCCGTGGTCTTCATGTCCATTATCGAAGTGACATAGATCCCGGAATCAAAGGCCAAGGCTCTTCCCATCTCAAGGCCGATTTTCCCTTTCCATGTCATTTTTCGGATGATATTTCCAAACTCTTCAAGAGACTCATCGTTCAGTATCTCTCTGTCCTTGCCTTCGAAATAAGTGACTCCGAAGCCGGTGCCGTACTCAAGGAACGGAACTTCTTTTCCGGTCTCCGTACGTATCCTTTCAAAAAAGCGGTCCAGACGCTCAAGTTCCGTACGGTGCTTTGAAAGGTTGTTTTTCTGCGTGCCGGTAAAATAATGGATACCGCCGAAAATGACATGTGAAAGCGCCGCATTTTTAAGCAATGAGACTATCGTGTCCCCATCCATTCCAAATTGCCCCGCGTTCAGCCTGTACAGGACTTTGCAGGAAATCCCAAGCTCTGCCGCGATCTCGTTTATAGCTTCGGCCTGCGCAGGTGATTCCGCGGTGTAGAGCGCTTTATCCGTGCAATACTCCATTATCTCTTTGAGGTCCTGTTTTTTCTTTAAGACCCCCGAGATCAGAAGCCTTTCGGGCGGAATGGCAAGGTCCCTGCAGATCATGAATTCACCGAATGAGCATACTTCGATGCGGTCGGTGTGTTTAAGGGAAGCATATACCAGAAAGGGATTTGCCTTCATGCAGAAATTTACGGAAATGTCCTTATCCAGCCGGTCCTTGAAAAATAAGAACCGCTCCGAAAAAACGTCCGTATCAAAGATATAAAGCGGTGTTCCGTACTTTTTTACCGCCTCCGATATGATGTTTTCAGCAATGCTCATTCAACAGTCTCCAGTTCCGACAGGCTTTTTCTGTCAAGTTTCCCGTTTTTCCCGATCACAAACTTTTTAACATGCGTGATCTTTCCGGGGATCATGAAAAGCGGCAATGTTTCTTTAAGTATGCTGTGCAGCTCAGTTTTTCCGATGGTTCCCGTATAGAAAGCAGACAGTCTGTCATGAGCCGCGTCAAAGGTGCACACGCTTCTCTCCACGCCTTCCACGGAATTGATGTGTCCCTCGATCTCTTCAAGCTCTATCCTGTGCCCCATGTGCTTTATCTGGAAATCCTTCCGGCCTGCAAAATAAAGTTCGCCGTCATCACCGATAAAGGCAAGATCCCCGCTCTTGTACATACGGCACTCATTCCCATTTTTATCCTTATAGGTCACAAAGGCCTTGTTTGTCTGTTCTTCATTCCTGTAATAACCGATCGCGAGTGATTCCCCGCTCACGCAGATCTCACCCGTGACGCCGGGTGCTGTGATCTCCGCGCCGTCATTGTCAAGAAGCCTTACAGTCCGTCCGGGGAACGGCCTTCCTATCGGCAGTTTTTCATCAAGCGAATACCGTCTGCAAAGCTCATAATATGTGCAGTTGCAAGTGATCTCCGATGGCCCGTAAAGATTTACAAACTTCGCGTCCGGAAGGTTTTCCTGCCAGATCGCGAGCTGTTTCATCGGCATCACTTCCCCTGAAAACATCACTCTCTTTATCTTGTCCGGCACCTTATAGGTAAAGCCCTTGAGCCCCGAAACAAGGCAAAGCGCGGACACCGCCCAGGTGAGCGAAGTCACGTTGTTGTCGATCAGATAGTCAAGAAGACGCGCGGGCGTCACAAAATATTCCGTAGGGATAAGCACAAGCGCCGCGCCCGTAAAAAAGGCCGTGACTATGTCTTTTATCGACACGTCAAAATCAAAAGGCGCCTGATTTCCGATGACATCGTCCGATGTGAATCCAAATATCCCCGTAAAATGCAAAATGAAATCCATCGCAGCGCCATGCGGGACAAGGACACACTTGGGAACTCCGGTGGAGCCGGAAGTGAACATCCCATACAAAGGAGATTCCCTGTTTATATCCTTACGAGGCGTATAGTGCCCGTCTTTATTTCTCCCCAATGCTTCAGAAAAAGGAATTGTCCTGTACTTTTCCGTTATCCCTTTCATACGGGGAATAAGTGTATCCTCCGTGAGGACGCACACCGGTTCAAGTACGGAAAGCACAGTTTCTATCCGCGCGTCGGTAAGCTCCGGATTTATGTAGACATAAAACCCTCCGGAACAGATCACGCCAGTGATGCAGGAAAGGAGCGAAACGCTCTTGTTTGCAAAGACCGCGACGGGAAAACCTGTTCTTTCGGTGTCTGCGGCACTTTCGATCAGGTCCGCAAAGCAGAATGCCTCTTTTTGCAGTTCTTCCCAGGTGACGGATCTCACCGGATCGATCGCCGCGGTTTTTTTTCCATGTTCCGAAACGGTCCTGTTAAAAATTTCAACCACAGAATTTATCATTTCGACAATTTCTCCATATACTTATGGCACAGATCGTCCCATTCTTTCGCGCAGGACTCACTTCTTCTGTCAGGCAGCCCGTATTTTTCTTCAAGATATTTTCCAAGGAAAGCCGTAGTCTTACGTGCCCCCTTGACATTCAGATGGTCACCGCGGTCTCTTGTGTCCGTTTCCCAGTCGATGTCCAGCTCATCAAGCTTTGTGTTGAGATCGATGTAATCAAGCCCCTCGGCATCGGCCAGGTCTTTTAACACATTGTGCCTCTGTGTGTTGTAATTTACGGGAGAAGGCGAAGAATAAAGCACCAGTGTGCTTCCGTTCTCTTCGCACATCCTTTTGATCTCTCTGAATATCTTTAAGTTGTCCTCTTCGATATTGCTTGGAAGCGACCCTTTTGACATATAGTCATAGCTTCCCGCATAGGGTTTCACCTTTGAAGATATCGCGAAGCCCTTGTACAACTCGTCTTTTCTGGTCACAAAAGCGCGTTTCCATGCGTTGTGTTCTTTAAAAAGCGGGAAAAAGGCACACATTCTTTCCGCGATCTTTCCCTGAGTGCCGGCATCTTCTTTGTCGGGCCTGAAGAGCACATTCGTCTCAAGCATGACAAGCTTTGGCTTTTGTGTCGAAAAAGCCGTGTCAAGCACCGCCTTGACCTCTGAGAGCCTTGCTCCGGGTTCTCCCGCAGCATAAGCCGTAAATCCGTGTTCGTTCCACAATTGCATGGGTGATATCGATGTGTAGCTCTCGCTGTCTCCCACAACGATCGTATCTATGGTTTCTTTTTCTTCTTCGGCAAGCTTTGTGTGCACGCCCTGCATACTTTTCGTCGTGACATCACCGATACCGGCATTTTTTGAAAGTATGATCCCGGGAATATACAAAAGACCTGCCAATATCACGATAAACAGTATATTTTTAAATATCTTTTTCAAAACAAACCTCCGCGCGGCCGGTCAGAATCCCGCATAAATAAGTTCGGCCGCCTGATAACCCGTCCCATATGCCCCAAATACTACTATCGAAAATATCACCGCATAGTACAAAGCCCAACGTTTATAGGTGGGAAGCGATGCGATACGTTTAAACAGATCCGGATCTTTTTCGAGCATGATGTCCACGAGAAATACAATGATCATGCCGAGGACGATGACCGTATAGTCTCCTGCGTCAAGTCCAAGTTCCATGATACGGCATACCATTCCGTCCTTCATCGGACTTCTGAACAAAGAGATCATCATCAGTCCAAACTGCGAAAGTGTCTCCGCCCTGAAAAGTGTCTCTCCGACTATTATCACTATCCACGTCCTGAATATCCTTGCGCCTTTAAGAAGCGGCATACGGCCTTTTGCAGTCGCTTTCTTCTGAAG
>JAEEGF011879962.1_pt1 | contig 16018 bp, 13 predicted proteins | sample 9134171 | NCBI WGS metagenome assembly JAEEGF01 (sample SAMN16246542, study PRJNA631951) | gut metagenome | biome: gut microbiome; feature: rumen; material: AP-attached | host: Bos | place: Iran: Karaj | collected 2018-10
CCATGCAGACCTAGTACCGTGTAAGGATAAAAGGATTTAAGAAATATGATGACTGGAAAGTCTTCTCGCACGGACTAACTCCTGATGTCGTAGATAGGTACGGCATGATGAGACTGACGCTGTTGAACATGGACTCAGGTCAGTACGAGGTAGAAGTACAGGCTTCGATGACGCCTGACGAATGGCCTGCAGAGCCCTATGTTTGGATTATCACCGTGCATCAGCCATGGTGGCGTACTACAGGTATTTACTACCTGTTGGCTTTGGTGATGTTTGGTTTGTTGCTGGCTAACTTCCTGCTGTATAACAGGAATGTGAAGATGCGAATGATGCGTCATAACGAGGAGACTGATGTGGTTCGTCGCGTGATGCAGTTTGCCAATCGCTGTGAGGCCCAGAGGACGGAAGAGCTGGCACCCAACAAACTGATGCAGGAAGGAGATGAGGAAGAGACACATCAGGTGATGAGCCGTGACTTTGTCAATGTCATGCTGAAATTGGTGCCTTATGTGATTAATCAGAAGGATGTTAAGAATATCACGATGAAGGAACTGGAACAGAATTCTGGAGTGCCAAGGGCCCAGTTGTATCAGTTGCTGTCAGCTAATATCGATAAGAACCCAAGTCAGTTGATTAGTCTGTTACGCATAGAGGAAGCTGCCCGATTGGTAAGAACAACGGAAATGAGTTTTGAGCAGATTGCTGAGGAATGCCGTTTCGTATCGCCAAACTATTTCTTTGCAGCATTCTTCCATCATTTCAGAATGACACCAGAGGACTATCGGAAATCTAATGCCCTATAGCCCACGAGTTGCCACGTGCGCGCGCCTGTTTCCTTATAATATACCAATACTTGATAGCGGTTCTCCGTCTGGAAGAAGTTGCCCTCAGAAGGTGCGATGTTACCTGCTGATGTAAGGTATTGGTAAGAATAATAGCCTTGTTTTTGTAAGACGGAAGCGTAATAGGTCTGCGTGGTATCATCGTAGGTCATCTTATATGCATCCGGATTGTGGTCGATGGTCCAGTGTCCCCAAAGCTGGATGTCGCCTTGATAGGGTGTTTGCAGTGAGTAGTTTACCCAGACATAATCGCAGGTGTAGTCACACTCTACATTGTCGCTATTACGAATGACGAACGCACCGTCAGCATCGACATCGGTGAGATAGTTGCGCTGAACGGTTGAGGTGAAAGGGTAGGCCTGAAAGTAGTGACCATCCCACTCAATATGGTCCAGTCCCATAGTGGTGTGTTTTACATCGAGCACTTCAAACTTATGAAACTCGTTGCCAGCATCGAAAATGAGTTGACGATTGTGTTGCCAAGAGGCTCCCTGATTATTGACAAAGGTGGGACGAAGATTGGTGCGGGCATCCTGTTCACGCCAATTCTGCATGACTACGGTATAGAGTTCGTCCTCAAACTGGTTGATGTGCAGGTCGTTGTATTTGAGTGAGAAACTGACTTGCTGATGACTTACATTATGATCAATATCTGTATTGGAGCTGACCTCAAGACCTACACTGGTCAGAGGCTCTACTACGTAGAATTCCACTTCGAGTAATCGCTCATTGTCAGCATCCTCGTCGAATACGGTAATGCGATAGTTGCCACTTAATTTCAGTTGGCAACGCTCATTGGGAATGCTGAACTGATAATGGGTATAGAGCACGGTGGTGTTGATGGAGTGAAGATAATCGTCAATGGGGTTGTTATTGAAACCATTGAGCCAATCGCTCTCGAAAATATCCTCAGAAGTGCTCCAATCGGCCTCGCAATGTTCCAAACGGTAGGTGAGTCGGTGGAAATCGTGAGAGAGTTCGTCGAACCCTACCACCAGCTTATCGGAACTATTTAGCGTCATCACAGGACGATTGAGCCAGTCGCCATTGACAATGCTGGTAAGCGACTTGACTCTTGGCGAGTAGATGCGGTTGGAAGCCCATCCACAGGTAGCCAGGAGGAGCAGGAAGAATAAAAATCGTATCTTCATGGTGCAAAGATAATGAAAAAAATCGTATCTTTGCAAACAGATATGAGAAAGATTGCAGTTTTGACGATTAGTCTCATGGTGATGCTGATGGCATCATGCGGACAGAAGAAGAAGGATGCTGCCTACTATGAATTGATGGTGGACAGTATCAGGAAGGCGGAGCAGGTGAAAGAGTTGCGACGCCAAGCGGGTATAACCGATGGTGACCCGCTGGAAGAATTCTTCCTGAAGTTGAGTCTGCGCCCGTTGCCCCTGCAATCGGAAGGAAAGAAATGGCAACGTCTGGGCGAATTTACAAAGGTGCCTCGCGTATTAAATGACCAGTTTGGCTATATGTCGAATACGGAACTGCAGGTGATGGCAATGCCCAGGGCTACAGGACATGAGGTGGTGATGTTGCTGGAAATGCAGGACTCAATCACCCCTGCATTGTATCTTTATACCATGAATCGTCAGCACAGAACGATTGACCAGCTGTGTATTTATGAAGAGACAGCAGAGGACAGAGCTGCCGATTTCGGTAAGACATCGATGGATTATTATATCACCAGCAATTGGGAAATTACGCTGATGAAATACTATCTGTCACATGAAGCGACGAGCCCCGAATTGGAGGAGACTCGCCGCTATATCATCAATAAGGAAGGAAAGTTTGAAGAGGTGATTATCGAACTGTAATCTTGACAGGTTGCTCAACTTCTTTCTTCCACGTCTTCAAGTAATTGAACCATTCCTTGGCTGAATGGTAACCAAAGGTCTCATTGGCAGAGGTGTAGGTTACCTTGTAGCTCATCTTATTGCCGTTGACCTTGAGCACATAGCCATAGTTGTCCTTGTTGGCAGGTTCCTCGCTGACAATGTTCTTCTGTGGAACAAGTACAGCCAGTCCTACAGTCTCACGCTTCCACTTGGTGGTATCAGCAGCAGGATAGTCGGTACCCCAGCAAGCACGAAGTCCTTTCTTATCGGAGAATTCCTCAGAACCTTTCACATTAATGATACCCGTAGAGAAACGATAGTCGGATACATCTTTATTGAAGAATACATCTACATCCGTGTCACGATGACCTGCATACTGTGTGTAGCGAAGGGTCATGGTGATGGGTGACTTGCTGGCGTCTGCCTTCCATCCACGATCTACAATCTCAACGATAGCACGAAGAGGTCCGTAGCTGACAACACGCTGGGTGCGTGTACGAACGGGTTCTACGAGCGTAGGCTTCTGACCGTCCCATCCACGGAAGGCACCCAGTCCGAAGGTCTGTCCAACCCATAGCACATCATCGCCATAACCTTTAGCCTTCAGGTCGTCAGGGGTATAGAACTGCGTTTCCTTCAACTCCAACTGTTTATGGAACTTGCCATAGAGGTCGAGGGTCTGACGGGCATCGAAGTAAATGCGGATGCCATTAAGCTCGCTCTCAAAGTCGACACCATGATGGTGCTGAACATTATAGGTATAAGCAGCATCGCCACGAGCAGTAAGTTGTTCGATGTAGTTGTTCTGCTGGTGTTTCTTCAGTGTCTTATCCTTGGTGTTGGCCAGCACCATTTCTGCATAAGTACGGGCAGGGTAGGTGCGAGGCTCGCCTTCGTCCATCAGCGTAATGGTGTATTCCTTTTGCTCCTTCTTGCCAAGATCGGCCAAGAAGCAAAGCTCATCGAAGGTGTCGTCCTGATTCAAGTCGTCCAACTGACAAGGAACCTCTTTGCCCGACAGGGTGACAAGGGCAGAGCGCACTTCACCATAGGAAGCCAAAGAGAGTACAACGGGCACATCGGTGCGTTCAACATTACTGGGATTGGTAACACTGACAGTGAGTGTTCGGTTGGCAAAAGCCAGCGTGCTGAATGTGGTCAGCGCGAGGAGTGAAAATATTCTTCTCATTGTGCTAAAAAGTTGTTTTGTTTCTTGCAAATTTCACACAAATAAACGAATTTAAGGTAAAAATGCCCTTCATATTTAAATTTTTTAGTTTAAAATTTGGTTTTTAAAACAATTTTTAGTAATTTTGCAGAGTAATTTAAAATTATTTAAAGGCTTTTCCTGATCCTAATGGGCAAAATATACGGAATATTATTCATGATAATGCTATTGTGCATCGGCTGTCAGTGGCAGTTGAAACCCAATGATGTTGACGCTGAAGAACAGCGTGTCAGCATCCAGCGTTATGACCGTATAGAGACCCTGTATCTGACAACGGGAGACTATTCTGCCTTGCAACAGATGAATACCGTTTATCCCACGCAGACCCGTATGTTGCTGGAGGATGTGCTGCAATTAGGAAAGGTGAACGATCGTGATATCAATAGTAAGTTCCTGTATTTCTTTCAGGATTCTACGTTGCAGATGATGTTGTCTGACGTACAGCATGAATTTGCAGATATGGACGATGTGAACCAGGAAATGGCTGCTTCGTTTGAGCGATTGAAAGAGGAATTGCCCGATATGGAGATTCCTGAGATATACACTCAGATTGGTTCGTTTGACCAGAGCATTGTGGTGGGTAACAATACGCTGGGAGTTAGCTTGGATAAATATCTGGGCATTGACTATCCTTTCTATGTGTCACATTATTCAGAAGAACAGCGTCAGTTGATGGTTCGCTCGATGATTGTACCTGACTGTCTGGCTTTCTATATACTCAGCCTGTATCCATTACCTTTTAATGATCAGCAGTCACAGCAAGAACGTGACAACCACATGGGAAAAATCCAGTGGGTAGTCAATCAGATGACGAAGCGAGAGGTGTTCGCTAATGAATATGTGGATAGGATAGCTGACTATATGACGAAAAACTCGAAAATGTCTATTGCTCAGTTATTAGGCAATAGCAAGTAAGTGGTTTTCCAAAAAATCATAAAATGACGAAAAGTTTGGGAGCATGAATGATAGTGCTCTCATTTTTTTTTTGTACTTTTGTAGCCCGAAAATAATTAGAAAACTATGCCCGAACAAACAAACAATAGCGGAGGACAGCGTCGTCGCAGACAACAGCCAGTAGACAATACGTATGCACATGTTCAGCCACAGGCTACAGAGATAGAACGTGCTGTATTAGGAGCCTTGATGATTGACAAGGACGCCTATGCGGTGGTTTGTGAAATGCTGTTGCCTGAAAGTTTCTATGAGCCTCGCAACCAGAAAGTGTATCGTGCCATCATGGAACTTTCGATGCACGAGTTGCCTGTAGACGTATGGACAGTAACCGAGCAATTGGCGAAACAAGGTGATCTGGAGGATGTTGGTGGACCAGGTTATGTGACAGAACTATCTTCACGAGTTGCTTCGTCAGCCAATATCGAGTATCATGCGCGAATCATTGCCCAGAAATCTTTGGCTCGTCAGTTGATATCCTTCTCAAGCAATATCCAGACAAAGGCATTTGACGAGACGATTGATGTAGACGACTTGATGCAAGAAGCTGAAGGCTCACTCTTTGAGTTGGGTCAGCGAAACATGAAGAAGGACTACACGCAGATTGACCCTGTCATCAAGAATGCGGTAGACGTGATACAGAAGGCTGCAGCCAATAAGGATGGTCTGACGGGTGTGCCTACAGGCTATCATAAGTTGGACGATATTACCTCTGGATGGCAACCTTCCGACTTGGTGATTATTGCTGGTCGTCCTGCAATGGGTAAGACCTCGTTCGCCCTCTCTATGGCCAAGAATATTGCAGCAGACTATAAGGTACCAATGGCTTTCTTCTCGTTGGAAATGTCGAACGTTCAGTTGGTGAACCGTCTGATTTCAAACTGTTGTGAGATTCAGGGTTCGAAGATACTGAACGGACAATTGCAACCAGACGAGTGGGACAGACTGGATAAACGGCTGAATGGACTTTTGGGTGCTCCGCTGTATGTGGACGATACGCCAGGTCTTTCTGTTTTTGAACTACGCACCAAGGCTCGTCGACTGGTTCGTGAGCATGGTGTGAAGATTATCATGATTGACTATCTGCAGCTGATGAATGCCAATGGTATGCGATTCTCTTCTCGTCAGGAGGAGGTGTCAACCATCTCTCGTTCGCTGAAGGGACTGGCTAAGGAGTTGGATGTTCCCATTCTGGCGCTCTCGCAGTTGAATCGTGGTGTGGAGAGTCGTGAAGGATTGGAAGGCAAGCGCCCTCAGTTGTCAGACTTGCGTGAATCGGGTGCCATTGAGCAGGATGCGGATATGGTGCTGTTTGTGCATCGTCCAGAGTATTATCATATCTATCAGGATGATAATGGGCGCGACCTGCATGGTATGGCGCAGATTATCATTGCCAAGCATCGTAAGGGTGCTACGGGCGATGTGCTGTTGACCTTCCGAGGCGAGTTTACCCGTTTCGAGAATCCAGAGGATCGTCGTCTGGGTTCGAAGCGTCCTGATAATGGAGGTGAGATACTGGGTAGTAAAATGAATGATGACGCACAGCCTTCAGCTGATGCATCACCATTCGGAGGATTTGAGGAACCAGCAGGTCCACTGCCTTTCTGATTCCTTATTAGTTTCTGAAATTATTTAGAATACTTATCTATCAGTGATTGAGCTTGGCTGTTGCCGAGCTCTTTTGCTTTGGCGAGGTTCTTCAGACCTTCAGCCTTCTGACCTTTCACACACTGAGCCAGTCCAAGCAACAGATAACCATCGCTTCCCTCTGGGGCCATACTGATGCAACCCTTTGCTGACTCTATGGCCTCGTCAATCATTCCGACACGTAGTTCGACATTGGCCTTCTCTGCACGATAAACCAGTTCGTTGGGTTCCATCTCAGCAGCACGACGAATGTCGTTCAAAGCCTGCTGGTAAAGGTGACCAGCAAACTCAGCCTGCTCGCGAAGGAAATAGAAATTGGCACCCAGTTGTGCAGCCATCAGTGTCTCATAGTCATTATAATCGTTCACTGCAGGACGATATTTCTTGGCCTCGAAGAGTGCCTGTGCACGAGCATAAAGATAAGGTGCAGCAGTCTTGATATAAGGCTTGGTGAATGTGTTGACAGCGCTGTCGAGTAGGGCAAGTGCCGCTTCCTTATCGTTCATCTGCGTCTTACACTGGGCTGCAGCATAGTAGGATTCTGCCTTCATCATATCAGTCTTAGCCAGTTCCATATAAATGTTGTAGGCTTCATCATATTTTTGCTGGGCAAACAGAATCTGAGCCTGCAGCTGTTGATAGACGGGCTGAGGATTTACCTTGTATGCAGCCTTTGCCTCTTCCAATGCAAAATCGAGTGTCCAAGGCTCGTAGGGCTTGTCGTCCTTATAGAGTATTTTCTGGAAAACCATCTGTGCATACTGATAGTGCGCATCGTCCTTCATATCACCCACTTTGATAGCTTGCTTCATGTCATCGTCAGCACCTTGGAAATCGTCTTTAGCCATCTTCTGGCGAGCTCTGTAGATATAGCCATCAGAAGACTGTGGGAATTTCTCGATGAACCGGTTGATAAGTTGGTCATACTCTTCAGTGCTCATCGTTGAGGATGAAACATAGAGTGCCAACGTAGCCTCGCTCTGATCATCGGGCAAAGCCTTGGCAATCTTCACAGTACGCAGAACGGGATCGTTCTGACTCAGTGCAGACATACGAAGACTATTGGCATAGCGGACACTGACAGCATAACCAGTAGTCGTTTTTCCACTGGCTGAGGGTTGCAGAATGCCTACTGCTTCGCCTTGCTCGTTCAGAATGGGGCAACCCACCTGCTGATCGGATGTCTCCATATCCAAGGTGTAATAAGTATAGCCTTCGCCAAACTGCTCGGCGCTGCTTACCGTTCCTTTAGTACAAGCAGGAACCTTCTTCACAGCATAAGGCATCAGCCACAGCGTGGCACCATTGCTGGCAGCATTCTGGGCAATGCTCAAGGCTTGCGTCTTCTTGGCAATCACATGAAACTTGGCCACATCGTACATGTCGTTATAGCCTATCAAGCAATCTACCTCCATCTCCTTGCCTTGCGCGTCGATAATCACAGCACGCTGGGCGTTCTTGAAAGGAGCAAAACTGCTGACTGCCTGACCTTGTTCGTCGATGAAGAAACCATTGACGCTGGCCAACAATGAGCCATCAGCGCTGAATGTCTTCAGGGTGAATACAGCCTGAGCAGCTTTCTTTGCCCAAGCGGGATTTTGTGCGTAAGAGACTGTAGCCAACAGCATACAGCCTATCATGAAAAATAGTCGTTTCATATCTTTAAAAGTTCTTTTGCATTTTGTATGGCAGCATCGCTGATGTCACTTCCGCTCAGCATCTGGGCTATCTCAGTGATGCGCTCTTCGTTGTTCAGTTCTGTCATGTGGCTGACAGTGCCATTCTTGGTTTCCTCCTTGGAAACACGATAGTGATGACTGCCCAGAGCAGCTATCTGAGGCAGGTGGGTGATGGAGATAACCTGTCGCTCTGTGCGTCCCATCTCCTGCATGATTTGTGCCATCTTCTCAGCAATCTTTCCACTCACACCAGTGTCTATCTCGTCGAAAATGATGGTGGGCAGTTTCACAGCTCCACTGATCATTGCTTTCAATGATAGCATCACACGGGCAATCTCACCACCTGAGGCCACCTGCGATACAGGTTGGAGTGGGGTGGATGTGTTGGCAGAAAAGAGGAACGAGATGCTGTCTTGTCCGTTCTTTCCCAGTTCTGTTTTCGTGATGCTCACGTCAAAGCGTGCGTGGGGCATGCCGAGTTGCTCGAGACGTTGTGCCAACTGGCTCCGCATGTTGTCCGCAGTGGCTTGGCGCATGGTCGATATAGTCTCGGCACGATGTGCGCATAGGCTCCGCAGCTTGGCAACTTCCTTTTCCATCTCGCTCACTGCTTCGTCACTGTTCTCAATATGCGAAAGTTTCAGCTTCAAGTCGTCGCGCTGCTGGATGAGTTCCTCAACGGTTTCAACATGATATTTCTTCTCCAACTCATACAGACGGTCCAGACGATTGTTGATATTATCCAGTTCTGCAGGGTTGAAATCGGTGCGTTCCAATAGCTGGCTCACCTCGTCAGCAATGTCTTTCAGTTCTATGCGACAAGAGTCCAAGCGCTCTGTCAGTTCAGCAGTCTTGGGCATTACCTTGCTGATACCATTCAGTGCGTTATAGGCTGATTTTACTTGCGAAACCACTCCGCTTTCATCACCATTCAGGGCATTGTCTGCCTCATAGAGTGCCGTCTTGATGTCCTCAGCATGCGACATGGTCTCGCTCTGCTGTTCCAATTCTTCCTGTTCGCCTTCCGCCAATTGTGCAGCCTCCAGTTCGTCATACTGGAATTGCAGGAAGTCAGCATTCTGCTTGTTGCGCTCTATCTCTTCGCGTAACTGGTTCAGCTCCTTCGTCTTCTGCTGATAATTGGCAAAGCATTGCTGGTATTCCTCCAGCTCCTTGCTGTCGTTAGCCAGAATATCGACTACGTTCAGCTGGAAGTCTTGCTTGTTCAGCAATAGGTTCTGGTGTTGCGAGTGAACATCCATCAACTGATCGCCCAACTCCTTCAGCATCGTCAGTGCCACAGGGGTGTCGTTGATAAAGGCACGACTCTTGCCTGCAGCTGTCAACTCACGACGGATGATGGTGTCGTGGTCGTCGTATTCAATATCGTTCTCGTCGAAGAAAGGCTTCAGGTCGTAGCGCGACAAGTCGAAGTGTGCTTCTATCACACAACGGTCTGCTCCCTGCTTGATGCTCTTCGAGTCAGCTCGCTGTCCTAACAAGAGTCCGATGGCTCCCAGAATGATAGATTTTCCTGCACCCGTCTCACCCGTAATCACAGAGAAGCCTGGATGCAGCTCTATGTCGAGCTCATCAATCAGCGTAAAGTTCTTGATATATAGTTGTTGTAACATGCTTTACTTTCTTATTTTCTCCCAGGCTTCATTCTGTGCAGCATTAATGCTCATCAGCATATCGTAAATAGCCTGTTTTTCTTTCTGCGTTCCCTTTCCTTCGTAGATGTTGGCTATCTCGTCGCGCTTATAGTCTGTCCAAATCTGTGGCAACAGACTCAGTGGCTTCTGTTCGTGAGCCACTTTCAAGTCCTTTTCCAAAGCCTCTGAAATGTTGGTGCGTCCACGTTCCACGTTGTTTGCCATTTCGTCCAACCCTGTGCGATAGTAGTCGTATTGCAACTGCCTGAAGGGTTTCATCTGCTCGTCCAGATAGTCGTTGATAATGGCAAAGCGGTTGCGACTGTCCTCAAACGATTTCCATCCTGAGAAGCCCAAATCCTGCGCATTATTCACCAAGTGCATGCATCGCATCAGAATGTCCGTTCCTCCCATGGGCGCAAAGCTGTCGAGGTCCAGTCCGATGATGAGGTAGGCATAATACGCCATCAGGGCAGTCAGCTGGTTGTCTACCATTTCATCGTTGAAGTTCAGCTGGTCGAACTGCGCAAACTGGAAATTGAATTGCGCGTCCTTATTATTATATAAGGTGGAGTTGTACGTAGCATTGAAGACAGGACGGTTGGCCTGAATCAGCGCTGTGCACTCAAACAGATTCGAGGAAGGATCATACTTCGTAACGGTCAGGTTGAAGTTGACAGTGATACGCTCGTGCTTCTGAAACTGCAACTCAGTCCATTGACGATCGTTCATCCATTGCTCCAGCGTCTGTTGCAGATTGTCAAACACCGTTTTGTCCGTGCGCTCAATCTGTTGCGTGTTGAGGTTGATTTTTACCTCTAACTCCTGTGCAGAGGCCATCACGCCACAAAGCACCATCATAACGGTTATCATCAACCTGTATGTCAGCGTCCCTCGTCTCATCTTTGGCTTATAGTCGTTTGCTCAACTCATTCACGATATCCTTGGCCACCTCCGTCTTGGGCTTCTTGTCGAAGTCCACTTGTCCGTTGGCTGAAAGGATGCTTATCTGATTGTCGTCCGACTGGAAACAAGTGCCCTTGCGTTGTAGCGAGTTCAGCACGATGAAGTCGAGGTTCTTCTTCTGCAACTTTTTCTGTGCATTAGCCTCCTCGTCGTTAGTTTCCAGCGCAAAGCCAACCAGCAGTTGTCCTTGCTTCTTCATCTGTCCCAGTTGGGCAGCAATATCGTGCGTTGGTTTCAGTCGGATGACCAAATCGTCCTTCTCGCGCTTGATTTTCTCTGTGGCAACGTTCTCAGGACGGAAGTCGGCTACTGCAGCACAAAGAATGGCTGCATCCATGTTGGCAAAAGTGGTGGTAGCAGCTTGGTACATCTCCTCGCAACTCTCCACGTCTATGCGATGGATGTTTGCAGAGCACGACATGCTGACAGGACCTGCAATCAGCGTCACCTCAGCGCCACGACGCGCACACTCCTCAGCCAGCGCGAAGCCCATCTTCCCACTGCTGTAGTTGCCAATGAACCTTACGGGGTCTATCTTCTCGTACGTAGGACCTGCTGTTATCATGATGCGCTTGCCCTGCAAGTCTTTCTCCTCGAAATAATTGTCCAGATAAGCCACGATGTTCTCAGGTTCTTCCATACGTCCCTTGCCCTCCAAGCCAGAAGCCAGGAAGCCACTCTGGGGCTCGATGATCTGATTGCCAAACGAGCGCAGACGGTCCATGTTTGCCTGCGTGGTGGGATGCTGGTACATGTCCAAGTCCATAGCGGGCGCGATGAACACAGGAGCCTTCATCGATAAATAGGTGGTTACCAACATGTTATCAGCAACACCATTTGCCATCTTTCCCAATGTTGAGGCTGTACAGGGAGCTATCAACATAGCGTCAGCCCACAAGCCCAGTTTGACATGCGAGTTCCAAGTACCGTCACGTTGTGAGAAGAACTCGCTCACCACAGGTTTCTGGGTGAGCGTTGATAGGGTAATGGGGGTAATGAACTCCTTGCCTGCAGGGGTGATGACTACCTGCACTTCGGCACCAGCTTTTACCAGTCCTCTGATGATGTAGCAAGCCTTGTAGGCAGCGATGGAGCCCGTTATACCTAATACGATTTTCTTTCCTTTAAGCATTGTTTATTTGTTGGCTTCACGCAAACGGATGCGTGTCAGCACTTGCTTGGTGTTATAGGTGAAGTCGCCAGCCAGTATCCAGCTATAGTATCCAGGGTCGAAACGTAGCACCTCGGCTACGGGCACGCCCTTGTGTTTTCCAAAGTTGAACACCTCTGTGCGTTGTCCATTGACGTCAGCCCATATAATGCGACCTGCAAAGTCTACATTGTCGCTTGTCTTGGAGAATTCAGCCAAACTATCCATGTCGTTCTCCAACACCTTCTCTGTGTCTTCGTTGGCACCAGGGGCATACTTGTCCAACTGGCCCATCAGCACACGATAGGTTGCCTCCGTGTCCTGATCAGCACGATGCGCCTCGAAGTCATCCTCCATCTTTCGTCCACAATAGAACTTGTAGGCAGCAGCCAGATTTCTGCGCTCCATTTTTCTGAAAATGGCACAGGCATCAATGAGGCGACACTTTGAGAAATCGAAGTCAATGCCCGCACGCAGGAACTCCTCAGCCAACAAGGGCACATCGAAATTGTTGGAGTTATATCCTGCTATGTCGGAGCCTACGAACACCTCGTTCAGCTTCGAAGCCAACTGCTTGAAGGTTGGCTTGTCCTTTACGTCTTCGTTGGTGATACCAGTCAACTGTACGACCACCTCAGGAATCGTCTTTTCAGGGTTGATGAGCTCGTCGCCACGCACCTCTTTCCCGTCAGGGAACACCTTAATATATGACAACTGGATGACGCGGTCCTTGACCAAGTCAAGGCCCGTAGTCTCCAAGTCGAAAATCACCAGTGGTTTCTTAAGATTCAGTTTCATTTTATTTCAAACTTCCTCCTTCTTCTAAATTCTTCTAACTTCTAGTTTTCTTAATCATTAATCAGCATTGGCATCATCAGCATCAGCACATCCTGATTCTCTGGTTGCTCAGAAGGCAGTACCAATCCTGCACGACTTGCATCAGCCAACTTGATGATAACCTCAGTGCACTCGAAGTTGTTCAAAATCTCGATGAACGAAGCACCCTTGAATCCGATGCTCATAGGCTGTCCGTTATACTCGCAGGCAATGCGCTCTGTAGCTGTCTTCGAGAAGTCGTAGTCCTCAGCATTCAACTGCAGGGTACCACCTTCCACGTGGAAGCGAATCAGGTTGCTGGAATCGTTGGCGAAAGGCTGTACACGACGCAGAGCAGCCAGCAAGCCCAGACGGTCAACGGTCAGCAGGTTAGGATTGTTCTGTGGAATTACTGAGTTGTAGTTGGGATAGCGACCCTCAATCAGACGGCAGATAATCTCGCCCTCGCCATAGTTGATCTGTGCGTTGCGCTCGTCAAAGCGAATCACTACGTCGCCACCATCCTTGCCCAGCAGGTTCTTCAGCAGACCAGCAGGCTTCTTAGGCAGGATGAAGGAAGCAGGCTCACCCTGAATAGTCATCAGACGATTGCGCACCAGCTTGTGACCATCAGAAGCTACGATAGCCAGACACTCAGGTGTCAGGTCGAAGTAGATACCATTCATCACAGGGCGAAGCTCGTCCTGAGCGGTGGCAAACAGGGTGCGGTTGATGTTCTCAGCCAACAAAGCGTTGGGGATTGTAATCTCGTGGGCTGCAAACTCCATGCCCTGAGGCTGTGGGTATTCATCGGCATTCTCGATGGGCAGTGAGAACAGACCGTTCTGATAAGAAATCTTTGCCAAGTTAGTAGTCTGGTCCACATCGAAAGTGATGGGTTGCTCTGAGAAGCCCTTTACAGCTTCCAGCAAGTCGTGGTTACCAATGGCAAAGCGTCCGTTGCCGTCGCTCTCTGTCAGTTCGAGCTGTGTCTTCATGACGTTCTCGCTGTCAGAGGCTGTCAGGTAAAGTACGTTGTCTTGAATGTCGAACAGGAAATCAGCCAAGATAGGCAGTGAATTCTTGCTGTTGATTACTCTCGAAAGAGCATTGAGTCTGCTGCTAAGCGCAGTGCTTGATACGGTAAATCTCATGAGTATTTATACTTTTAGTTTTGTTCCATATTCTTAATTGAGCACAAAAATACAAAAAGTCTGGCTCAATAGCAAAAATAATCGAGGAAAAATTCTCATTTTAGAATTATTTTCCGTAATTTCGCAATCTGAAACAATAAATTAATTCAAAAAGAACGTATAAAGTATTATGGATTTAACAGGAAAAATTATTGCAGTATTGCCCGCTAACAGTGGCGTTTCTTCACGTACAGGTAACCCTTGGATGTCTCAGGAATTCGTTATCGAGGTTCCTGGTCAGTATCCTAGGAAATGTGTGTTCCGTGTGTTTGGTGAAGACCGCATCAAGCAGTTTAATATTCAGATGGGTGAGGACATCACCATTAGCTTCGATATTGATGCTCATGAGTATAATGGACGTTGGTTCAATGAGATTCGTGCCTACAACGTCACTCGTGGCCAGGCTCCCGTAGCAGCTGCTCCAGGCGTTGCTCCCGCTCAGGCTTCACCGTTCCCACCACAGGACGCTAATGCTCCCTTCCCACCTGCTCAGGAACCCACAGGCGAGGGTAGTACAGACGATCTGCCCTTCTAAGTCGAGAGACGAAATATAATAATCGCGCGTACATTATTTTTAATATATACCAATATGCTTACACAACAAGACCTGAAACAGCTTGCTCAGAAGGGAATCTCTGAGCAGCAAATCGAGACTCAACTGGGACAGTTCAAGACTGGTTTCCCGTTCCTGAAACTGGAGGCTGCTGCTGCCATCGGACATGGCATCGTGGCTCCTACCTCTGACGAGGGAAGAAAGTATGTAGATGCGTGGCAGAAGTATAAGGCTGCTGGCAAGCGCGTGGTGAAGTTTGTACCTGCCTCAGGTGCAGCAAGCCGTATGTTCAAGGATATGTTCGCTTTCGTGGATGCCGATTACGACAAACCCACAACGGACTTTGAGAAGAAGTATTTTGACAATATCGACAAGTTCGCCTTCTACGGTGAGTTGGATGCTGTTTGCCAGAAGAACAATGGCAAGGGCATCAAGGCGCTGATTCAGGAGGGTAACTTCAAGGCTGTTGCTGCCAACATGCTGAAGGCTGAAGGACTGAACTATGGTCAGTTGCCCAAGGGCTTGCTCTTGTTCCACAACTATCCCGAGGGTCCTCGTACTCCGATGGAGGAGCACTTGGTCGAAGGTGCACTCTATGCTGCCTCTAATGGCGAGGCCCACGTGCATTTCACCGTTTCTCACGAGCACATGGAGCTGTTCAAGCAGAAGGTGGCTCAGAAGGCCGACATGTATGCTAAGAAGTATGGCATTGCCTACGACATTACCTTCTCTGAGCAGAAACCTTCTACCGATACCGTTGCAGCCAATCCTGATGGCACTCCATTCCGCAACTCAGATGGTTCCTTGTTGTTCCGTCCAGGTGGACATGGCGCGCTGATTGAGAATCTGAACGAGATTGAGGCCGACGTTATCTTTGTGAAGAACATTGACAATGTAGTGCCCGACCGTTTGAAGGGCGATACCGTTCTGTGGAAACAGATCATCGCTGGTGTTCTGGTTACTTTGCAGAAGAAAGCCTTCGAATATCTCGAGCTGTTGGATTCTGGCAAGTACACCCACGAGCAGATTGAGGAAATCATTCGCTTCGTACAGAACGACCTGTGCTGTCGCAAGGCTGACATCAAGGAGTTGGAAGATGCCGACTTGGTTATCTACCTGCGCAAGAAGCTCAATCGCCCCATGCGCGTGTGTGGCGTAGTAAAGAATGTAGGCGAGCCTGGTGGTGGCCCGTTCCTGACCTATAATCAGGATGGCACCGTTAGCCTCCAGATTCTGGAAAGCTCACAGATTGACAAGTCGAACAAGGAGTATATGGAGATGTTCACCAAGGGCACTCACTTCAATCCTGTTGACCTCGTTTGTGCTGTGAAGGACTACAAGGGCAATGCCTTCGACCTGCCTAAGTTCGTTGACCCCACCACGGGCTTCATCTCTCAGAAGTCAAAGAGTGGTAAGGAACTGCAGGCCCTCGAATTGCCAGGCCTTTGGAATGGTGCTATGAGCGACTGGTCTACCATCTTCGTTGAG
>JAEEGF011916907.1_pt1 | contig 16018 bp, 11 predicted proteins | sample 9134171 | NCBI WGS metagenome assembly JAEEGF01 (sample SAMN16246542, study PRJNA631951) | gut metagenome | biome: gut microbiome; feature: rumen; material: AP-attached | host: Bos | place: Iran: Karaj | collected 2018-10
CAAAGCGCCCAGCTGGTGCAAAGCAGGATAGTGGCTAGTATGTTATTCTTTTTCATTTGCCGATTATTTTTCTAAAGCCTTGCGAATGAGATCAATTGTTTTGTCTGTCGGGAAGAAGTTCCAGTAGTTGTCGGCCCGATAGGTATCGACTGCAAGACGTGCAAGCAAGTCAGGCTGATTGCAGAACTGCTCGAGCTGAGCCTTCGAGACCTGGAAATGAGGATAAGCAAAGTATTTTATTTCGTCATCACTATCTCCTGGAATGTGACCTGTGCCGACATAAGACTGGGCGAGACGCATCTGATCCACCTCTTCAGGATCGCCTGCAATGGGATAGACATCGACAACATTCTCACATTGAACCACTTGCCTCCCTGCCCCATCCAATACGATGAGTTGTCGTCCTGCAGGATATTCGTCGACAGGTCGCTCCATTTCGATGGGGATGATGAAGCAGTAAAGCGAGTCGCACATCTTCTCTATCCAGGCTTGTCGCTTCACAACATCGCCCAAATAGTGTCCGCAAAAGAGTTTTTCGCTCTTGAGAATGACCTTTGCCTGAGCAACAAATGGCGAGGTACGGCGTTTCTCCATATTGACTTTGAACGACTTCGCGCCAAGCATCTTATGGGAGAAAGTGCGATAACCAGGTGCGTAAAATTGCAACGAATGCTGTGCATCGCGAACACGAAACGAGAAGAGTCCATTTCTGTCGGTCGTCGTGTGGTTGAAGATACGATGTTCCGAGTCAATCTCACGAACGGAAACCTTGGCGATGCTGCCGTCTGGACCTTTGACAACGCCACTAACGTTTTGCTGCTGCGCCCAAACTGAGGAGACGATGAAAAGCAGCACGATGAAATAGAGACGATTCATAGTTGTAAAATGCTTGCAGTCAAGTTGGCAATCGTATAGTGTTACGTTTGCAATTGTATAGTGTTACGTTTGCAATTTAACTGTGTTGTGTTTTCATACTACCTTATTTAACTATAACTTTACGGCCATTCACGATGTTGATTCCTCGCTGCATCTTCTGCAAACGCTGACCTGAAAGATTGTAGATCTCGCCCATCATATTGCGGTTCGAATCCTGAATCGCAGTAATTCCTGTCGGAATGTTGTCCGGGTCGAAACCGCATATCTCGCGGTAATCGCCACGCTCGTACTGCCATCGAAGAATGGGATATCCGTTGCCAACAGTCGTATTGTTCCACCAAGGCTCACCCCAAGTTCCCACGATATCACAGAGTTCCAAGTGGCTCAGACCGTCTTCGACAGGTTCTCCGTTGACCAACATGTCGGCAAAGATGTATGTAGGATTGAGCGCATCCAGTTCGATAGTCGTACCAAAAGGAAGTGCCGTCGTACCGTCAACTGTGGGATTCCAGGCAATTACATTGCTGAAGAGACTGCCAGGAGTGGTGGAATTCTGGCCTCCTCCGACAATACCTCCAGCTGTGGGGGACGAGACAGGAGCTGCCGCATAACAGTTCTCCATCGTCAGGTTCGTACGGATTCTGCCTACAAAGCCTCCTGAATAGTTGGCTGAAGAACCGTTTCCAGTAATGCTCGCAGCACTATAGCAGTTCCTGATAAACACAGGAGAATTGCCAAGCGTGCCGCCTATCGCGCCAACATAGCCTTTGCTTGTGACAGTTCCAGTAACATAACAATTCTCGATTATCACGGGATAGAGGTTTTCCTCGGCATCCTTGAAAGTGCTATGTCCAAGCGTTCCGCCTATAATAGCCGCCCCAGAAGCGGTTCCGTCAACCTTTGCATCGACAAAACCCGTGTTACGAATCTCGCCGCACAAAGTGCCGAAGAAGCTGGGATAGTACTTCGTCCCGTTTGGCGTAAGATTATATATAATGTGTCCTTGACCGTCGAAGTTAATCCAGTAACGGAAGTTGTTATCACCGCTGTTGAGCTGCTTCCAGTCGTAACCCTGCATATCCACATCAGCATCAAGTACGAAGTAAACCATCGTATCCTTGATGAGGACATCATGCATGTGGTCAAGTTGTTCCGGACGGGCTATCACATAAGGGCTCTCCTGCGTTCCGTCACCAGCCTGATATGAGTACATCATAGCATGGCCGGCATTATTCAGACGTGTGACAAGCGCTTTTATATCCCTGTCCTTGAGGTTTCTGTCGGCAAGGACTTGCTGTCCTTCAGCCAAAGCATCCTTTGCATCTTGAGTGGCATAACCGCCAGCTTCGGCTGTGGTGATGTTGTCCTGCAACGTCTGAACCGCAACAACAAGGTCGGCATAAACGTCGATACTCGTCTGGATGCTGTCGAGCGTTTTGTTTATCTTCAGCAGTTGATTGTAACGAACCGATGCATCCTCACTCTCTTCAGCAGCCTCTTTGTATGAAGCTATCGTTTTGTTGTAGCCGTCGTAATAGGGTTTGTCGCCATTTGAGAAACTGTCCACCATAGCATAATAGCTGTTGAGAACAGAAACCAAAGCTGTCGAATCGGCATCCGCAGCCTTGCCTCGATAGATAACATTGACGTTGCCCACGACGAAACGCTCTGTCGAAGAAAGCGCTTGCTTAGAACGCATGCCGAAAGTCAGCTTGCCTCCGATGATCAGTCCATACACGCTTTGTTCGAACTTGCCGTTGAGGAAGTTGTTGGAGATAGTGGCATTGGCGGTTGGAGCAGTAGCTCCGTTGTCGGCCGGACACAGAACCGGCGTTCCTACCTTGCCTACATAATATTCCACGCTATGCTCTGTGTCAAAGCCGTTCACCTTCATTTCGTACAAACCATCCGAGACACTTGTGGTGACGGTTTGTGAGATGTCGAAGGTACCACCGTTCTTGACGACTCCGAATGGCATGAAAGCTGTGCCGTTGCCACTTGTCATATCACAATCTTCGCTTGCAGAATTGATGGTCCAACCCTTCCATTGGCTCTTGCTCAAGTCTGCATTCGTAAGCTTGTACGTAACGTTAGCTCCGTTCCCGGAATAGAAGATGGGGCCATCCATTTCACCACTACTGGGGTGACCATCATTGATGACGGGCCATCCGTTCCTGTCCCAAGTTATCTTATCGAGCAGCATAAGACGGCCGTTACAGTTGTTGTTCATGTCGTAGCTGTGATAGAGGAGCCAGGTCTGTCCCTCGTCGTCAGTGATGATTTCACTGTTGTGACCAGGTCCTTTCCAACGACTGTCGCCAGATATAATAGTGGTATAGTTGTTGTCCACCATCGATCCACCCTGTTTATTGGTGTAGGGGCCCTTCAGGGATGTTGCGCGACCGACTACTGTACGATACGTCGAGTTCGCACCTTCGCAGCAGGAGCCAACGCTGCAGAACAAGTAGTAGTACTTGCCTCGCTTGTAAATCATAGCTCCCTCGAAAGCGCCTCCAGCCAGTTTCACCACGCCTGAGTGACGCCTCCAAGAGCCGTTTGACTGAGGGTTGTTGATGGGCGAGAAGTTCTTCACAGAGAGTGCATCGTCTGTAAGCTCTACCAAACAGATGTCGTTGAAACTTCCCCAGATGAGATATTTCTTGTCGAACTCCTCGACGTAACAAGGGTCGATGCTGTTCTTCACACCTATTTCCGTGCTTCGGAAAAGTTTGCCTTTGTCGGTAAACTTGGTGGGAGTATCGCCTACTGCAACACCAATACCCGTTCGCGAGCCGTTACCCCAAAGCGCTGAGGCATAGTAGCAGATGTATTTGCCGTCCACATAGTTGACATCTGCAGCCCAAAGACTGTAGTTGTCCCTCGTCCCGTCGGAATGGATACTGTCGTTCCAGGTCGGACGCGAGATGACGCCAGAGACGTTGGTCCACGTTATGAGGTCTTTGCTCGAACGGCACTTGCATCCTGTTGCATAGGAATAGAAGGTGCCATCGGGTGCACGCTGAACTGTCGGATCAGGGAAGTCGGAGCCGTAAACCGGGTTGGAATACTTCTTTTGGGCTGTCACCTGAAGAGCGACAAGGACAAAAAGCAATGCCGCAAATTGTGTTTTCTTGTTCATACCTTATTAAAGCAAATACATTAGTTCTGCTTGCAAAGATACAAATATATGGGGGAAATGCAAAATTTCTTGCGCATTAATTCATGTTTCTTAATTCTTTTTTGTATCTTTGCACACAGAAAAAAAGACCAAGAGAAACGGAATGAAACTTATTCTGCTTACCTGCCCTGAGTTTTTCGTCGAGGAGGACAAGATTCTGACTACGCTTTTCGAGGAAGGACTCGACATTCTCCACCTCCGCAAACCCAATTCAGAACCCGTCTTTTGCGAGCGTTTGCTGAGTCTCATGCCTGAACAATATCGCAAAAAGATTGTCGTTCACGACCACTTCTATCTGCGTGACGAGTTTGGGCTGATGGGCATTCACCTCAGCAAAAGGCACCCTCAGGCACCTGCCTCATACAACGGTCCTGTCACTCGAACCTGCTACGACCTGCAAAGTGTCGTGGAGCAAAAGCCGACGTGCGAATATGTGCTGCTCAGAAACATCTTCGACAGCATCTCTGAAAACGAGAATAAAGCATCCTTCACCCCAGACGAGTTGCGTTCTGCAGCACGCCAAGGAATTATAGACCAACGCGTTATCGCCGAAGGTGGCGTATGCCTCGACAACATTGAACAGGTCAGGGAATGGGGTTTCGGCGGTGTTGCCATCAGAGGCGACCTGTGGAACCACTTCGATGTCCACTCGCAACAAGACTACAAGGAACTCATCGCGCACTTCAGGAAACTGAGGAAAGCGGTAGGATAAAACATCAAGCCCATCACCACCCAAGGCGAGCAACAACAAAAAGGAACTGGTAAATCTTAAATATAACAATGGAAGGAACAAGATCATACAAGGTGTTTTCGGGCACCAATTCACGCTATCTGGCAGAGAAAATATGCCAGCAATTGGGTTGTGAACTGGGCAATCTCTCAATCACACATTTCTCCGATGGCGAGTTCGAAGTCTGCTTCGAGGAATCCATCCGTGGTGTGGACGTCTTTCTGGTGCAAAGCACATTCCCCAATGCTGACAATCTGATGGAACTTCTCCTGATGATCGACGCTGCGAAACGCGCTTCAGCACGCACCATCAACGCCGTAGTCCCCTACTTCGGCTGGGCTCGTCAGGACAGGAAAAGCAAGCCTCGCGTCAGTATCGCTGCCAAACTCGTGGCAGACATGCTGAGTGTGGCGGGAATCACACGACTCATCACGATGGACCTTCATGCCGACCAGGAGCAAGGCTTCTTCAATGTGCCCGTCGATCACCTCTTCGCTTCCAGCGTCTTGATGCCTTACATCCAGAGCCTCAACCTGGAGAATCTCGTCATCGCCACACCTGACGTGGGCGGTTCGAAACGTGCAAGCACCTACAGCAAATACCTGAACTGTCCCCTCGTACTCTGCAACAAGACCAGAAAGAAAGCAAACGAAGTGGCAACGATGGACATCATCGGCGATGTCTTCGATGCTGACGTCATCCTCATCGACGATATGGTCGACACAGCAGGAACCATCACGAAAGCAGCCGACCTGATGAAACAGAACGGAGCTCGCAGCGTAAGGGCCATCGCCAGTCACGGCATCATGAGCGGCCCAGCTAACGAACGCATCGAAGCCTCCGCAATAGAAGAGATGGTCTTCACGGACAGCATCCCCTACACAGGCAAGTGCAGCAAGGTGAAACAACTATCTATCGCCCCCCTACTGGCACAGACAATACAATGCGTGGAGAACAACGAAAGCATCTCCAAGCAATACCTCATATAAACGACCTGTGCCACGTTGTAAAACATCACGTGTGAAGTTGGCGATTTACTAGTGTGACGTTGGCAATTTACTAGTGTGACGTTCGCGATTTACTAGTGTGACGTCGGCAATCGTCAAACGTGATGTTTCCACACACGACATTCCCTCATGAAAAAGATTCTCTTTTCCCTGCTGCTGTTCGGCATTGCAAGCACCATCAAGAGCCAAGACTCGCTGGCATACTACATACAGCAGTTCCTCACGGAAGACAGCCTCATTCATGAAGAGATGCGTCTCAATCGCGATGGTTTGCTGATGCCCGTTCGAGGTCTCATCCAGACATTCACCCATCGAAGCTTCAACAACTTGCCCGGCCCCTATCGCGAGAAAGGGAACCATCGCTGGGGTGATTACGGAATAGCACTCTCTCCGTTAGCCGCAACCTGGATAATGAAAGCTTGTGGCGTCAAGTCGCGAAGCAATACCCGACGTATGCTGACCGCCAACGGAATGGCTCTCGGCATGACTGTCGGCCTGACACAATTGCTGAAAAGTACAGTAACGGAAGAACGGCCAGACGGTTCCAACAGCAACAGCTTCCCGTCTATGCACGCTTCACTGGCATTCATGGGAGCAACCGTCCTCAGCCGGGAATACGGACATATCAGTCCCTGGATAACCATTGGAGGCTATACTGCCGCGACAGGAACACAGATGCTTCGCATCGGTCACAACGCTCATTGGATGAACGACATCTTCATGGGAGCAGGCATCGGCGTTGTAAGCACACATCTTGCCTACTTCCTGACAGATAAGATCATTGGCGAAAAAGGCATCCGTCGCATGTCTCTCAGCCCGTCAGAACGTGCTCAACTACAGGCTTGGAACTATCGCCCATCCGGATTTCGCCTCATATCCGGCACAGAGACAAACGGCAGATCGCTCGATGTGGCAGACTTCGCCGAATCAGCAAACGCGAGTCTTGACTTGACAGACATCAAACTTCGAAGCAGCGCATCCATAACTGCAGGTTTCGAAGCAGAGTGGTTCCTCAACGACAACCTCTTCCTCTCCGCCATTGGACGCTATACGATGTCGCAAGCAAAACTGCAGTTCCCGACAGATAACATTACCGCTTGGGGCGAACAGATACATATATATCATGGAGATCTTGCAGCAGGATGGGTTTATCCTATTACGAAAGACATGCGATTTGGCGCGCGAACATTGTGGGGAGTCCGTTACAACGAAGGCGTTACATTCCGTCGTGTTGCAGAAGGGATGCAGTTGGGCGATCCTCTCCTCCACATCAATCCACAGCTAAGACCTGCAGGCGGAGCAGGAATTGTCATAGATATGTTGCAAACCCACAACCAGACAGTCGGATTCTCGATAGATTATCTCCACACTTTCAACACACGTTTCTTGGCAAACCGATGGGTCATCGCATCCTCTTGGAAAGCAATGTTCTGAGCCTATTCAATGCCTCGAAACAGCTCTTTTTGTAAAAGGCAGTTAGCAAAAGAGAGAGGTTGCGGCTTTTTTACAGCACTTTGTTTGCACAGTTGGCAATAAAAGCATACCTTTGTCGAAATGCATTATATAAAATTATGAATTTCATTTCGCGTCTCGCCAGTTGGTATTTCACTCGTAGCGCACTGCCCTATTGGTGCATTTTGCTCATCGACTACCTTATTATAATATTCTGTGGCTATCTTGCCTTCTACCTCTTCTGCGGAGGAGCTGAAGTCACGAGCCATTTCTGGCCTATCCTCTGGAGTCTTATTGCACTGCTCGTGCCCTACACCATCGCTTTCCGCGTATTCCACACCTATAGTGGCATCTTCCGATACAGCAGTTTCGTGGACCTTGGCAGGGTTGCCCTTGCCATGTTGCTCGGCACCGCGATTGCCGTTATATGCTACATTCCCTTGCATCATTTCTTTCCTGAATGGAAACACGAATTCCTGCAATTTCCCTATCGACTTGCCGTGTTCCTGCTGTTTGCCACTTCTTTCATGTGTGCAGCCCGTGTCGTGGTCAAGACTGTGTACGACCTTTTTCGCGTAGACAATTACAGCAAACGTATTTTCATTTATGGTGCACATGACGGCGGAATCAGCCTCGCAAAGAGCATACGCAACGAAACTCCCAACCGTTATACCATCAAAGGCTTCATTAGTTCTGATGCCAGCTTACAAGGGAAATGGCTGTTAGGATTGCCCGTATATGGCGAGAAAGAAAACATCGCTGAACTAATGCGCAAGCAAAATGTCAGCACATTGATGGTCAGCCCTCTACAAACTGCGCATTTCCGTGAACAAGAAGAACTTGTCAATTCCCTCATTTCTGCAGGTATTAAAATCATGATGCTACCCTCCTCTGCAAAAGAATGGGACGGGAAGAGCGAACTTCGCTATAATCAATTGCATGAAGTGGACATCGAAGACCTTCTTCCTCGTGACAAGATAGTTGTAGATATGCAGGCAATCGGCAGGCAATTGAATGAAAGCCGCATACTCATCACAGGCGCTGCAGGCAGCATCGGTAATGAAATAGTCAATCAGGTGGCGCGTTTTGAGCCAAAAGAACTGATTCTTATTGACCAGGCCGAAACGCCCATGCACGATGTTCGTCGTATGATGGCAAACGATTTTCCCAACCTCTCCTGCCAAACCATCGTTGCAAGCATCACGAACCAGAATTTCATGGAGAATGTCTTCCGCCGATTCCGACCTGATTACGTGTTCCATGCTGCAGCATACAAGCATGTTCCCATGATGGAAGACAATCCTGCAATAGCTGTTCAGAACAACATCTACGGAACACGTGTCATTGCAGACCTTGCCGTCAAGTATGGGACAAAGAAGTTCGTCATGATATCAACAGACAAAGCTGTTAACCCGACTAACGTGATGGGCTGTTCCAAACGTATCTGCGAGATATACTGTCAAGCACTCAATAAATTTGTTGAGGAAAAGAAAAAGGCAGGAGGCGAAGACTCTCCCTGCACACAATTTGTCACAACACGCTTCGGCAATGTGCTGGGAAGCAATGGAAGCGTCATACCTATCTTCAAGGAACAAATAGCAAAAGGCGGTCCCGTTACAGTCACACACCCAGACATCATCCGCTACTTTATGCTTATTCCAGAGGCATGTAAACTTGTCCTTGAAGCAGGAACGATGGGCAAAGGTGGAGAAATATTCGTGTTCGACATGGGCAAACCTGTTCGTATTGCCGACCTTGCACAACGCATGATAACTCTAAGTGGCGCGAAGAACTGCCAGATCCAATACACCGGTTTGCGCGACGGAGAGAAACTTTATGAGGAAGTTCTTAATGATGCCGAGCATACTTTGCCAACCGTTCACCCAAAGATAATGGTTGCCAAAGTTCGAGAGTATGATTATGAAAAGGCTTGTCAAGACGAAGAACGTTTGCTCGAGGCAAGTTACACAGGCGACGATATGGCTATCGTGAAGATTATGAAGGAAATCGTGCCCGAGTTCAAGAGCCGCCATTCAAAGTACGAAGCACTTGATTAAACTTCCTACGCACAACAGGATCTTCAATTGTCCGACTTGCCAACAAGCATTACCACCCCGCAGACAAGAGCATAGATGGCAATATCCATCAGCACTATGAACGGCATAGGAAAGTGGCACTGCCACAAGGCATAGTTAATGCCACATATCAGCAGGAACAAAGACAATATGCAGACCAACGCTGCATGCATTGATAAACCCGCATTCATCAGTATGTGATGGATATGGGTTTTGTCTGGTTCGAAGATTCCATGTCCCGTAATGCGTCGTTGCAAAGCTACACGAATGACATCAAGGACAGGGATGAGCAACAATGTAATGGAAATTAGCATCTGCTTCTCTCCGCAATCATCTGGTGCAATAGGACGCATCAAACTCTTTATGCTCATATAAGCACAGACATAACCTAAGAAGAGACTTCCTGCATCGCCCATGAATATCTTCATTCCTCCGACATTGCCAAAGACGTTGAAAAACCAGAAAACTATCAACGAGCCAACTATTGCTGCATCCAACGAAGCAATGGCAGGATTCTTGCTTAACAAAACAGTATAAGCTAAAAGTATCAGGATACAAAGACCTGAAGACAAGCCATCAATGCCATCTATCAAATTAATAGCATTCACGATGGTAAGTATCGCCATCACCGTCAAGACATAACCAATCCAGAATGGGATCTGATGCAGTCCAAAAATGCCATTAAGGTCTGTAACGACAAGATTGCACAAAGGCAAAATGAAAGCTGCTATTGTCTGAATAATGAACTTATGAACAGCCTTCATCCCATATCGGTCATCTATAAAACCTATCAGGTAAATAATCAACCCGCCAAAGGTCATAGCAATCGTTGACACGCCAAACACAAACTCATCGTTGCCTATCATGACACTCACCCATGATGCCACAAAGAGCCCCACCACAGCTGCTGGCATAAAAATCAATCCGCCAAGTCGTGGCACGGGCTTGCTATGCATCTTTCTCTCATCAGGAAGGTCGAAATATTTGAAATATCTACATGCCTTTATGATGAGTGGCAAGCCTATAGCCGTTATAAGCATTGCCGAAAAGAATGATGCTGCGAGAAGGTATATCGTGTTACTCATGAACTAAGTCTATGCTTAACGAACTCAATACTTTCTGAAGACAAGGACATCATCGCCGTTCGTTTTCAGGCACATCTTGCTTCCTGTCAATACCTGAACCAGGAAGATTCCGTCTTCTGGCACACCTATAATGGACAATGTCGACATGGGCTTAATCACATCATGCCCATTTCCTCCGTATTCAATCGGGTTGAAGATGCGTATCTTCTCAGGACTTGCTTCCAAAGATGTACGAATGAAGAACTTATCTCCATTCATGCGGAAACTGGCCATCTGCAACTGGAAGCTGTAGAATATCATATCTTCCTTTGTTGCCTTAACATTATTGTCCTTATCTCTCCACTCTGTCAACTGCCACATTCCATCGAGGTCCCCGTTGCAGTCCCACTTGTCGCAGCTTGTCATGAACAATACAACTGCCACAAAGACAAATAATATGTAAATCTTTTTTTTCACGTTCCTTCTTAATTGTATTTGCGTATCCAACCATCAAAAGACACAGTCAGCATAGCACTGTTGGCTTTTCCCAACAGGCTTCCATGATTATGTCCGTATGCTGCGGCAAAGCCCCAGCCTTTCAGTTTCTTTGGTTTATAGGTTGCTTCCAGAAGCAGGAAATGTCCTTTAAGAGGATCCATCACCGGCTTGTCATAAGAACCGTAGTTCTTCTCATAAGTGTACATGGCTCGCCATGACAACCAAGGGCTTGGATTACCTTTGAGACCTATATGGTGTGCATTCAGGCGATTGAAATAGTTATGCAGCATTCCTTCCATACCAAGGTAGCCATTGTACATCGGCGAAATGATAAGAGGATTACCCATGACAAAACCTCCATGTTGCCAAGCGCCATAGATATGGTTGTTGTAATAAGCATCGCTAGCACTTATCTGCTGAGGGTTCTCAGGTGTGGCATCATGATAGAGGGGACCACTTTGATTCTTCGTGCCATTGTGTTCATAGACAATGTTGCTAACATAGCGATTCTCAGGAAGATTAACCTCAATGCCAAGAAGCATGTCCTTCCAAAAGCCATACTGCATACCTATTTGGCTATGGTCTTCAAAGAAGTGGTCCATATATGCTCCCACACTCCAGTTCTTGCCTGTCCAATCAAAACGAACGTGCCATGAGCCAAGGTGATTGCCTGCTGCATTGGAAAAGGCATCGTCATTAACATCTCCTCCGCTTGGGATAAAGGCTTTAAAAATATTCCCTCCCAGTTTGACACCATCTGCCATTCGCTCACCGGTATAGCTTCTTTCATTGAATCCTGTACCACCAAATTGGCAAGTCATCTCCAATCCCCAAGTCAATGTAAGCGGGAACTTCTTGACGTTACCTATCTTCATGAGCAAAGCTTTCGAATGGTAGAGGCTGTTCTTGGTATAAATATTGGGAGTCCCATCATTCCAGTTACGCTGCCATCTATTGTCCGTATATATGCCATAAGCAAGATGTGCTTTGACGGCAAACCACCCTTTAGTTCCAGGAACAGTCCAAAATTCTGGCAACTCCAATCTGACCTGAGGCAAAGGGCGAGCGTTTATGCCTAGCGTCATGCCACCTGTCGACAGCTCTGGGTTCTTTAGTTCTGACGCTCTCTCCTTTTGTCCAAAAGAAAGGCGAAGCATTTTCCATTGCACATCCATATATAATTGCTGGATGCAAACCTCGCTTTCGTTGCCATAGCCTGCAGCCATATCCGCGCCATAACCTATGCGCCAAAAACGGAGCGAATCGGCTTCTGCATCACGTTTGATGTAGGCACGGGCCAGAACACTATGGTTGTCGACAGGACCCAGGCCGTATCTGTTATTAGTAAACCAAAATGGCGCATTATCTCCTCCACCGCTTGTGCCACGCAGACTGAAACCATACTGTATGTCTTCGCCCAGTCGTTCTGTCTGTGCCCAAGCCATGAGGGGCATGAGCATCAGGCACAAGATGACAATTATGCTATTGCTATTTCTCATTCTTCGCTATTCGTTTTCAATGCTTTAAGCAATCGTTTGTTGAAGCGTCTTCTGCCGCTATCGTATATCCAGCCCCATTTATTGAAGTATTTCACTACACTGATCATGTGTGCGAGCGAAAGTTGCCAATTATGATAAGACAGGCGAGAGAACCTGTGATATATGCTGACCGAGGGGTAGAACAGTGTCTTGTATTTCGCATGAAGGCGGCGTGTAATATCCACGTCCTCCATATACATGAAGAAGCGCTCATCAAAGATGCCCTCACTCTTCAGCGCATCCACTCTGAAGAACATAAAACAACCTGACAGGAACGGCACATTCATCTCCTTGTCATAGCCGGAATGTCTCAACTCGAAACGGTCATTTCGCTTGCTTATCAGTTTTGCCGGCAAGAAGAATCTGCTAAAGAGATCCATCGGGGTTGGAAGAAGTTTGGCTAGACGCTGTACTGAGCCGTTCAGGAAAAGCACTTTAGGCATCACCTGAGCAATGGTCTCGTCCTCCTCCATCAGTCGCCAGAGAGCAGGAATCACTTCTGCTCCAAACCATACATCCGGGTTGACAACAAGATGATACTGGCTACCTTCGTCCATTGCCTTATGCAAAGCAACGTTGTGACCAGAACCATAACCTTTGTTTACCTCCTTTATATACTCCAGCTGAAAGCCTCTGCCTTCATGTTTCAAGTATTCGTCATCCCTGCGTTTATACTCTTGAAGTTCGCCTTCCAAGCGAGTGAAAGTATCGCTATGGTCTATAATCCAGACTTTCTGGACAGGCGAAATAAGCAGACTTCGCAGAATGCCTTCCAAGTCAAGCAGGTTGTTATTATATGTTACTATCGATGCTGTTATCATTCTTCAAACGCAAAATGTCTGGACATTAAGGTGTCCACACACCTCGGCTTCTTGTCTGTGTTAGAATCAATTATCGTACAAAGGTACGATAATATAACGGATTTAACAAAAGTTTTATTGTTCTACAAGCCCAAAATATTCAACTTAGCTGCATTTCTTGTCATATATCATCCTTCTCCGCAATTCCAAGCATGCAAAAAGGTAAGGCTGTCGAAAGATAGGTTATGTCGTAAGCAGACGAAAAGAGGTCAAAGTTTTCACTGAGATACATGTTGTGGACAAACGTCACAACCACAAACGTCACAAGCATCAAGGCAGAATTTCGGCAGTACCGAAATGCAATCCCTTTGTGAGTCATTGCCAAAAAGACAGTAAGGGGCACGAAGAGAAGGAAATCAGACAGATTGCCCTGACTGGTTTGCAGTCTCCAAGGATTGTTCTGGAAATAGTAAAACTCCTGCCAATCCCATATTGCAAAAGGAACAAATGTCAATGCAAAAACAATTATCGCCAATAAAGAGACGCCTAATTGATTGCGCCAATTCATCTTGACAAAATATGGCAGCAACAACACTGTAATGGGAATAAGTACAATCACTCTGGTGCTTGCCAACAAGCCCACCAAACAGGCTATCCACCATCGGTGCCTCTCTATCCTTTGCTGACTCGGATTTCGAGAAAAGAGATTGAAGATTGATGCCACCAACAACATGTTAGTGATGAGGTCACTTCTGACAAGCACTTCGTACCAAACCGCCACAGAAAGGCACAGCAACAAACTGACAATGAGCGTCTTATCTCTTCCTCGCACCTTCCAACAACTCCATAAAAACAATATTACGGCAGCAAAAAACGAGAGTCCCACATTGCCTAAAAGATAGAAGGGTACATGAAGCAATTGCCAGACTGGGAAGGGCGACGCATTTCCACCCAGATGTGTGCTTGCAGTATAAGGATAGATGCCGTCAAGAAGGTTCTGTATTGGGAAATGCAAAGCAGACCACCGATCAACCTGAACGGAATAGGGATCAATACTGTACTGCAAGACAATCATCCCAACAAAACCAAGCAAACAGACACAAAAAGCGACTCTTCTGTATATATATATATAAGGTAGCACCAAACGCAGCAAGACATAGTAAAAGGCTATGGCTAAAAGTGTGGCACATAAGCTTGCCGTTTCAGAAACTCTTGCCGAATACTTCGCCACAAAAAGCACATTGACAATGATGTACAACGCCTCTGTAACAGTTAGTCTACTCTCAAAGAAACGTCTGTATATCAACAGAATAGCAAGACTCCAAGCAGAGCATGCAAGGAAGATTGCAATACTCCTGACGTCTGTTATCAAGCCGATAAAAGGCATGTGTGCAATGTAAATCTCGAAACTGTAGTTTCCTGCCAACCTCACAAAGCCGCTCCTGCCTGGACGAAGCATTGAAAACAGAGGAATGTAAGCCAGTCCAAGAGAAAGCCGGAAAGGACATAGTAAATAATTATACGCAACAGTACCCTTCAATTCATGCAATTGTGGAATAGCTTTCAGGCAGAAAAAAGCAGCTGCAACAAGCAAAAGCAGAAACGTCCATCTTCCAATCTCCTTGTTCGATAGGGCTTCCACCCTGTCCTTGTATATAGAAAGAAGAACGCCTGTAAGGAAACTGAACGATTGTTCCGCCTCAAGATGACCACACGAAGTTCGCAAATTCAAACAAATAAAAGCGCAGACGAAAAAGAAAAGAAGTCGCAATCGGCCACTCAGGAAGCGTGTCCCAATCCAGTATACAGCATAGCACTTCAAGATGAAAAACACGAACCAAAACTTCGGCCCGCTATAAATCAACTCATCCAAGCACCTGTGCATCGCCTCTTCAGCAGGAAACTTATCACCCAAAGGAAAGAAAGGGAACAGATAGTTATAGGCACAAACGAAGAAAACGAAAGGCAGGACAACCTTCGTCAATCGCTTCAGCCAAAAGCTTTCAAGCCCATTTCTGCGGAAAGACTCTTCCAACCCATAACCACTCAAAACCAGAAAAACTGTCACAAAAGGAGCGCCCCACAAATTGAGAAGCGGAGAAATGTCGAACCGCCACAATATATGGAACACGACAATCACAAGGATTGCAACACCTTTCAGTGCTTGAGTGTTAGTTCTTGAAAGCATCTCCATCGTTATATGCGAAACTTCAAAGTGCAAATTTACAAATTATTTATCAAAAAACCACACACAACAACAGAAAAGTTACAGGAGGATTACTCGACAAGCCCGCCATAAGCCATTTATAAACAACCCCAGTGAAGTCTTCAAACATATAGTGTGACGTTTGGCATTTACTAGTGTGAAGTTGGCGATTTACTAGTGTGACGTTTGCATTTTACTAGTGTGACGTTTGGGAGAGCAGACTTCCATATCACAAACAAAAGAAGCCCCTCGAGATTGCTCTCGAAGGGCTTCCTGCTAAAAACGGCGGCTACCTACTCTCCCACGGGTGTGCAGTACCATCGGCGCGGGCGGGCTTAACTTCTCTGTTCGGAATGGGAAGAGGTGGAACCCCGCCACTATAACCACCTGAATAAGGTTGACATATCAAGCAAAAGCAAATGCAAGGCTTCCTCTTCTCGAAAAGCTGCAAGTACAACAACATGCAAAGGAAAGTTTCGGGCAATTAGTAAGGCTCGGCTTTGACGTCACCGTCTTTACACCTGCCTCCTATCAACGTCCTCGTCTCGGACGACCCTCATGAGGAGATCTAATCTTGTGGCCGGCTTCGTGCTT
>JAEEGF012350671.1_pt1 | contig 16015 bp, 18 predicted proteins | sample 9134171 | NCBI WGS metagenome assembly JAEEGF01 (sample SAMN16246542, study PRJNA631951) | gut metagenome | biome: gut microbiome; feature: rumen; material: AP-attached | host: Bos | place: Iran: Karaj | collected 2018-10
CCTGTGAGACGATTCACGCATTGAACCGTGGTGAGAACATCGTTATCATCTTCGTCAACAATGCCATCTATGGCATGACGGGTGGTCAGATGGCTCCTACGACACTGATTGGTCAGAAGACCTCTACCTGTCCTTACGGCCGTGATCCTCAGCTGCATGGCTATCCCCTGAAGATGGCTGATATCGCTGCAGGTCTGGAGGGAACTTGCTACGTCACTCGTCAGAGTGTGGAGAGCGTCGCTTCCATCAACAAGGCGAAGAAGGCGCTGCGTAAGGCTTTCGAGGCATCGATGGCTGGCAAGGGCTCAAGCCTCGTGGAGTTCGTCTCTACCTGCAACAGCGGTTGGAAACTCTCACCCGCCAAGGCTAACGAATGGATGAAGGAGAACATGTTCCCCTTCTATCCCAAAGGTGATTTAAAAGATACGACAGACAAATGAAAAAAGAGATAATTATTTCAGGTTTCGGAGGTCAGGGTGTACTCTCGATGGGTAAGATTCTGGCCTATTCAGGACTGATGGAAGATAAGGAAGTCACATGGATGCCTGCCTATGGTCCTGAGCAGCGTGGTGGCACAGCCAACGTGACGGTGATCGTCAGCGACGAGCGCATCTCATCGCCTATCCTCAGCAGATACGACATCGCTGTGGTACTGAACCAGCCTTCACTGGAGAAGTTCGAGCCGAAGATCAAGCCTGGTGGCATCCTCATCTACGATGGCTTTGGTATCATCAACAAGCCTACCCGTAAGGACATCACCATCTATGAGATCAACGCGATGGACAAGGCCGCCGAGATGAAGAACGGTAAGGTATTCAACATGATTGTCCTCGGTGGACTCCTGAAGGTGGCTCCCGTAGTGAGCGACAAGGGTGTTGAGAAGGCACTGAAGAAGACACTGCCTGAGCGTCATCACGACCTGATCCCCTTGAATATGGAGGCCCTGAAAGAAGGTGCCAAGATCATAGAGCAAGTATAAAAAGTAATGCCTCTGGAATCCCAGAGGCATTACTTTTTTTTATATTCCTTTCATAGAGAGCGAGATACGGTTGCGTCTATGGTCAACCTCAATCACTCTGACCTGCACATGCTGATGCAACTTCACCACGTCGAGCGGATGGGCAATACGTCGGTTGGCCATCTGGGAGATATGCACCAGTCCGTCCTGATGGACGCCGATATCCACGAAGGCACCGAAGTTGGTGATGTTTGTGACGATGCCAGGCAGCACCATTCCTTCCACAAGGTCGTCGATGGTGGCGACATTCTTGTCGAACTCAAACTCCTCTAATTGTTCACGAGGGTCACGCCCAGGCTTCTCCAACTCTTTCATGATATCCGTGAGGGTAGGGATGCCCACCTCGGCAGTCACATATTTGTTGATGTCGACAGCATCGCGTTTCTCCTTATTATTAATAAGGTCGGCGACGGAACAGGCATGGTCCTTGGCCATCTGCTCTACGATGGGATAACTCTCCGGATGGACGGCAGAGTTGTCGAGCGGGTTCTTGGCACCTGGTATACGGAGGAATCCGGCACACTGTTGGAAGGCGGAAGGCCCGAGACGTGGCACCTTCTTCAACTGGGCACGGGAGGTAAAGGCACCGTTCTCTTTCCGGTAATCTACAATGTTCTTGGCCAACACAGGACCAAGACCACTGACATAGGTCAGAAGATGCTGAGAGGCCGTATTCAGGTCGACACCCACGGCGTTGACACAACTCTCTACGGTCTGGTCGAGCGAGTGTTTCAGTTTTGTCTGGTCTACATCGTGCTGGTATTGTCCTACACCGATGCTCTTGGGATCAATCTTCACCAGTTCGGCCAGGGGATCCATCAGTCGTCGGCCTATCGACACAGCACCACGAACGGTGACATCCTCATCGGGGAACTCATCTCGGGCAATCTTTGAGGCAGAATAGACAGAAGCCCCAGCCTCCGAAACGACAAACACCTGCGGCATTTCTCCCTCGCGCCGCGAGGGAGAAATGTCGTAGCGTCCAGCGAGGGCATCCTTGATGAATCGCTCCGTCTCTCGGCTGGCAGTGCCATTACCAATGGAGATGGCCTCAATCTGATACTTCTTCACCATCTTCAGGATGGCCACGGCTGCCTCTGTCCGCTTGTTGACGGGCGGGTGGGGGAAGATCGCCTCATGGTGGAGCAGATTGCCCTGGGCATCGAGGCACACCACCTTACAACCTGTACGGAAGCCGGGGTCAACACCCATCACGCGCTTTTGTCCTAAGGGAGCACCTAAAAGCAATTGGCGCAGATTCTCGGCAAACACGTGGATGGCCTCTTCATCGGCTTTCTCCTTGCTCATGGCTGCAAATTCCGTCTCGATGGCGGGCTTTAGCAGACGTTTATAACCATCGTCGATGGCCTCTGCCACCAACTGTCCGCAGGGTGTGTTGCCATAGACGTAATGACGTTTCAGACGCTCTACGGCCTCCTCGTCGTTGGGAGAGATGGTGATGCGGAGAATGCCCTCGTCCTCTCCACGACGCATGGCCAGCAAACGGTGTGAAGAACAGCGTTTTAGGGGTTCTGACCAGTCGAAATAGTCGCTGTACTTGGCGGCTTCGTCGCTATCAGCCTTGGCCTTTACGACTTTTGAGGAGATGACGGCCTGTCGACTGAAGGCATTACGCAGTTGCTGACGGCTGCGTTCATCCTCGCTGACCGTCTCGGCGATGATATCCTGTGCTCCCTTGAGAGCGTCGGAGGGGGTGGCGATGGCATCGCCACAGACAAAACGGGCGGCGGCGCGCTCCGGATCCCGTTCGCGCTGAGCCATCAGGATCTTAGCCAAAGGTTCAAGCCCTTGTTCTCGAGCCACTTGTGCTCTGGTACGACGCTTGGGCTTATATGGCAGATAGATGTCCTCCAGCTCCGTCGCATCCCAACAGTCGTTGATGCGTTTCTGCAGCTCGGGCGTCATCTTCTCCAGGTCGGTGATGGTCTTGGTCACCGTCTCCTTACGTTTCTGTATCTCTTTCAGCTTGTCGTAACGGTCGCTGATGGCGGCTATCTGCACCTCGTCGAGTCCACCCGTACGCTCCTTCCTATAACGAGAGATGAAGGGGATGGTGCAGCCCTCCTCAAGCAGGGCCAGCGTATTGGCCACAGCCCGCTCCTGAAGCTGTAGGGCTTTGGCGATGAGCTCGGCAAAAATGTTCTTTTCCATATGCTAAATGGGTTAAATCGTTAATTTGTGTGCAAAAATAACAATAATCCGCGAGAATTTAGTAATTTTGCACCCCGAAAAATAAGAAAGATTGAGAATTTGAGAAAGAGTGAGAATGAGAGATAGATTTTTTCTGGTAGTCATACTCCTGCTGACGTCGCTTTGTGGTGTCCAGGCTCAGGATACGCCCAATGCCCGTCAGGCCCGTCGTATCTTCAACAACGCCTATCAGCAGGTGTTTGGCGAGCAGGGGGCTACATTGCATTACGATGTGAACATCATCGGCATCTATAAGACCAACGGCACCATCTGGTATAAGGGTAAGAAGAGCAAGTTCGAGGACGAGAAGATGAACTCCTGGAACGACGGCACGACGGTCTATACCATCAAGAAAAAGAAGCGTAAGAAAGAGGTGGAGATTTATAACACGCGAAGTAACAAGTCAGACAAGTACTCGCAGAAGTTCAAGTTTGAACCTGAGAACTTCGACTACAGCGTTGCCGAGCATGAGCAAGGGTTGATGCTGACGTTGAAGGCCAAGAAGGGTGCCAAGGATATTAAAGAGGTCCACGCCCTTGTTGAGCGCAAGACCTATCACCCCATCAGCGTCCGCATTAAGATCGCCTTTGTGTGGACAACCATCAAGATCTCCAACTTCCACTCCGGCGGCATTACCGACGAGATGCTCCGCTTCCCCCGTGAACAGTTTAAAGATTACCAATTCGTAGACAAGCGAGACAAATAAACAAGGAGACAAGGAGACAGGGAGACAAGGAGACAAGGAGTTCAAGACATATGATTTCTGTAGAAGGACTGAAAGTAGAGTTTGGCGTGAAGCCGTTGTTCGCTGATGCGAGTTTCGTCATCAACGACCGCGACCGTATTGCCCTCGTGGGCAAGAACGGGGCCGGTAAGTCTACGATGCTGAAGATCCTCTGTGGACAGCAGAAGCCCACGTCGGGTAATATCAGCATCCCTACCGACTGCCGCATCGGTTATCTGCCTCAGGTGATGAACCTGCAGGATGATACAACCGTCCGCGAGGAAGCCCAGAAAGCCTTTGCCGACATCACTCGGATGAAAGAACGTCTTGACCAGATGAACCAACAGCTGGCCGAGCGTACCGACTATGAGAGTGAGAGCTATCTGGCGCTGATTGAGAAGTACACCACCGAACACGAGCGCTATCTGATGATGGGAGCCGAGAGCCATGAGGCAGAACTCGAAAGGACACTCGTCGGACTGGGCTTCTTGCGTTCAGACTTCGAACGCCCTACCTCTGAATTCTCAGGCGGCTGGCGTATGCGTATCGAACTGGCCAAAATCCTCTTGCAGAAGCCCGATGTGCTGCTGCTCGACGAGCCCACCAACCACCTCGACATCGAGTCTATCCAATGGCTGGAGCAGTTCCTTGCCCAGTCTGCGAGTGCCGTCGTGTTGGTGAGCCACGACCGTGCATTTATCAATAATGTGTCGAACCGCACGCTGGAGATCTCCTGTGGTCGTGTCATCGACTACAAGGTGAAATACAACGAGTATGTCGTTCTCCGCCGTGAACGCCGTGAGCAGCAGCTGCGGGCCTATGAGAACCAGCAGAAGGAGATGGCCGACATGAAGGCGTTCATCGAGCGCTTCCGCTATCAGGCCACGAAGGCTGTGCAGGTGCAGCAGAAGATCAAACAGTTAGAGAAGATCGTCCCCATCGAGATCGACGAGGTCGACAACTCCGCCATGCATCTCAAATTCCCCCCATGTCTGCGCTCCGGCGACTACCCCGTCATCTGCGACGAGGTGCGCAAGGATTATGGCCCGCATACCGTCTTCGACCACGTGACCTTCACCATCAAACGTGGCGAGAAGGTGGCCTTCGTAGGCAAGAACGGCGAAGGCAAGTCTACGCTGGTGAAGTGTATCATGGGCGAGATTCCCTTTACCGGCGAACTGAAGATCGGCCATAATATCCAGATCGGTTATTTCGCCCAGAATCAGGCGCAGCTGCTCGACGAGAGCCTGACCGTTTTCCAGACCATCGACAACGTGGCGAAAGGCGACATCCGCCTGCGCATCAACGACATCCTCGGAGCCTTCATGTTCGGCGGTGAGGAGTCGGATAAGAAAGTCAAAGTGCTCAGTGGCGGCGAGCGTAGTCGTCTGGCTATGATCCGCTTGCTGCTGGAGCCCGTCAACCTGCTCATCCTCGACGAGCCCACCAACCATCTCGACATGCCTTCGAAGGATGTGTTGAAGGAAGCCATCAAGGCTTTCGACGGCACAGCCATCATCGTCTCACACGACCGTGAGTTCCTCGACGGCCTCGTCACGAAGGTCTATGAGTTTGGCGGCGGCCGTGTCCGTGAGCATCTCGGCGGCATCTACGACTTCCTGCGGGAGAAACAAATCAGCGAACTCAGTGAGTTGGGAAAGCAGAACGACAGTCCACAGCAGGACAAATCTCCCTCCACCTTCCACCCTTCACCCTCCACCCTTGACCTTCCACCCTCCACCCTTAACAAAGCCCTCAGCTATGCCGAGCACAAAGAACAGCAGAAGCGCTTGAAACGTGGCGAGAAGGCCGTGAAGGAGTCGGAAGCGAAGATTGAGAAGATGGAGCAGCGCCTGAAAGAGCTCGACGAACTGCTGATGGTGCCCGAGAACGCCTCCGACATGACCTTGGTGACGGAGTACACCACCACCAAGCGCAGCCTCGATGAGGAGATGGAGCGCTGGGAACGTCTCAGCGAGGAATTAGCATCACAAACATCCCAGTAACGTTGTAACGTTGTAACGAAAAAACGCCTTCCAAACCATCAATCACCAAAAACCTTACTTTTTTATTTGACTTTTGTTTTTCTTATTCGTATATTAGATAGATCAACGAATCAATGACTCAGACAGAGCACGACATGGTCACCCGCTGTCAGCAAGGCGACAAGGAAGCCTTCCGATGGGTGGTGCAGACACATCAGCGGATGATCTTCTCGCTGGCGCTGAAGATGCTGTGCGACGAGGAAGAGGCCAAGGATATGGTGCAGGAGACATTCATCCGAGTGTGGCAGCGCATCAGGGAACTGGATCAGCAGAAGACCATCAGCACATGGATCTATACGATCGCCTCCCGTCTGTGCATCGACAAGTTGAGACGGACGAACCGTATCGTGAGTATGCCCGAGGATCAGTTGGCTCTGCGACGGTTTGCCTCCGACACCGACAACCAGCGGACGCTCGAGAACAGAGAATGGGTGTCGATCGTGAGGACGATGGCCGAGGACCTGAGCGACAAACAACGACTGGTGTTCACGCTCTGCCACTTCGAAGAACTCTCGTCGGCCGAAGTAGAGCAGATCACGGGGTTGGATGCCAAACAGGTGAAGAGCAACCTCTACATGGCTCGACAAACGATAAGAAAACGACTCAAGGAATTAGGATATGAATAAAATTGACGACATATTAGAACGGTTGAAAGGCCAACAGCCTGAGATCGACGATCCCGATGCCCTGACGGACCGCATCATGGACAGTCTGCCCGATTTGGAGCCTTCAGAAGAGCCCCAGCGGTCAGCCCGCGTCGTCAGCATGCGGCGACGTTGGATGGCTGCTGCAGCCTCTATACTATTAATCATAGGTATGGGGACTGTGTTGATGAAGGAGACAGGAGTCAGTAGTCAGGAGCCAGTAGCCAGTAGGGATACTCATATCAATGCGCAGCCGCTCCCCTCTCATCTTCCGACCGTTCACAAGGCCATCGTTCGGCCTCCGATCGTTCGCAAGGCAATCGTTCGGTCTCCGACGGCTTGCAAGACAATTCCTTGTCCCGGCCGCTGATGCCGGCAAATGACTTCCACTACGCCGCGCTCGTGAACACAGCCGACAGCCTGACCTATCAGGATCCTGCCCGCATGGATGAGTTCATTACGAAGTTGGCCGACTTCAACAAGGTGGAAGCTGTGCCGATGGATTGCACGCTCGACAACAACGACAGCCTCGCCGTCAGTACGGCCTATGTCTTCGGCGACAGTCAGGAACTCGACCTCTTCAGCCGCCTGCTGCAGGCCGCCTGCTGGTACGACTCGAAGACCCCCGGCTACCTGCTGAACTTCTCCCACCAGCAGTTCTTCTTCACCCTGAAGGATCTGCATAAACACGAAAAGTACCTCTGGATAGCAGAGCGCCTCATTGGCGGGCGTATCCTGCTCTTCAGCACCCACTCACCGATAGGGGCGGACGTCTCATCGGCCTGTTATCAGAACTATCGCGAACAGCTGACGCATACCAACTTGAGTACATTACAATTTTAAAAACGAAGCCGTATGAAAAAAATCTTTTTAATGAGCATCCTGGCGATGACTGGCCTCGCCCTGCAGGCACAGCCCAAAGGATTGAAAGTCAATTACACGTTCCAGTCGGAAACGTCTGGAGTGAATGAGTATGCGAAAGGCATGGGTATCTTTGTCTCTCGCCCTAAAGCCAAGACAGACCAGCAGACAAACAAGACCACGGCCGCCTGGCACATGACGAACATGGACTGGATCAAAGACTATTGTGAGCCCCAGGATTTCGCCATAGAGAAGGATATCCTGAAGATCTTCCCAGAGATGATCAACCTGCCGCAGGACGATAAATCCTACATGCCCATGAGCTGGCGACTGACGAATGAGAACCATGAGACGGTGCTGCACTGCTACTTCCGGATGCCTGCCGACGAGGTGACCAACCTGTGGCTGACCTCTGAGGAGACATGTATCGTGGATCAGGAGACGGGCGCACAATACCGTATCCGTCGCACGGAGCCTGACACCTACCGCAAACACTTCACCCTCAGGGCGAAGAAAGGCGATGTGGTCGATCTGAAGATCTTCTTCGCTCCACTGGCCGAGACGACGAAGGACGTCAGGATCTATGGCATTCCCAACTGGGGGATGATGGGTGCCCCTGTCACCATCAGCGACGGGTTCACCGGCACCTTAGAGTATCAGACCTACGACACCATCCCGCAGTTACGTAAACCCCGTGTGGAGAAAGAACACATGTGGGAGGACAAGCCCTACGACAAGCAGAACTGGAATACGTGGAAGGTGATGACCGATGCCCACCTGATCAAACCCCTCAAGGACGGTACGATGGCCCTCTGGTGCACACCCGAGGCTACCTATCTCGCTATTGGCTTCGAGCAGAACTGGACTACGGAGTACTGGAGCTTCGGCCACGACATCAAACTGCTCGACAATACAGGCCGTCAGTATAAGATCCGAGAGGTACAGGGGCTGCCTATGGATGAGCTGTTCTTCATGAAAGGCAATGCCGGCGACTATGTGGCCTACGTGCTGGTCTTCGATCCGTTGCCCCTTGACATCACTAACATTACCTACATCGAACCAGAAGGCGAACCCTTCAACGCCTGGGGGGCCAATTGGTCGGGTAGTGTACAGTCTCTCAACGTCCAGCAGCTCCGCGATAACCAGCCTCTCTTCAACTATCAGCCCAGAATCATTGTCAAATGAAGAATAGAGAATGCCCATATTGTCATCAGACTGTATCCCTGAAGCGGTGTCTTAAATATCTGCTGAGGGGTACAGACTATTCGACGGTCTGCGACCATTGTGGCAGGAACATCAAACTGTCGAAGGAGCCGACGCCAGGTTTTAAGTACAGCTTCTTTTTCGGCTTCCTGAGTATTTACATACCGATGCAAGTATGCTTATACGTCTTCCACACGACATTTGTCGAAGCAATGATCTGTGCTCTGCCCTTTGTCCTCCTGACTATGGCTGTCGTTGTATGTCTGACACTTCGAAGTCTATTCTTTGACGGAAATATCAAATAATTAGCAATATGAACGAAATCAAAATCAATATGTCCATCAAGGTATGGATTTACATTCTTCTGGCCGTAGCAGCATTGTTTGCAATTCTCATGGGTATTAGCAGAGCCGTTGGAGGCCCTGATGCTATAGGGGCTAATAAGGACCACATGATAACGATGTTTCTCTGTATCACACTCATCATTATAGTCCCTGCATACATCAAAAGCAAGACAAAACTCGTTATCACTGATGTTCAGTTGAGAGTGAACGCTCCAGAGCCCTGGGTTGTGCAACTGTCAGGAGTCGAGTCGTTCTACGTCGATAAATTCAAAGGGCGTTCATTTATCGGCATACGCTATAAGGAAGGCGCGTGGGAGGCTCATAAAGAGAATCTCACAGAAGATCGCAAACGGCGCTCGAGGGCCGCTATGCAGGGTTATCCCTACGAGGTCTACGTCGGCGGTCTCACCATGAAGCCCCAAGAAATCTGCGATCTGCTCAACGAACGTATCAAGAAATAGACAGAATATGAAACTATTATCAACTCTCACGCTTGTCCTCGTCTGTATGGCGGGGCAGGCACAGCCATTACTGAAAACGCATGTAGAAACAGGCGATGTTGAGGGCGTTCTGGATGGGACAGACCTCGCAGTGTATAAAGCAATCCCTTATGCAGCGCCACCAGTGGGCGACTTGCGATGGAAGGCCCCACAGCCAGCGTTGCCCTGGCAGGGAGTGCTGAAGGCAGAAGATGTGGCCAAATGGCCGCCCCAGCCCGAAAAGAGCTATGTGACATACGACATGATGAGCGAGGATTGTCTCTATCTGAGTGTTGCCACACCAGCCAAGACTGTCAACGAAGCCCTGCCCGTGATGGTGTTTATACATGGAGGCGCTTTCCAGACTGAGCATTATGGCGGTGATCTGTGGCAGAGTCTGGCCCGCAGAGGCGTCGTGGCCGTCTCTATTGAGTATCGTGCTGGAGCTTTAGGTTTTATGGCACATGCCGATCTGTCAAAAGAGTCGGATGGGCACTCAGGCAACTATGGTATCCTCGACCAGATCTTCGCCCTGCAATGGGTACAGCGTAACATCAAGAACTTTGGCGGCGACCCATCGAAGGTTACCATCTTCGGCGAGTCGGCAGGCGCCATGAGTTGTCATATCCTATGCGCCTCGCCTCTGGCCAAGGGATTGTTCCGTGCCTGCATCAGTCAGAGCGGCGCCTTCATGTCGGCCATGAATGTGGTTAACCAGACGCAGGCTCAGATGATAGGCTGGATGTTTATGAGCCAGCTGAAGAAAAACTCCATCGAGGAGATGCGCCAGATGGATGCCAAGGAACTGACAGGTAACGGCGTGAATTTTCAGGGCAGTATCCCCATTGTTGACGGGTATGTGATTCCTGAGCCCATCTACGATCTTTATGAGAAGGGCAACTATAACGATGTGCCCGTTCTGATCATGTACAACAGCGACGAGGGAGCCGTAAATTTTGATTCGGTGAGTGTAGAGCAATACGCTCAGCAGTTCAGTCAGTTGCCAGGCGAATGGTCAGACAAGGCAAAGGCCTGTTATCCAGGCACCACCGAAGAGGAACGTCTTTTCAGCATGCGTGACTTTACGCGCGACGTAGGCTTCGGCTGGCCAGCCTATGCCTGGGCCACCTTACAGAAGAAGACGGGTAAGAGCCCTGTCTATACGGCCTATCTCGCTCAGAAATCTGATCGCACCGTCTATGCAAAAGGTAATCGTCGCGGAGCTGCCCATGCCGACGATATGCTCTATCTGAAAGGAGCCTTCGACGAAGAGTTAGAGAAATATCCTCAGGAAAAGAAGGTGAGCGACCTGATGCAACAGTACTGGGTGAACTTCGCCAAGACGATGAATCCCAACGGTGAGGGACTGCCAACCTGGCCAACGTTTGAAGAAGGCAAGGCTACCGTGATGCAGTTTAACAACGGTGCATCGCTGATAGAAACGCCCAACATGGAGCGCATTAGCCTCATCGATGGTTTTATGAAATATATTCAGTCACTCCGTGGAGCAAGTAACTAAAATAATCAATGAAGAATAGAGAATGTCCATATTGCCATCAGACCGTATCCCTAAAGCGATGTATCAAGTATCTGCTCAGGGGTACAGACTATTCGACAATCTGCGATCATTGTGGCAGAAGCATCAGACTGGCAAAGGAGCCAAAGCCGGGTTTTAAGTATGGTTTTATGGCCGGTCTTCTAAGTATTTATATACCGATGCAAGTGTGCTTGTATGTGTTCCATACGACATTTGTCGAAGCATTGCTCTATGCTTTGCCCTTTGTCATTGCGACCTTTGCCGTCGTTATCTGGCTGACTCTTCGCACTTTATTCTTTACAGGAGACCTTTAAAAGGCAAATATGACCTGACAAAAAAGTAGCCCAAATATTTGGTTGTTTAGGATTTTATTTGTATCTTTGCACACAATATGTGATGTATTAAATAAGAAAACGGCTTTTTATACATAATATGTGATGCAAAACAAGTACGTGTTTGATCCCTATCCTTTGGAGGTGACCATGCAGAGGTTGGCAGAAAACCTGAAGGCTCGGAGATTGGAGAAGAAGATATCCACAAAGAGTCTTTCAGAGATGAGTGGTGTGCCAGCATCAAGCATCCAGCGCTTCGAGTTGAAACACTCCATATCGTTAGAATCGTATGTCAAGTTGGCTAAAGCATTGGGCTACTCTGAAGAAATCATGCAACTGCTCTCCGAACCGAAATACGACACGATGGAAGAACTCTTGGAAATCAACAAGAATAAAACCAGAAAGCGAGGCGTATGATTAAGAATATTCAGGCTGTAAGCGTCATTTATCACGGAAAGAAGGTCGGCACCCTGTCTGTCGCCAGCAAACACGTCTGTCAGTTTGAATACGACACGAACTGGCTGGTAGGCGGTTTCTCTATATCCCCTTTACAACTCCCACTGAAGGCTGGTCTCCTTACTGCAGAGTGTCTGCCCTTTCGCGGTAACTTCGGCATCTTTGAAGACAGTCTGCCAGGTGGCTACGGAGAATATCTGTTGCGAAAAGTGCTCAGAAAGACAGGCATTGATTACGACGCATTGACCCCTGTTCAGCGACTGAGTCTTGTAGGCAGTTCCGGCATGGGGGCTATATGCTATGTCCCAGAGACCAAGTTGCCTCAAGGCGAATGGGAAGGATCCTTTGACGAGATGCAGCAGATGGCTCTCGAAGTGCTGTCGGAGAAGTCTGAAGAAAATGCCGACTTGCTCTATTTCCAAAGTGGCAACTCTGGCGGTGTCCGTCCCAAGTGTATCTTTACAGACGAAGATGGCCACTGGCTGGTGAAATTCCGCCACACATACGACCCCATGAATATCGGTGAGATAGAATATAGATATAATCAGGCTGCCCGTCAGTGTGGCATCATCGTGCCAGACTTCAAACTGATGGATGGCAAATATTTCGCGACCAGGCGTTTTGACATTGAGAACGGCCAGCGCCTTCATGTGGCTACGGCGAGTGCCTTATTGAACGAACCACTTTCGCCCCCTAAGATGGATTATCATAGTCTGCTACAGTTGACAGGCTATCTGACACAATCACCGGCAGAGGTTGAACAGCAGTTCCGCCGCATGGCTTTCAACGTCTGTGCCCATAACTACGACGACCATGCCCGTAACTTCAGTTTCATCTGCCGCGACGGAAAGTGGTCGCTGGCTCCAGCCTACGATCTTACCAACGACAATACATTGGGCGAGCATGCCACAACCGTCAACTTCAAAGGCCTGCCAACTGATGAAGACATGATCACGGTTGGCACCAATATCCGCATTCCCCGTGCCCGTTGTCTGGATATCATCGATGAAGTGAGAGAAGTTACTGTTAAATATATTGAAAAACGATAAATTTTTATCGAATTTGTTTGGTTGGTATTGAGAAAAGATGTACTTTTGCATATCGAAATTCAATAAATAACTAAATTTAAACGATAAAGAGTATGGAAACAACGAATCTTTTCCGGAATGCAGTGAAGAATCCAGTGTCAGCGATTGTGGTGCTGGTGATGGCAGTAGTAATGGCCTATTTGATTGTTGGCGACGTCAACCGCATGCAGGCCGCCACCACGAACTATGAGTATTGTCAGAATCTCTGTTATCTGGTGGATAACATCGCCAGAACCTATTTCTGCAGCCTCTTCCTTATGATGGCCTACCTTACTTATATACATAAGCAATACACCAAGTGGACCATCTGGCTGTTCTCTCTGATTGGCATCTCGGCCTTGGTCTATTTCCTGGTGGCTGGCAACGTGTACGAATATGTGTTCAACCACGTGGAAGCCGATTACCAGGATCATCTGCCCTCGATGGCCCGTACGCTATTCTTGGGCCCCACCTACTGGATCATCATCGGCTACTTCTTCGTGCCCAAGATCCTGAAGGACGCCCAGAAACTGAAGGAAGAGCAGGACTTAACGGTGTGATGGCTTATGGGACAGATCATCGTCAATCTCGATGTAGAGCTTGCCAAGCGCAAGATGTCGCTCAGCGAGCTGGCCGAGAGGGTAGGGCTGACGTTAGCCAATCTCTCGATCCTGAAGACGGGCAAGGCCAAGGCCGTGCGCTTCACCACTCTCGAAGCCATCTGCCGTGAACTCGGCTGCCAGCCCGGTGACATACTGGAATATAGAGAGTAAAAGGGGCGCAGAGGTGCCCCCTTTTGCGCCCTCGGTCAGCTTCTCGATTACACCCTTCACGATGTCAGCCGAGTAGACCGACTGCGACATGGCGACGCGCGAGATGAGACCCTTCAGGTTCAGCGTCTTAGGCCAAACGGGAACCCAGAAATACTTGCCGAAAGCAGTCGAATCGTCGTTCGTGTTCTGCTTGAGCGCTACGGGGAAATTAATCACATTCTGTGCCATAATTCTTATAACCTTTCTTCTTGTTTTACATTCTGTTAGGTTTAATCCCTAGTTTCTGGTAGTACGAACGCTGGTTTCTCTTCATATAAAAGGTGGTTATTCCGGATTACAACCTTTCAGACCTTGAGTTTGCAGCGTTGGTGCTGATTCAGACTAACGGGAATTCCCTAATTCCACTGCAAAGTTACAACTTTATTCCCGTGTTTGCAAGAAAAAAGAAGCGTCTATTTTCACTTTAAGATTTATTTGCAAACGTAAAGTAATATTCTATATTAAGTGTTATTTCTTTGCCGATTCTCAGAAATATTACGTAACTTTGTGGTGTAAAATAAAATAGTATGGCATATAGATTAAGAGATTATCCAGATTTACTCACCAAGCAGACCGTGGCGAAACAGGTCTTTCCGCACCTGCCGAGCCGCTACGGTTGGCAGAAAATCCGCATGGCCGTGGGCGACGACTCAGTATTGCACGCCGCGTTCACCCAACGTCGCAGGTATTTGTATATATCTGAATATCAATACCTTATGAGCATTATATAAGAGTCAATGTTTCAATGTTTCAAATGTTTCAAATGTTTCAACCCGCTTTTTCAGAAAGCGAAAAAAAGTCGCAGTGGAACAAAAGATTATATATATATTATAATATATATATAATCTTTAATATATTAATATATAAATATATCATTCACCCCCTTCTTCCCCCGGAAATAAAACCGTAAAACCCAAAAGAAACATTGAAACATTTGAAACATTTGAAACACAAAAGACACACAGGCGCTGGAAATGTTGGTCGACTACAATCCTGCAAACAGCATCTTTGATGATGCCAAGGAGGATATTTTTTCAAAAGCAGTCAGGACATCTGGAGCAATCTGGATAACATGGCCTTCATTGGTAATATGGAGAAATTTTATGATCAGAGAAGGGAAATTAGTGGCAATTTGATGAAAAAACCGGTTTTCGTTCATCCAGCCCATGTTGAATTTCCGCGAATTGATGTTTAAAATGCGTTATTGAGTTTTCGCTAAAAAGGAGGCGACTTTCAAAATATACAAATATTGTTGCAGAATCGTAAAAATCTGCAGGCGGCGGGCGTTAAGGTCTTGCAAGGTTAGACTTTTTTTATTAACTTTGCAACTGAAACTGAAAAATAAAACGATCATCAAATTACATGTTATGAAAAAGTATTTATTAGCAATGATGGCAGCTGTGCTCCTGGTGGGTATGACAAGCTGCACGAGTGTGGACAATCCATCCACGGGTAATGTGACAGACCTTGAACAGAGCCTTGTCGGCCTGTGGTGGGATGAGTTTGAATATGCCGACGTCACTGAGACTGGCCAGCCCTTCACGCGCGCTTTGCTGGCCGTGAAGGCCGATGCCGACCACACTGGCTGCATCTACTTGGGCGTGTTCGACGACAGCAGCGACGAGCCCGTGGCCGTCTATGGCGGTCCCGAAGATGCCGGCTTCACATGGAAACTGCTTGATGACGGTAAAGTGCAGCTGGGCGATCCCGTCACAGGTGAGGCCTATCTGCTGACGCGCGCCGACGGCGGCAGCTATGGCAGCCAAGCGACCGATGTCGCCAGCACCCAACTGACCTGCGCTCCCGAAAAGTTGACGATGACCAATGCCGGCTATGCCGGCACCCTTGCCAAGGCTGATACCGAGCAGGCGGCAGCCATCGAGGAGAAGCTGAAAAACTTCAACACCAATGGTAACGGCTATGAAGTCATCGTCATTGGTGAGCCGAACGCCCCCGCCGGAGCAAAACGCTACAGCGGTTACGACGAGTGATAGAAACCACAGGCGGTAGCGGGTGCGATTCCCGCTACCGTCACATCAATAAAGCAAATAGCAAAGAGGCATCATGAAGAAGATGAAGTTATGGATGCTCGCCGCCCTGTTGACAATTGGCGGCGCTAGCGTTTTTACGGCTTGTAAGGACGGAGACGAGGGCGGCGGGACGAAGGAGAACAGAAAGGCCAAAAAGGCACTGCTGATCATTCTGGACGGCTGGGGCATCGGCGACAAGGGCCAGGGCGACGTGATAGCACAGACGGCCACGCCCTACATGGACTACCTGAA
>JAEEGF011458834.1_pt1 | contig 16013 bp, 10 predicted proteins | sample 9134171 | NCBI WGS metagenome assembly JAEEGF01 (sample SAMN16246542, study PRJNA631951) | gut metagenome | biome: gut microbiome; feature: rumen; material: AP-attached | host: Bos | place: Iran: Karaj | collected 2018-10
TTCTCCTCGAAGTTGACACAGTAGCCGTTGGTGAACTTGATTGACTTCATCTCCTTGTTGGTCTTCGTCTCGAGGAACTTGATCTCGCCGTTCTTCGGGAGGCTGCGCTCACACATCCAAGCCAGCAGGTCAGGGGTGCCGTCGTTCAGCGCCTTGACGCGAACCTGGATCTTACCGCCACGGGGAATGCCTGCCATCTGTCCCTCTACGTCTGTTGCCTGATTGAACTCGTAAGTCACCATCAGTACTTCTCTCTCTTTGTAACCGTCGATTGTCATCGATACTGGAGTCTTTGCCATAATTTGTTTCCTTTCTTAATTTTTAAATTGTTATTAATCTTGTTGTTTAAAATTTCTGATGCAAAGTTACGACGGTTTTCACCTCATTCCAAACTTTTTTGCGAAATTCTTCTGAAGTGTATACGACAGACGCGCCGTTTTGCGACAAAGAGGGGAAACGCCCCCAAAAGTTGTCGCAAAACGGCATTATCACCTGATGTAAAACAAGAAATCCTCACCATCTGGCGAGGATTTCCCGTTTACAATCGGTATCTTAGTTGAAGAGGTAGCGGATGGTGAACATGATCTGATAGGTGGAGGCCGTGCTCAGATAGTTCTGCGAAGTCTTCAGGTGACGCGCATTGTCAACCGTGTTATACGTGTACTTCCCCTTGTTGTATGAGAGCAGGGTGTTACCTTGAATCTGCTTGAAGAGTCCCCAGTCCTTGCAGAGGAAGTTGGGAAGGTTCTCTATATCGATGCCTAACTGGAGGGCATGCTTGGTCTTGCCGAGCTGGACGCTCATGTCGCGCTGGTACTTGAAGTCGAGCTGATGATGCCAGGGCATCTTGGCACCGCCACGCTCGGCATACTGGCCCTTGCGGTTCTTCAGATAGTCGTCCTGATTGATATAGGCCCAGAAGTCGTCGCGCTGCATCTCTGCGGTATAGACCGTAGGATTCTTGGCATCGCCGTATGTGCTCTCGGCAAAATCCCAGCTGTTGAGCTCCTCGCGCGAAGCAGGCACGTAGATGAGGTTGCCCGGTGCAGAGGGGTCGCTGTTGACGTTGCTCGAGAAGATGTAGGAGTAGCGGCTGTAGGCATAGCTGCCGAGATAAGCGTACTGATAGCCGTCGTAGACGAGGCTGAAGCGCGAGGTGGCGTTCTTCGACTCCTTGAGCGTGTAGCTGGCAGAGATGAGCAGACGGTTGGGGGCCACATAGGTGGCATAGCCCAGCTCGTTGTCGTTGACGGCATTGATGGAGTTACGGTAGTTGTTGTAGGCCGATGACACCTGGTCGCCGATGCCCTCGGTATAGCTCTTGGCCTTGGAGACGGTGTAGCTGGCGGAGAGGTCGAGGCCGAAGTCGAACGACTTGTGCAGCTGGGCGCTGAGTGACCAGTAGTAGGCCTTCGTGCCGGCATTCTCGAGCACATAGGCTGAGTGGTTGGCATCGTAGTAGGACATCTTATGACGCACGTCGCCATGCCCCAGGTCGACGGTGGAAGTGCCGTCCCAGTAGATGTCGGCATTGGAGACGACAACGGGATTGAGGTCTTTGTTGAAGATGCCCTCGAGGGTGAAGTCGATGTCGCCGGGCAGCTTGGCATCGAAGGCGAGTGAGGCCTTCCACGTCTTCGGCATGCGGAGATCCTCGCTCAGGATGGTGGGGCTGCCGGGAACGGTGGTAGAGCTCTGGGCATTGATCTGACGGAGCATCTCTTCCTGACTGGTGGTGAAGCGCAGGTTGGCGGCATTCTCACCATTGACAACGTAGGAGGTCTGTCCCATACCGGAGTTTCCGACTGCGGAGACGAGCCATACGAACGGCATACGACCCACGAAGAGACCTGTTCCGCCTCGGAGGATATACTTGCGGCTGCCCGTGATGTCCCAGTTGAAGCCGACACGCGGTGAGAACGAGATGCTGGCATCGGGCACATTGTCGGTGCGGAAATGACGGCCACCGAAGTCGATCTTGTAATACTCCTCATTGAAATTATTCTCGAGGCTTGGATATGAGGGCAGCTCGAAGCGGACACCCAGAGACATGCGGAAACGCTCGCTCCAGCTGATATTGTCCTGCAGGTAAAGCGACCACTGGTTGGTCTTCATCTTGGAAGTGAACATCGAGTGGGCCTCGTTGTTGCCATAGGTAATTCCGAACACACGGGGTGCGCGCCCAAAGACGGCGCCCCAGTTGCCTGACGCCACTTCCTCGGGCGTTGCCTCGAAGGCATAGTATCCGGCTGCTGCCTGTGCATAGCCGTTGGCGGCATAGTTATGCTCGAACTGGAGTCCGGCGAAGAGATTATGCTTGCCCAGGGTAATGTTCAGCTCGTCGGTGATGACGGTGTTCTTAGTCTGAGCGAGGTTTCCGTAGGTGAACACATCGCCCGTGAGAGCCCATGTGGGATAGTGGTTCTGTCCGTCGTTCATCACAATCTCGACGATGGGCGCAGCATCGTTGTATTCCGTAGAGCGCGGCTGGTCCTGGAAGGAGTAGGTGCCGCGAAGGGTGTTCTGCAGCTTGCCGAACTTGGAGTTCAACTCGGCTGCGATAGAGGTAAAGCGGTATTCTGCATAGTAACGGCTGGAGAGCGACGACATACCATAGTTGGTGTTGCTGCCGTAAGTATTCTGATTACCGCCATAGATCATCGTCGCACGGTTGCTGCCGATGGAACGGGAGGCAGAAGCGGGGCTGGAGGACTTGCGGTTTGACTTCGTGAGACGGACATTGAACTTGTGGTTCTCGCTGATGTTCCAGTCGAGACGGGCGAGGATACGATAGGCGGGGGTCTTCACGTTATACCCCTGCCAAGGGCCAGTGGTCAGACCGTAGGTGTTCTGCAAATAGGTAGACAGGCTTTCGAGCTCTTCAAGCTGCGGACGACGGTTGGTGTTCGTATAAGGTGTGGAACCGTCGCCGGCACGGGCCAAAGGACCCGTTGTCACATTGTCTTCGATCTCACCATTGAGGAAGAAGAACAGCTTGTCCTTGATGATCGGACCGCCGATGGTCAGGCCGTAGGTGTTGTTATGGCCGTCGTCGACGGGCAGGGTGGTCGTAGCCACGCGTGCGCCCTTCAGCGAGGTGCTGGTCAGATAGGTATAGGCAGAGCCCTTGAACTCGTTGGTACCGCTCTTCGTCACGGCGTTGATGCCGCCACCCGTGAATCCGCTCTGACGCACGTCATACGGCGTGATCGATACCGTCATCTGATCCAAGGCATCGAGCGAGATTGGGGTACCGCCGCCAGGCAGCGGGGAGGATCCCAAGCCGAAGGCATTGTTAAAAGAGGCACCGTCGATGGTGACGCTCGACTGGCGGTAGTTACCACCACCGATGGCCATACCGCTGGAGGAGCTCGACTGCGGGGTCATCTTCATCAAGTCGGTCATCGAACGGCCTACCGTGGGAACGGCTGCCATCTGATTGGCATTCAGGTTGGTGACGGCTCCAGAACGGTCGGAGCGCATGCCATTACGATTCGTTGCCACTACCACCACCTCCTGCAGCAGCTCGCCCTCCTCGGAGAGGCTGGCATCGAGGACGGTGTTCTGTCCGAGTGCCAACTGCACATCGGTGAACTTCGTGGTCTGATAGCCGATGTATGACACCTCGACCTCGTAAGGGCCGCCCGCACGCATACCCGTAATGGTATAGCGTCCGTCGATATTCGTCACGGCACGATAGACAGATCCTGAAGGGATGTGCTTGGCAGTAATCGTAGCACCAATGGCTTCCTCGCCACCAGTAGTCACAATACCATTGATTCCAGATGTAGTCACCTGAGCGATCGTTGCCACCGAGAACGTCAGCAGTGCAACAACCATCGTTAACAATCTTTTTTTCATTTTATCGTCATTGTTAGTTTCCTAATCTGCGTGCAAAGATAAGCATTAAATTCCATTAATGCAAGTAATTAAACAAAAAAATCCCGACACCTCTAAAAAAGGAGATGCCGGGAAGCGTATGAAGAAGAAAAACTATTTCGCCTTTTCTGAAGAGAAATAGGTACCAACACCTTGTACGAGACCCTTATAAGTGGTCTTATAGGCAATGATGGTCAGCTTGTCGCCGAAGTCAAGGCCAAAAGCGCCAAACTCTCCCTTCGGACCGTTCCAGCCATTCGTCACACCATAGATGTAAATAGAACCTGTTTCATCCGTCAGGTTGAAGTTACCATACTTAGCGACATCGTTCTTGGTACCGTCCTCAGTAGCCTTACTAATAACACCGGAAATCATATAGTAGGCCTCCTTGTTATCAGGCAAATTTCGGAAGTCGGCTATTGAGAGGGCCGATACAGGATAGTTCAGCTTCTCGAAGGTACCGTTAACCATCTGTGGGGAGTCCTTGTAAGCACCGCGCTTACCGACTACAGTCACCACGTCGCCCACCTTGGCACCAGACTCGATGAAGCCCTCGATACGGTAAACAAGCGTCTTGCCAGAATAATCCTGGATATAGAAGCTCTTTCCCTGCTTGTCGCTGGTATAGAGTCCTGAGATGACACCCGTCAGACGATACTGGATATCACCAACAGGAGCAGCCAGGAAGTCGGCAACAGAACACTCGATGATGGCACCCTTCTGACTGATGGTAACCTGAGACGTAAAGTCCCTTGAACCATTGGTGGTCTTGAAAGTAACAGTAGTGTTACGGTCGCCACCGGCATTGGGAGCAGCGCGGAAGGTAACAGTGGGGTTAGAGCCAACAGTGGAGTTAACCACACCAAGCCAGTCCTTAGCATCCTCAGGAATCTCGACAGCCACACCGCTACCCTTGCAGGTCAGGTAAGCTGTAACCTCACCACCCTCAAGGGGCAGAGGATCGGCTGTGCTCAGCGAGTCGCACTTGATGAGCGACTTGTTGATGGTGATGACGGTGACGTTGACCAGCTCGACAGTACCGTTATAGGTGGTCTTCGGACCTTCGATGGTCACCTCGTCGCCCACCTCGATACCCAGGCTCTGGAAGTTCTTCTCGGCACCCTTTCTATCGAGTGTACCATAGATATAGATCTCGCCTGTGCCATCGTTCAAATACCAGTTACCATAGATGGTATTGGCAATACCGGTTACGACACCAGTTACACGATAGGTCTTGGAATCAGGACCGGCAATCACATCGGCACAAGTGGCGTTAGAGACTTCAGTAACACCTTGAGTAATACTGATGTTTTGGACCTTACCTTCGCATGTAATAAACAACTCAGCGCTACGACCTACTCCAGCGGCAGCTGAAAAAGTGATCTGACCATTACCAGTGCCAGAAGCAGGAGAAACTGTGAGCCAGTCGGGTTTATTTGAAACAGCCCAACTACCTTTAGCCTCAATATCGATTGTCTCAGAACCACCATTAGTGTGGATAGCCAATAACGATTTAGATACGCGAATTTCGTCGAGATAGGTAGGATCATTATTGTCAGAGCAGCCTGTAAACATAGCAGCAACCACTGCCATGAGAGACGGAATGAAATATTTCAGTTTCATATATGTCTTACCTTTAATTGATTAGTTGAAATAATACTTAATACCGATAGAAGCATACCAGCACTGGCTGAGCGAGTAGTTGGGAGTCCAAGTCTCGGTGTTTCCACTGATAGAAGAAGGCGTTGAGAAGGTTGAGAACATCTCTGCAGAGTTAGATGAAGTCTCATAATATTTGAGACCTTCATACTTAAGAATACGAGCCTCAGAACCAATCTCCGGGTTCAGGTACTTAGCCACACCCCATGCAGAATTAAAGAAGTTCAGGACGTTCTTCATGTCGAAGGTCAACTGCAGCGTGTGCTTGGTGTTACCCACGTTCAGCTTGAAGTCGTGCTTGTAACCGAAGTCAATACGGTGTACCCAAGGAGAGTAGACGCTGTAAGGTTCAGCATACTCACCCTGATGCTTCTTCAGGTAGCTGTCGTTATGAACATAGTCCATGAAACGCTGCATGTCATCCTGAGAAACGAAACAGAACTGATTATTACCCTGAAGAATGCCATTATTGTCAAAGTAACCAACTTCACTATCCTTCGGGATATAGAGGGCATCGTAGTTGTAACCGTCGCTGTTCATATCGTTCACCATCATGTAAGAGTAGTTGGAGCCACCGCGCCATGCCTCGTAGACGAGATTATAGTGGTTGCCACACTTGTCGTTGATAGTAGCAGATGCCACCAGACGATCAGGTGTCACATACTGTGAGTTGTGCAGACGGATATTGTTCGGACCTTCCACCGTGGGAACGTAGGTGAAGGCAGACTCGGCAGCAGAGCCCGGCATACCGGTGATCTCCTTGCTGACGGTGTGGGTATAGGCTGCCATCAGGCTAATCCAGTCGGCAGGCTGGGCTTTCAGCTCTACGGTAGCAGACCATCCGTAACCCTTGCTGGTATTCTCCAGGACGAATGCCTTAGTGGTTGTACGATAACCGGCAGGATAGAGGGGACGGTTGTCAACGCCGTTCAAGCGTGCGAAACCACCGGGATTGGGGATACTCCAGTCGGAGATGGATACGGCATTGATGGTCTTGTTGAAGATACCCTCAACCGTTGCGGTGAACGGGAAACTAACGGGGAACTGATAGTCGATGGCAACAGAAGACTTCCATACCTGAGGCATCTTGAAATCAGGATCCACACCGTTGACAGCAGAAGGAACAGTACCATCTTCGGGAGATACCGTTGTGGGATAGCCCAAAGACTGAAGCTTGGCAAGCATTTCCTGAACGCTCGTCATCGGACCACCAGCGAAAGTATCCATTGAGAAGCCCTTCTTGGCAGCATTGCTGGCATTGATCTGTGCCTGATACTGCACGAGACCGCCGTTGGTAGGCATGTTGGTGAAGAATACGAGGGGCAGACGGCCAGAGAAGAGACCGGTACCACCACGAACCTTCAGCGACTTATCACCGAACACGTCATAGGTGAAACCTACACGAGGACAGAAGGTAATGCTGTTCTTCGGCCACTTACCGGTATCGATGTTACGGCCGTTGTAGTCAAGCTTCAGGATGGCGTTGTTCGTCATCAGGTCGCTGTTGTTGAAGAACAGACCGTCGATACGCAGACCATAGGTCAGCTTGAACTTATCGCTGATGTTCCACTCATCCTGGGCGTAGAAACCAGGACGGTTGAACTGTACACGTGCAGCAGGCTTTGTCTCACCGTCGTAACCATAGGTCAGACAGAAGATCTCAGGTGTGCTGTTGAAGAGCATCTCAGGCTGGAGCACACCGTTTACATACATATCGTCGGTCAGGTTATAACGATAGTAACCAGAACCGTTACGCATATACTGGTTGTCGGCCATCTGATGCTCGAAGGTGATACCTGCCATGATCTTGTGGGCACCCATATAATAGGTTACATCGTCCTTGATGTTCCAGATGGTGTTGTGAACGGCGTTGTTCCAGGTGAACAGCTCATAACCGAGAGCCATGTAGTTGTTGCCGTCCTTCGTGATATCGATGAAGGGGAACTCTGCAGAATCGGTACCGCGAACATCGTCGAGCTTAGAGATGGTAGCCAGGAACTGGTTAGAGAGATTCTCTGTCAGACGGCTGTTGAAGTCCAATGACCAAGAATGTACGATATTCTCCATAGAGTACATGGAGTTGGCAAACGACATGGAGTACTGCGACATACGGCCACCGGACATACGGGTACCGCCGTCCATAGAAGTGGCGTTAGGAGCATTCCATACGTTGTTCTTGGTATAGTTGTAACGCAGAGCTACCTTATGCCTGTCGTTGATGTTCCAGTCGAGACGAGCCATCAGCTTATAGTTACTCTCATCAGCAGGGAAACTGGTCCAGCTACCTGTATTGTAGCCGTACTTACTCTTCATATAGTTGGAGATGATCTCCAGATCCTTGTTCGTGGTACGAGAAATGTAGTTGTCGGCATCAGCCACGCCATCATCCGAACCTCTCCAACGGTTAACGATCGAAGGAATCTTGATCATTTCACCATTGACGAAGAAGAACAGCTTGTTCTTGATGATCGGACCACCCAATGTGAAACCGTAGGTAGTGGTCTGAGACTTTTCACGGGCACCTGCAATCTGCTGGCGCTTCACAGCGTCACCCTGCATATTCTCATTCTTGTGATAGATATAGGCACTTCCCTTGAAGGTGTTTGTACCAGACTTGGTAATGGCGTTCACACCACCACCGATGAAGTTGGTCTGACGGACATCATACGGAGAAATCACCACCTGCAGCTCCTCGATGGCATCGATAGAGATCGGGTTACCACCACCAGGAAGATTCGATGACAGACCGAAGTTGTTGTTGAAGTTAGCACCATCAACGGTGAAGTTGGCCGTACGTCCGTCGGCGCCGGCAAAGCTCATACCGTTACCTCCGTAAGGAGAGAGACGGGTGACATCGGTGATTGAACGGCTGACCGTCGGCAGGTTGGTTATCTGCGAGCTATTGATGTTTGTAGCTGCACCTGTCTTTTCAGCGGCGAACTTCGAAGCCTTACCGCTTACGACAACCTCTGCAAGCTCGGTAGCGTCCTCGGAGAGCCATACGGAGAGATTGTAAGTCTCAGCCAGCTGAAGGATTATTCCCTTCACGGTCTTGGGCTGGAAACCGATGTAAGAGATGGTCACCTCATAGGGGCCACCAGTACGCATACCTTGGATCGTGAAACGACCGGAGGTATTGGTCACCGCTGTATAACGAGTACCAGAGGGCTCGTGTACAGCCACAACAGTAGCACCGATGACTTCCTCGCCGTTCGCATCGTCGAGGGTCACCTTTCCAGCCATACTTGAAGTTGTGATTTGTGCCATAGCTGTCAACGACAACGTCAACAACACAGCAACCAGAAAGAGCAATCTTTTCTGCATAACATTAGAACTGTTTTAATTAATTAATTTGCAGGCCAAAGGCCACGACATTCATATTTCGCTGCAAAGATAGGAAATAATTTCCATTTAATGTTAGAAAACAGCAACTTTTTTAAAAATTAGTAAAAAGTCTTGCGCTTGGTCATTTTTATATAAAGAAAAGGTGAAGCCTAAACCTCACCTTCCTCATCGTATTCGAAATCATCCAGATCCTCGATTTCATCCTCATCGATGAATTCAATCTCCTCGTCCTCGCCCTCGTCGGCCAGTTCTTGGGCAAAACGGCTCATATCCTTGTCGCGATGCACGAGCGTATCCTCAGAAGTAATAACGGCGAGTTTATTGCTCTCGGCATTCAGTTCTCGCCAGAGCACATCCTTCAGCTCTTCGAGTCCGAAGCCTGTTACGGCTGATATGAACACCACCGGCAGATCCTCTGGCAACGTCTCACGAAGCATCTCAATGAGTTCCTCGTCAAGCAGATCGCACTTCGTCACAGCCAGTACACGGTGTTTCCCAAGCAACTCCGGATTAAACTGTGCCAGCTCGTTCAAGAGAACCTCATATTCTCGCCTGATGTCATCCGTATCACCCGGCACCATGAACAACAGCAACGAATTGCGCTCAATATGTCTCAGGAAACGGAGACCGAGTCCCTTGCCCTCCGAGGCACCCTCGATAATACCGGGGATATCGGCCATAACGAACGACTTGTTGTCGCGATAGCCCACGATGCCCAGTGAAGGCTCCATCGTGGTAAAGGGATAGTTGGCAATCTTCGGCCTCGCATTCGAGAGCGAGGATACCAGCGTCGACTTGCCGGCATTGGGAAAGCCTACCAGTCCGACATCTGCCAACAGCTTCAGCTCGAGGATTATTGTCATCTCCTGCATGGGTTCTCCGGGCTGTGCGTAACGGGGTGCCTGATTCGTAGCCGTGCGGAACTGGAAGTTACCCAAGCCGCCACGCCCGCCTTTCAGCAGAAGCACCTCCTGTCCGTCGTAGGTGACATCACAGACGTATTTACCCGTCTCCGCATTGTAGACCACCGTTCCACAGGGCACGTCGATATACACATCCTTGCCGTCGGTACCATGACACTTGTCCTTACCGCCATTACCCCCGTGCTCTGCGAAGATATGACGCTCATATTTCAGATGCAACAGCGTCCAGTAATTATGGTTGCCACGCAGGATGATACTGCCACCCTTGCCACCATCGCCGCCGTCGGGACCGCCATTGGGATTGTACTTCACATGACGCAGATGCATGGATCCCTTACCGCCCTTCCCGGAACGGCAGCAAATCTTCACATAGTCTACGAAATTAGATTCCATTCAGATATGATCGATAACCTGACAGATGTCTTCAAAGATTTTATCGAGCTCACCCAAGCCGTTGATGTGATAATGGACACCTTCGTTCTTGTACCACTCGATGAGGGGCTGCGTCTGGGAGTGATAGACCACCAGACGTTTCTTGATGGTCTCCTCATTATCGTCGGCACGCCCGCTCAGCTGTCCGCGCAGGATCAGCCGCTTCATGAGCTCGTCCTCGGGTACGTCAAGCTCAATCATGGCAGCCACTTTGTCGCCACGTTCTTCGAGCATCTTCTTCAGTGCCTCTGCTTGTGGGATAGTACGGGGGAAGCCGTCGAAGATGACGCCCTTGCTGTCGACAAACGAATCATAGACGGAGGCCAGGATACTCACCATCAGTTCGTCGGGAATCAACTGACCGTTGTCGATATAGCCGGCAGCGGTCTTACCCAACTCTGAACCTTTCTTTATCTCACTACGAAGCACGTCACCCGTTGAAATATGATCCAGGCCGTACTTATCAATCATCTTGTCGCTCTGTGTGCCCTTGCCTGAGCCAGGAGCACCGAAAATTACGATATTCTTCATTATCCTGATTATTTATAGTTCATTCTTCTACTATCGTATATATATCCTTCAGGTTCCTACCCAGCTGGTCATAATCCAAACCATAGCCGACAATGAAATCATCAGGGATACGGAAGGCCACATAGTCGAGAGTCAGCTCCTCCTGCAATTTGTCGGGCTTGAAGAATAGCGCGCAGATATGCACCGAGGCAGGATTACGCGTACCCAGCGACTCTACCATACGCTTCATGGTCTGTCCACTTTCCACGATATCCTCCACGATAATCACGGTGCGACCGCTCAGATTCTCATTGATGCCCAATACCTCCTTGACTTTTCCCGTAGACGTCGTTCCCTGATAAGATGCCAGTTTTACAAATGATATTTCGCACGGAATGGTCATCTCGCGCATCAGGTCGGCGGCAAAGATGAACGCTCCATTCAACACACCGAGAAACAGGGGAGTCTTACCTTCCATGTCCTTGCTGATCTGTTGTGCCAAAGCCTTTACACGTGCCTTGATTTCGACCTCTGTGATGGACGTCTTGAATGTCTTGTCCTTTATTTTTACGATGCTCATACGCTGAAAGAATATAAATTTTCTGCAAAATTACAAAAAATCTTCCAAACTCTGCCATTCATTAGCATATTTTTCGTATTTTTGCACCTATGAAGATTTTCACGAGTGCTCAGATACATGAGCTGGACAAATACACAATAGAACACGAGCCCATCAAATCCATTGATCTGATGGAGCGTGCCGCAAAGGCTTTGACCCGATCGATCACTGACGTCTGGAACTATTCCACCCCTATCGTCATCTTTGCAGGCCCCGGCAACAATGGTGGCGACGCGTTGGCGGTAGGCAGGATGCTGCTCGACATGAATTACGATGTCAAAGTCTATCTGTTCAATATCTTCGGAAATCTCTCCGAAGACTGTAATATCAATAAGAAACGGCTGCTCGACAAGAAAGCAAAGGTCCTCATCGAGGTCAGAGATGAATTTGAACCTCCTCAGCTGGAGGCGAATATGCTGGTTATCGACGGTCTCTTCGGCTCCGGGATAAACAAACCGCTTGCCGGAGGCTTTGCATCATTAGTGAAATACATCAATGCATCACCTGCTCAGGTAGTCAGTATCGACATACCTTCCGGACTGATGACGGAAGACAACACCTACAATATCAAGTCGAACATCGTACGTGCCGATATGACACTGACCATCCAACAGCCGAAGCTCTCTTTCCTTTTCCCGGAGAACCAGCAGTACATCGGACGGCTGAAAGTGCTCGACATCCGTCTCAGCAAGGAAGGAATGGAGAAGATAGAAGCCAACTACACCGTGTTGGAGGAGAACGATATCCGCAGCCGCCTGCTGCCCCGTGACCCCTTTGCCCATAAGGGGAAAATGGGCAATGCCCTTATCATTGCCGGCAGCTATGGCATGGGGGGCGCCTCCGTACTGGCCACCAAGGCCTGTCTTCGGGTCGGTGCAGGAAAAGTGACTACTCACACACCCAAGCGAAACAGCATGATCCTGCAGATCAGCGTTCCTGAGGCAATCATCCAGTTCGACCGCGAGGAGACCACTTTTTCCGAAGCCGTCGATACCGAGGATTTCAATGCCGTGGGCATCGGTCCCGGACTCGGCACCAGCGAACAGACTTCCGTCGCCATCATCGCCCAGCTGCGGCGCACCAGTTGTCCGCTCGTGGCCGATGCAGATGCCATTAACATCCTTTCCAACCACCGCGCCTGGCTTCAACAGCTGCCTGAGGGAATCATCATGACACCTCATCCAAAGGAATTCGACCGTCTGGAAGGACACTGCAACGACAGCTTCGAACGGCTGATGAAAGCCCGTGACCTCGCTGAGCGCCTCCGTGCTTACATCCTCCTAAAAGGTCACCACACCTCTCTCTGCCTGCCCGATGGTCATATTATGTTTAATTCCACTGGTAATGCAGGAATGGCTACCGCTGGCAGCGGTGATGTACTGACAGGTATTATCACGGGACTCCTGGCACGGGGCTATCGGCGGGAAGACGCCTGCATTGTCGGCATGTACCTTCACGGACTGGCCGGTGACATCGCTGCCCGTGATCTCGGCGAGGAGAGCGTCATTGCCAGTGATCTCATCCAATATCTGCCATATGCATTCAAACGCCTCAACGAGTAAGGACATTGAAAATTGATATAGAAAGAATGAAGAAAATACTGTTAATACTATTCACTATTCACTATTCACTATTCATCTCACAGGCGCAGACTGTGAGCAGTATCTACCTGCCAGGTGTCACCTCCGAAGGAGCCGTCTATTTCCTACCTAAGACGGCTGTATGCGTAACCGTGGAATACGAGAAGACAACCTATACGCCAGGTGACTTCTGCAAGTACTCCGAACGTTTCCTCCGCATCAAGAATGTGTCAACAGAGCCATCCGTCAGCTATCGCATCACTGCCATCCGCCAACAAGCCGTTGCTATAGCAGATACGACCAAGTGCTTTGCCGTAAAGTTTGATCCCAAGACCTCAGCCGCCAATGTACGTCTCTCCGACGACGGCATCCTGCTTGCCATCAATGCAGAAGTCAGACAGGAGGACAATCGTCTGGCTCCACAGCTTCGTGCGTCGAAAAGTCCTGTACCAAATCCCCGCCTCTATATGAGTGAGGAGATACTTGCTGCAGGCAGTACGGCCAAGATGGCAGAACTCACGGCACAGGAGATCTACGAGATTCGTGAAAGCCGGAACCTGCTTACACGCGGACAGGCAGACAACATGCCCAAGGACGGCGAGCAGCTCCGTCTGATGCTGAATCAGCTGGAGCAACAGGACCGTTCGCTCACCGGTCTCTTTACGGGTATCACACTCAAGGACACCCTTGAACAAACGTTTACCATTATCCCCGACAAAGACATCAAACAGGAGGTAGTATTCCGTTTCTCCCAGAAGCTTGGTCTGGTAGACAAGGACGATCTTTCGGGTACACCTTATTTTATTAATATAAAGGATTTGAAAACCGTTCCCCTGCCGGAGGTCAAAGATGCCAAGAAGAAAGCCCGACAGGTAAGCGGCATCTACGTGAACATCCCGGGTCGTCTGCGCTCGACTGTTTACGATGCCAGCCAGACCATTGTCACCAACGACTTCCCTGCCGGACAATTCGGTAACGTAGAGCTCCTGAGCGGTGCACTCTTCAACAAACGCTCTACCACCCACCTCTGGCTCCATCCTGTCTCCGGAGCCGTGGAGCGCCTCGATGCGGAGCAACCCAAATAAACTAAAACGTATCCAATATGAAGAAAACAAGAATGACTAGGCTACTGATTACAGTCCTCACCCTTTTGAGTGCGACAAATGCACTGGCACAAGAGAAATACTATTTCACTTCAGAAGAGCTGCCCAATGCCGTCATCTGGCTACCGGCCCCACCCGACACGACATCGACACGATATGTCTATGATATCACCCAGTATATGTGGGGTAAGACCCAGCGACTCGACTCCCTACGCGCTCAAATGGCTGTCAATCACGCCGTCACTGACCCCGCAGAGATGGCATACTATTTCAGCGAGGCTTTCGGGATGCCCATCTCCGAAGAGACGACACCCGCCATTTTCAAGATGCTCTCCAAGGCTATCCCGACTATTCGTCTGAGCGCTACCTATCCGAAAAACGCCTATATGCGGAAGCGTCCTTTCGTACGTTTCAATGAACCGACCCTTATTCCCGAGGAGGAGGATGAACTGAGGGACACGGGTTCCTACCCCTCCGGCCACACCGTCAGGGGCTGGGGCATGGCCTTGCTGCTCTGTGAAATCAACCCCGAGGCACAGGATGCCATTCTGAAATTAGGCTATGAGTGGGGACAGAGCCGTGTGATTGCCGGTTTCCACTGGCAGAGCGACGTAGATGCCTCGCGCTCACTGGCAGCCGCCTGCTATGCCCGCCTGCACTCCAGTCAGGAATTTCTGGCCGACATGGCCGCTGCCCGCAAGGAATATACACATCTGGTTGAATACAAAAATTTCCGCAAGCCCGTATCGAGCTTGCGGAAATAAATATCGCCTTAAGCACTTTGCCAATTACTCGGCAAGTTTTCCGTCGGAACCGAGCACATTCACAATCTTGTGGATGTACATCTTCTTCATGTTCTCACGGGCGGGCTTCAGATACTGGCGAGGATCGAAGTGATCGGGATGCTCAGCCAGATACTGACGGATAGCAGCAGTCATAGCCAGACGAGAGTCAGAGTCGATGTTAATCTTGCAAACAGCACTCTTAGAAGCCTGACGGAGCTGCTCCTCGGGGATACCTACTGCATCGGGCAGGTTGCCACCGAACTTGTTGATGGTATCAACCTCGTCCTGAGGAACTGATGAAGAACCGTGGAGCACGATGGGGAATCCGGGAAGTTTCTTCTCGATCTCGGCCAGCACATCAAATGCGAGTGGCGGGGGAACAAGCTTACCCGTCTTCGGATCACGTGTACACTGCTCGGGCTTGAACTTGTAAGCACCATGCGAAGTACCGATAGAGATAGCCAGAGAGTCGCAACCAGTACGGGTAGCGAAATCAATGACCTCCTCGGGCTTGGTGTAGTGAGATTCCTCTGCTACGACCTCATCCTCAACACCGGCAAGCACACCCAACTCAGCCTCAACAGTCACATCGTACTGGTGAGCATAGTCAACAACCTTCTTGGTCAGGGCAATATTGTCCTCATAAGGCAGTGAAGAACCGTCGATCATCACTGAAGAGAAGCCCATGTCGATACAGTCCTTGCAAAGCTCGAAGCTATCACCATGGTCGAGGTGAAGTACAATCTCAGGATGCTCACAGCCCAATTCCTTGGCATAAGCCACAGCACCCTCAGCCATGTAGCGAAGGATGGTAGCGTTGGCATAGTTACGTGCTCCCTTGGAAACCTGCATGATAACAGGTGACTTCGTCTCAACAGCAGCCATGACGATGGCCTGCATCTGCTCCATTGTGTTGAAGTTAAAAGCGGGGATAGCATAGCCGCCGGCAACGGCTCTCTTGAACATCTCGCGGGTATTCACGAGACCTAAATCCTTGTAATTTACCATAATTATTTAAGTTTAAAATGAGTAATAATCAACTTAACGACTGCAAAGGTAGTAAAAAAGAAGAGAAAGTGGCGCATTGAACGCCACTTTTAACGTTTTTTACACCAGCGTATGATGGTCAAAGTAGGACTGGACATCTTCCTTGTAATTGTCGGATATCGGGATATAGG
>JAEEGF012196447.1_pt1 | contig 16011 bp, 7 predicted proteins | sample 9134171 | NCBI WGS metagenome assembly JAEEGF01 (sample SAMN16246542, study PRJNA631951) | gut metagenome | biome: gut microbiome; feature: rumen; material: AP-attached | host: Bos | place: Iran: Karaj | collected 2018-10
GCCCACGGAGAATGAGAGCAAGGAGACCCTCGACGGCTTTATCGCTGTGATGCGCCAGATTGCTGAGGAGGCGAAGACTGATCCGGAGCTGGTGAAGACAGCACCACATGATACGCCTATCGGACGTGTGGATGATGTGCTGGCAGCCAAGCATCCCGTTGTAACGTTCCGTCAATTAGAAAATGAAAAAATGAAAGAATGAAAGAAGCTGATCTGATTATCATCGGCGCGGGACCAGGTGGCTACCGCGCCGCTGAATATGCTGCCAAGCAGGGCCTCAAGGTGGTGATCTTTGAGGGCGCTGAGGTGGGCGGCACCTGTCTTAATGTGGGGTGTATCCCCACCAAGACCTATGTGCACAGTGCCTCTTTCGAAGAGGCACGTGAGCGCATGGCGGCTGTGGTGCCACAGCTGCGGAGTGGGGTAGAGAGCATCCTTGCGCATCCTAACATCACGCTGGTTCGCGAAAAGGGTGCCTTTGTAGATGCCCATACCGTTAACGACTATACTGCTCCGAACATCATCATCGCCACAGGGTCGGAGACCAAGTGGCTGCCCCTGAAGGGACTGGATGATCCACGGGTGGTGGACTCCACAGGCCTGCTGAACCTCGACCGTCAGCCCCGTCGTCTCGCCATCATCGGTGCGGGCGTCATCGGTATGGAGTTTGCCAGCGTGTTCAACCGCTTTGGCACCGAGGTGACCGTCATCGAGTATCTGAAGGAGTGTCTGCCTGCCCTCGACAGCGATATCGCCAAGCGCCTGCGTAAGTACCTGGAGAAACAGGGCATCACCTTTAAGATGAAGACCGCCGTTGAGGATATCGCTGCCATCGATGCGGATGTGGTGCTGATGGCTACAGGTCGTAAGCCTCGAATCGAGGGCTTAGGTCTGGAGACCATAGGCATCACCCTTGCTCCCAATGGTGCCATCCCCGTGGATGAGCACTTCCAATGTTCAATGTCCAATGTCTATGCCATTGGCGATGTGAACGGCAAGCAGATGTTGGCTCATGCTGCTGAGATGCAGGCCGTGCATGTGGTGAACCAGATAGTGGGCAAGCAAGATGCCATTGACTTCAGCATTATGCCAGCTGCCATCTTTACCGAGCCCGAGGCAGCCTGTGTGGGGCCGACGGAAGATCTGCTCAAGGCGCAAGGCATCGACTATGTGTGCAAGAAATCATTCTGGCGTGCCAACGGAAAAGCGCTGGCGATGGGCGAGACCGAGGGTATGCTGAAACTTTTTGTGGGCGCTGATGATGGCGTGCTCTTAGGCTGTCATGCCTATGGCGCCCATGCGGCAGACATCGTGCAGGAGGTGAGCGTGCTGATGTGTCAACACACCACTGTCAGCGAGTTGGCTGATATGGTACATATCCATCCCACCCTCTCAGAGATACTCAAAGCGGCAGCAGAAGGATAAGATAAAGAAAGGAACGTGTGGATGAGGAACTATAAGCTACTGGTGGGTGCCCTGCTCGCTGCTACCACGGCAGCGGCGCAGACAGAGCGGGTGGATACAACCGTGGCTGTGAAGGTGGGCTATCTGACCAGCAACCCGCTGATGCTCACTGGTGCTGTGGACAAGGTGACACAGGAACGGATGAACAAGGGTCTGGTGCTGTCGTCGCTCGATGCCATCAGTGGTCAGGCTGCCGGTGTGCAGGTGACCTCGGGGGGCAACCAGGAGGCGATGGTGTCGGCAGTCCGTGTGCGAGGCACCACCTCGCTCACTGGTGGTAACGACCCGTTGGTCATCATCGATGGCGTGACCTCTGACCTCGTTACGCTCTCAACCGTTTATCCGGCTGAGATCGAGAGCTTTACCATCCTGAAGGATGCCTCGGAGACAGCACAGTATGGTAGCCGTGGTGCCTCGGGAGTCATCGAGGTGACCACGAAGAAAGGCCGCAACCAGCCCTTCCAGATCTCCTACGACGGCTCGGTGAGTGTGGAGACGGTCTATAAGCGCATGCAGATGCTGAACGCCACTCAGTTCCGACAGGCGGCAGCGGCGCTGGGCGTGGTCATCAGCGACAAGGGGGCCGACACCAACTTCGGGCGCAGCATGGAGCGCACGGGCTTCGTGCAGAACCATCATGTCGCCTTTGGTGGTGGCAGCGAGACCGCCAACTACCGTGTGTCGCTGGGTGTGATGGAGCATCACACCATCATCCGTACCAACAACTATCGTAACTATATTGCCAAGCTCGACATCTCGCAGAAAGCGTTCGACAACCTGCTGACGGTTGATCTGGGTATGTTTGGCTCGCTGCAGAGTAATAACTACCTGCCCTTTGCGCAGAAACTGCTCTATTCAGCAGCCGCCTTCAATCCCACCTTCCCCGATGGTGCCAATGCCGATGGCAGCTACAGTGAGATACCAGAGGCCGTCTGGATCAGCAATCCCCATGCCTTGCTCAAGATGAAACAGGACGAGGATAACGCCCACTTCAATGTGCATCTCAGTGCCACCCTCACGCTGGCACCGCATCTGCTGTTGCGCGGCTTCGGTTCCTTCTCCTATAACTCGGTGAACAACGCCCACTACTATCCCACCTATGTGTGGAGCAAAGGCGAGGCCTACAGAGGCAACGACAAGAGCACCGAGGTGTTGGGGAATGTGTCGATCGACTATACGCTGAACACGCGGCACTCCGCCTTGAATATGATGGCGCTGGTGGAGGCAGAGAGCAGGAAGACCACGGGCTTCTTCACCACCGTCACCAACCTCTCGACGGATGCCTTTGGCTATGACAAGCTGATAGCGGGAGCGACACGACCGTGGGAGGGTACCGATGCCGACTTCACCGACTCGCACATGGAGTCGGTATTGCTGCACCTGCAATACACCCTCATGAATCGCTATACCCTCACTGCCAATGCCCGCGCCGATGCCTCGTCGAAGGTGGGACGAAACCACCGCTGGGGCTTCTTCCCATCCGTGAGCGGCGCCTGGCTCATCAGCAACGAGAAATGGATGAAACGGCTGCGTTTCATCGACAAAGCCAAGCTGCGCATCGGTTTCGGACGATCGGGTAACCTGGGTGGCATCGGGTCCTACAACTCCATGTTGCTCGTCCAACCCAATGGCGTGGTGCCACTCCATGGAGGTGCCGCCACCACCTTAGGGGCGGTGCGCAATGCCAACCCCGACCTGCGATGGGAGGTGAAACAGACCTTCAACGTGGGTATCGATGCCTCGTTCTGGAACCAGCGTATGGCGCTGAAGGTCGACTACTATCGCTCCAAGACTACCGACATGCTCTATGTGTATGATGTGCCGGTACCACCATTCACCTACGACAAACTGCTGGCCAACCTGGGCTCGATGAAGAACAGCGGACTGGAGATAGGCTTTGGCATCACGCCCCTGCGTTCCAAGGATATGGAACTGACCATTAACATGAACTGGACCTTTGAACGCAACAAACTGCTGTCGCTCGATGGCGACTTCAACGGGCAGCACCTCACGGCCCCACAACAAAAGGGAATCTCGTCGCTCTGGGGCGCTGGCTTCCATGGGGGCAGCGATGTGGTGAAACAGATAGTGGGTGAGCCGTTGGGCGTGTTCCATCTGCCTCACTGCAAAGGCCTGGTACAGGATGCCGATGGCAGCTACTACTATGACGTGACCAGTGAGAGCTACGTGTGTGGTCAGGCCACCCCGAAGGCGCTGATGGGATCGAACATCGCCTTCCGCTACAAGCACTGGGATGTGACCATGCAGGTGAACGGGGCCTTCGGGCATCAGATCTACAATGGCACGGCACTCACCTATAACAACATGCTCTCGCTGCCCAACTACAACGTGATGCAGGGGGCTCCCGAGAAGAATATCCAGGACCAGACCATCAGCGACTACTGGCTGGAGGATGGCGACTATGTGAATATCGACTACCTGACCATCGGATGGAACGTGCCGTTAAAGGCGAAATACGTGCGTAGTCTGAGGCTCTCGGCTTCGGTCAATAACCTGGCTACCTTCACGGGCTATAGCGGTCTCACACCGATGATCAACTCCAGCATCATCAGCGGCACCCTGGGCATCGACGACAAGAATACCATGCCGGTGTACCGCTCTTATACATTGGGTCTAAGCATTACATTCTGAGCCTATGAAACATGTGATATATCTCCTGATTGTTCCCCTCTTGGTGGCTTGCTCGCTTGATGAGAAGCCACGCGACCAGATTCCCGAGGAAGCTGCCTATACCTCGCCAGAGGACCTGTATCGCAACACGGTGGCTACCCTGTACAACTATATCGGGGGCGCTGAAGATGGTGAGGGACTGCAAGGCACCTGTCGGGGGGTGTATGATCTGCAGACATTCGGATCGGATGAGGCCATGCTGCCCACACGTGGCGGCGACTGGTATGATGGTGAGCTGTGGCAGCACATGTACCGCCACTCCTGGGGTGCCGGACTCGAACTGTCGAAAAACGCCTGGGTGTATCTCTATCAGGTGATAGCCCTCTGTAACCATTCGCTCGAACAGATCGATGCCCATCAGGAGATGCTCTCGGCCAGGCAGCTGGTGTCGTACAAGGCTGAGGTGCGCGCCCTGAGGGCTATCTACTACTGGTACCTGCTCGACCTCTTTGGAAGGGTGCCCATCATCACCGCTTCGGATGTGACAGTGAATATGGTGCAACAGTCAGAGCGTAGCCAGCTGTTCCACTATGTCTATGATGAGCTGATGACGGTTCGCGACCACCTGCCATTAGGTCATAGTGCCTTCCGTGGCGATGCCTATGGACGTGTCACCAGGTCGGTGGCCAATTTCGTGCTGGCCAAGCTGGCACTCAATGCCGAGGTCTATACCGATGACGACTGGACCGACGGGGTGCGGCCCGACGGCTCGCAGATACAGCTACAGATAGACTACCATAGCTATACTGCCTGGGAGGCGGTGGTGGCATTCTGTGATGAGATAGAGGAAGAGGGCTTCCAACTGGAGGCTGACTATGCTGACAATTTTATCGTGAACAACGAACGCTCTGAAGAGAATATATGGGTCATCCCCTTGGACAAGAACCTGTTTAAGGCCGAGCAGCAGAACCTGTACCGGTCCTACCATTACCGTCATGCGGCTGTCTATGGCTTCTCAGGCGAGAACGGCTCGTGCGCCACGCGCCACACGTTACAGGTATTTGGCTATGAGACACCTCAGGAGGACCGCCGGTTCCAGCTTAACTACTGGGCGGGTGAGGTGTTCAACACCGATGGCACGCCCGTGCTCGACCGCAAGGGACAGCCTTTTGCCTACTATCCCTGGATGGTAGCGCTCGACCTGAGTGGCAGTCCTTATGTAGAGACGGCAGGCGCCAGGATGAAGAAATACGAGGTGGACCGTCATGCCACCAAGGATGGTAAGCTGATGGATAACGACATTGTGCTGTTCCGCTATGCCGATGTGCTGCTGATGCGTGCTGAGGCGCGCCTGCGCCAAGGTGAGGCAGCCCTGGGGCAGGCTGATTTCGATGCCGTACGCAAACGGGCCAGGATGCCCGTGCGACAGTTGACACTGGATCATCTCTATGACGAGCGACTGCTCGAGTTGTGTTGGGAGGGGTGGCGCCGCCAGGATATGATCCGCTTCGGGCGCTATGAGAGCCTGTTCCAAGGCGACAGCTTCGATGCGAAGGTGGATGAGAGCAGTGGCTATACCACCGTTTATCCTATCCCTGCTGGCGTGATGGAACTCAACAGTCTGCTGGTTCAGAACAAAGGTTATTAATCAATAACCGGTTTTGTCAATCTCTGTCAGGATCTCCTCAATGACTTTTGGATAGTATTTCATCTCCAGGTGGTGCTCTTTCTCAGCGATGTCGTCAACAGTGTCGTCGGGCGAGAGGGACACCTTGTATTGGGCGATGATCTCACCGGAATCGCAGACGGGCGTCACCCAGTGCACGGTCATGCCGGTCTCTGTCTCGCCAGCCGCTTTCACCGCCTCGTGTACATGGCGGCCCCACATGCCTTTGCCACCATACTTGGGTAACAGGGCGGGGTGGATATTCACGATGCGACGGGGATAGGCATCGATGAGGAAACTGGGCACCAGTGGCAGAAAGCCTGCCAGCACGATGAAGTCGATGCCATACTGCTGCAGCAGCGGCAGCATCACATCAGGATTGTTCAACTCTGTCTTAGGGGTGACAGCCGTGGGTACACCCAGACGCTCGGCACGCACCAAGGCATAGGCATCAAAACGATTGCTGACCACGAGCGCGCAGTTGACGCGCTCGGAGTCAGCAAAATATTTGATCAGGTTCTCGCAGTTGGTACCGCCACCTGACACAAAAATCGCGATGTTCATTTGTTATACGAGATGCTCAATTAAGTCAGCACGGTCGCCAGGTAGCATGTCGATAACAGGAATCTCTACCATCGTATAGCAGCCTGGTTCCAGGCGCATAGAAGCACGAGCCACATTAACCAGCACCTGACCGGTGAGGGCAGGGTTGTTGATGCTCATGTTGAACTCCAGACGCTGGTTCTGAGTCTTACCGCTCACACCCTTGCGCACCAGGTTCACACCATGGCCCATATCACGTACATCGTCCACGCTCTCTACCTGGAACACGTGGGTCTCGTCGCTGGCGAAGTAGGGGTCGGCCTTGATAGCCTTGGTCACCTCTTCGAGCTTAGCGCCCTCTTCGAGCTCTACATAGACCATGCGGCGGTGGATACCCTCGCCCAAGGGGATGGTCATGCTCAGGGCATTCTTCACACCCTCCTTAGAACGTACACACACACTGTGGCCCATCGACATGCCAGGACCGAAGTTGGTGTAGCTCAGACCTTTAGGAGCGAGACTCTGCATCAGGGTGCGTACGATAGAGTCTGATCCTGGATCCCAGCCAGCGGCAATCACGCTCACGGTGCCTGTCTCCTTGTTCAGCTTCATCAGACGCTCACGGTAGCCACGGATCTGGGTGTGGATATCGAAAGAATCGACGGTGTTGATACCCAGGGGCAGAATCTGGTTGGCATATTCCTCGCAAGAGCGGGTGGGGGTTGCCAGGATGGCTACATCCACATCCTTCAACTCGCGGATGTCCTTTACTACGTCATACTGTGCCAGTTCAGCAGGCTTGTTCTCTGCACCTTGGCGACGAACAATACCAGCTACTTCGAAATCGGGGGCTGTCTCGAGAGCCTCGAGCGCATACTTACCGATGTTGCCGTAACCTACGACGGCTGCTCTGATTTTTTTCATATCTTATCTTGATAATTTTGTTACCTTTTTCATTGTTTGCGGTTGCAAAAGTAATGTTTTTATCTTAAAATGCGTAACGATTTGACTAAAAAAATATCTTCATTCTTTCAATTTGTGGCGAATTGAAACTTTATGGGCAAAAAATGCAATAAAATGTTAGCTTTCCTCGTTTATTTAGGTGTATATATACAAAATAGTAAGTTATGATAGAATATATCAAGGGAGAACTGACCGAGTTAACCCCTGCCTTGGCAACCGTTGAAGCGGCAGGAATCGGTTATGGACTGAACATATCGCTCAACACGTTCAGCGCCATTCAAGGAAAGAAGGAAGTGAAGCTCTATGTTTACGAGGCCATTCGTGAGGATGCGCATCAGTTGTTTGGTTTTGTCAATAAGAAAGAGCGTGAGATGTTCCTGCTGCTCATCACCGTGAGTGGCGTGGGTGCCAACACGGCGCGCATGATGCTCTCGGGCATGAGTGTGGCTGAGCTCTGTAACGCCATCTCCACAGGCAATGCCAAACTGATTCAGAATGTGAAGGGCATCGGAAAGATGACAGCCCAGCGTATCATCGTGGATCTGCGTGATAAGATTGTGACGCTGGGTATCTCGGATGAGATACCGGCTGGTGGACAGATGGCGGCACCGGTCAACAATCAGGTAAAGGATGAGGCCATTGCCGCCCTCACCATGCTGGGTTTTGCTCCTGCGCCCACACAGAAGGTGGTGCTCCAGATTTTGCAGGCACAGCCCGATGCACCTGTAGAACAGGTGGTGAAACTGGCTTTGAAACAAATCAAATAACAGGGAAAGGAACGGACTATGCAGCGGTTCGTAGGGATGATAGTGGCATGTTGGCTCGTATGCGCGTGTGCGTATGCGCAGTCGAAGAACTATCTCCGTTTGCCGCCTAACGTCCGTGATACAGTAGAATACAACGACTCGCTCAATATCTATTACCTGGGAACCAAACTGGGTAACTCGTATCTGAGTGTGCCACAGCTCATGACACCCCAGGAGTACCAGCAGTGGGTGGCCAAGAAGAGCCTGCGTGAGTTCTTCAAGAAAAAGAACACCGAGAACACCCAGAACGGGGGAAAGGATAAGTTCGACCTGATGGAGATGCACTTCGACCTGGGTCCGGCAGAGAAGATCTTCGGTCCTGGCGGCGTGCGCATCAAGACGCAGGGAACAGCAGAGCTGAAGCTGGGAGGAAACATCAAGAAGATCGACAATCCCTCGTTGCCTATCCGTAACCGGAAGACCAAGTCGTTTGACTTTGACGAGAAGGTGAACCTGAACCTCAACGGAAAGGTGGGCGACAAGGTGAACATGAACCTGAATTACAATACCGATGCCACCTTCGACTTTGATGCCCAGAACCTCAAACTGAAGTATGAGGGTAAGGAGGATGAGATCATCAAACTGGTGGAGGCCGGTAACATCTCGTTCCCATCGAACAACTCACTGGTGAAAGGTGCCAGCAGCCTGTTTGGCGTGCGTACCGACATGCAGTTCGGACGACTGAAACTCCAGACGGTGCTCTCGCAGAAGAAGTCATCGTCGAAGAGCGTCTCCTCACGTGGAGGTACCCAGACCACCGCCTTTGAGCTCGATGTGGCCAACTACGAGGAGAACCGCCACTTCTTCCTGTCGCATTATTTCCGTAACCGCTACGACCAGGCCATGGCCACCCTTCCGAACCTTGCCACGGGCATTGACATTACGCGGGTGGAGATATGGGTGACCAATAAGACCGGTACCACCTCCAACACGCGAAACATCGTGGCACTGGCCAACCTGGGTGAGGGGGGACAGCAAGCGCCCGACAATCATGCCAACAGCCTGTATGAGGCGCTCACCACCCAGTATGCCGGCGCACGTGATATCGACCAGACAAACACCGTGCTCTCCACCATGCCTGGTTTCGAAAGCGGTCGTGACTACGAGAAACTCTCCAGTGCCCGTCTGCTCACCCCGTCGGAATATACCGTCAACAGGGCGTTGGGCTATGTCTCGCTGAAGAGTGGCCTACAGACCGACCAGGTGCTGGCAGTGGCTTTTGAGTATACATCGGGTGGTGTCACCTATCGGGTGGGTGAGTTTGCCGCTGATGTCACAGAGACCTCGAAAGCCCTGTTTGTGAAGGCGCTGAAGAACACGGCCAACAACCCACAGCAGGCCAACTGGAAGCTGATGATGAAAAACGTGTACTACCTGTCATCGCGAGTTGAGAAGACCAAGTTCCGTCTTGACATCAAGTACCAGAGCGATACGGCAGGTGTGTATCTCACCTATATCCCCGACCAGCGGGTGAAGAACACCACGCTGTTGAAACTCCTGGGCTGCGACCGCCTGGATAATAACAATAAGTTGCATGCCAATGGCTACTTCGACTTTGTGGAGGGCTATACGGTGAGTGACGGACGGGTGTTCCTGCCATCGGCTGAGCCGTTTGGTGCCTATCTGCGCCGTCAGCTGGTGAACAGCGGTCTGACGGTTGCTGAGGCTGAGAAATACGTGTTCAGTGAGCTCTATGACTCGACCAAGACCGTGGCCCGCCTGATAGCGGAGAAGGATAAGTATATGCTGGTGGGACAGTATAAAGGCTCGTCGGCCAATGTCATCTCCCTGGGTGCGATGAACGTGCCCCACGGGTCGGTGGTGGTCACAGCGGGTGGCATGGTGCTCACAGAGGGTACCGACTACTCGGTTGACTACTCTGCAGGCGAGGTGACCATCCTCAACCAGAGCATCATCGATGCGGGTACCAATGTGAACGTATCGCTTGAGTCGGACACGGAGTATGGCATGCAGCGCAAAACGATGTTCGGGGTGAACTGGGAGTACGAGCTCTCCAAGAGTCTCACCATTGGCGGAACGCTGATGCACCTGAGCGAACAGGCGCTCACCTCCAAGGTGGCGATGGGCGAGGAGCCGCTGAGCAACACACTCTGGGGCTTGAACATCAACTGGAAGCAGGAGAGTCAGTGGCTCACCTCGATGCTCAACAAGATACCATTCCTCCATGTGAAACAGCCCTCGTACATCTCGTTTACGGGTGAGTTTGCCCAGCTGATAGCTGGCAGGGCGCGTGGCACACAGGATAATGCATCGTATGTCGATGACTTCGAGAATACCAAGAGCTATCTTGACATGAGCAACCCGAAGGAGTGGACGCTGTCGAGCGTACCCTCGATGTTCATGGAGAGCAGCGACAAGACGGGCGTGACGAGTGGCTACAACCGTGCGCTGCTTGCCTGGTATAATGTGGACCCTATCTTCACCCGTCGCAGCTCTACACTCACACCGGCCCATATCAAGAGCGACCTCGACCAGCTGTCGAACCACTATGTGCGCGAGGTCTATGTGAAGGAGCTCTATCCTAACCGCGACCAGAGCACCTATAATGGCGCCACCTCTACACTGCCCATCCTCAACCTGGCCTACTACCCCCAGGAGCGTGGACCGTATAACCTCTCGCTGAGTCTTAACAGCGATGGTACCCTGCAGCAACCTGCCACCAAGTGGGGCGGCATGATGCGACGTATCGACACCAACGACTTTGAGCAGGCCAACATCGAGTATATCGAGTTCTGGCTCCTTGATCCCTTCATCTACACCCGTGAGAGCGGACGGGCCTCCGACTATGCCGGCGACCTGTATATCAACCTGGGTGAGGTGAGTGAGGATATCCTGCGTGATGGTAAGAAGTTCTACGAGAGTGGCATGCCCGTGGATGGCAGTCAGAACTATACCACCACCCAGTGGGGTAGGATACCCGTGCAGGCCACACAGACCTATGCCTTTGCCACCACTACTGGCTCGCGCGTCAAACAGGATACGGGTTACAACGGACTGACCGACGAAGAGGAGCAGCAATATGATACCTATGCCAACTGGCTGAATGCCGTGAGTGGCGTGGTGACTAACGACAGCACACTGCAGGCATGGCGACGCGACCCAGCGGGCGACGACTACCACTACTTCCGTGGCTCTGATTTCGACAATGAGCGCAAGAGCATTCTTGAGCGTTACAAGCGTATCAACAACCCACAAGGCAACTCGCCCGAGAACGAGAACCAGACGGAGTCGTACGACACCAGCTACAAGAGCGGCCCCGATGTGGAGGATATCAACCAGGACTACACCCTGAACGAATACGAACGTTACTACCAGTATAAGGTGCGTATCAGTCCGGAGATACTGGATGCCTATCGCAACGGGGCGGCACCTGCCGACTGCTTCATCACCGATATGCGTACCAGCAGTGTGAAACTGCGCAATGGCGACACCACCAGCGTGAACTGGTACCAGTTCCGTATCCCGCTGACCGAATACGAGCGTAAGGTGGGCTCTATCAGCGACTTCACGAGTGTGCGCTTTATGCGTATGTTCATGACGGGCTTCCAGAAGCCTATCGTGCTGCGCTTCGGTTCGCTCGACCTGGTGCGTGGCGAGTGGCGTGTCTATAAGCAGAGCCTTGGCACAGGCGCTGAGGGCGGCACCCTCGAGGTGAGCGCCGTGAATATCGAGGAGAACAATGACAAAACGCCTGTGAACTACGTGCTGCCACCAGGCATCAGTCGTGTTACCGACCCTTCACAGCCACAGCTGGTTGAGAATAATGAGCAGTCGCTCAATATGGTGGTGAAGGACCTGCAGCGTGGCGAGTCAAAGGCGGTGTATCGTAATATCAACCTCGACCTGCGCCAGTATAAGCATCTGCAGATGTTTGTGCATGCCAACCACTTGATGCCCGATGCCACGCACCTGAAGGATGGACAGCTGGCGGTGTTTGTGCGTATGGGTAGCGACTACAAGAACAACTATTACGAATACGAGATACCCCTGAAGCTCACCCCCGACCGCAGTGACTACAGCAAATATGCCAATGCCGACCGTGCTATGGTGTGGCCCGAGGAGAACATGCTCGATATCAACCTCGACATCTTCACCAGGTTAAAGAAAGCCCGTAACCAGGCCAAGGTGACGGGGGCGGGCAGCTTCAACCAGCTCTATACCGACTTCGACCCGAAACGTCCTGCCAACAAGGTGAGTGTGCTGGGTAACCCCTCGTTGGGCGAGGTGAAGGTGATGATGATTGGTGTGCGTAACGTGTCGGATGAGGTGAAGTCGGGCGAGGTGTGGGTGAACGAGCTGCGCCTGATGGATGCCAACAACAACGGCGGTTGGGCAGCATCGGGTAACATGAACGTGCAACTCTCTGATTTTGGAACCGTCAACCTCTCGGGACGTTATATCAGCGATGGCTTCGGTGGACTGGAAGAGAGTGTGATGCAACGTTCCACCGACACACAGAAAGAATATGCCTTTACAGCCCAACTCGAACTGGGAAAATTCTTCCCCGACAAGGCGAAGGTTTCTGCACCGCTCTACTACTCGGTGAGCCATGAGGAGGTGCGTCCACGCTATAACCCCATGGACTCTGACATGCGACTGAGTGATGCTTTGGAGAGCGCTGCCAACAAACACGAGCGCGACAGTATCGAGAGCATCGCCGTGACCAAGACGCGTAACACCAATTTCTCGATATCCAACCTGCGTTGGGGGTTGAAGACCAAACGTCACCCCATGCCTTACGACCCTGCCAACTTCTCGTTCTCCTATAGCCACTCGCATCGTAATACCTCGGGTAAGACCACGGTCTATGAGAAGGAGGACCAGTGGCGTGGGGTGCTCAACTATTCCTACTCGCCAGTGTATAAGACATGGGAGCCGTTCAAGAAACTCAAAGGCAAGTCGAAGTGGTTGAACTTCCCCAAGTCGTTAGGCATTAACTTCCTGCCGCAGAACATCTCGTTCAACTCGGAGATGACCCGTAACTACTACGAACTGCAGGAACGCGACCTGGAGAGTCTGGAGGACCAGAAACTGCCGCTCACCTTCTCAGAACAGTTCCTGTGGAACCGCGACTTCGCGTTGCGCTGGGATTTCACCAAGAACCTGCATTTCAGTTTCCAGTCGGCCACACGGGCAGAGATAGAGGAACCTTACACCCCCATCAATAAAGACCTGTATCCCGACCAGTATGTGGCTTGGAAAGACTCGGTGAAGCAGAGCATCCGTAACTGGGGTACGCCGCTCGACTACCAGCAGCAGGTAACGGCCTCGTATCAGCTGCCACTCAATAAGCTGCCCATCTTTGACTGGGTGAATGCCGATGCCTCCTATACCGGGCGCTATACGTGGGTGCGCGGCACCGAACTGGAGGATGGCACCAGTCTGGGGAACACCGTGACCAGCAACCGTCAGTTTACTCTTAACTGCGCCCTCAATCTGGTGACGCTCTATAACCATGTGCCTGCCCTGCAGAAAGCGAATAAGCGCAACAAGGGGGTGCTGCGCGTCCTGATGATGCTGCGCAGCGTGAATATCAGCTATCGTAACCAGTACTCGCTGCTGCTGCCTGGCTTCATGCCTAATGTGGGCGACATGCTGGGACAGAACAAAAAGGACGGCACCCTGACACCTGGTCTCGACTTCGCCTTTGGCCTGATAGGCGATGGCTATATCGACAAGGCGCTCAAACGCAACTGGCTGCTGCAGAATGATAGTGCTGCTACACCGGCAAATATCAATATGACCAAGGATCTGCAGGTCAAGGCGCTCCTGGAGCCTATCCGTGATCTGAAGATCGACCTCACGGCCTCGCGCACAGACAACCGTGCCAAGAGTGTACAGTATATGTATGCAGGCATGCCCACCACGTTGAGTGGTACCTTTAATATGACCACTATCTCGCTGCGTGGCGCCCTGGCAGGTATGGGTAATGCCAACAACGGCTATCACTCGGCAGCCTTCGAGCATTTCCGTGCGCTGATACCGGAATTCCAGCAGCGGGTGGGGCAGGAGTATTCGGCCGAGGTGCTCATACCGGCCTTCCTCTCAGCCTATACCGTAGGTGCCGGCAAGTCGCTGGCCATCATCCCCTCGCTGACGCGCTTGCTGCCCAACTGGAGCATCCGCTATGGGGGATTGTCCAGACTGTCGTGGGTCAAGGATCATCTTAAGAGTCTCAACATCAACCATGCCTATAAGAGTGTGTATAGTGTAGGAAGCTATGTGAACAACAGCTATCCTTCTGTGAGTATCAACGAGGCCTTCTCGCCTCTGCTGGGTGTCGATGCTACCTTCCAGAACGACCTCTCTGCCAAAGTGGAGTATCGCACCACCCGTGTGCTCAACCTCTCGATGACCAGTGTCCAGCTCAACGAGTCGCTCAGTAAGGACTGGGTGATAGGACTGGCTTATAAGATACGCGATTTCAATCTCTTTGGTGCCAAGGGCAATCGTCAGGTGGCGAAGGCACAGAACCCCCGCAGGAAGACTAATGGCGGTAATCAGAATGGACAAAGTTCAAGAATGAATACGCAAAGTAGGAAGACCGGTGTGAACCACGACCTCAACATGCGTCTCGATGTGTCGTTGCGTAAGCAGGCGGCTATCACCCGTGATATCGCCACAGGCGTGTCGTCGGCAGCGAATGGTAACTCAGCCTTTAAGCTGTCGTTCATGGCCGACTACACCCTCTCACGCCTTCTGACATTAACGGCCTTCTTCGACAGTCAGACCAACACTCCGCTACTCTCCAGCAACAGCTACCCCACCACGACCTACGACTTTGGCTTGTCGATGAAGTTCTCACTGACCCGATAAAGAAAAATCCCCGCCGTGGCGAGGATTTTTTTATCTATTTGTCGTAAGCATGCACCGGATAATCAGTCGTGTAGTGCAATCCGCGGCACTCCTTGCGCTCCAGGGCCCAACGGGTGATGAGATAGCCCACGTTGATCATGTTGCGCAACTCGCAGATGTCCTTCGAGGCCTTTACACGCTTGAAAAGACGCTCTGTCTCCTCGTAGAGCATGTCGAGACGGTCCCAGGCACGATGCAGACGCAAGTCTGAGCGCACGATACCAACATAGTTCGACATGATGAGGTTGACCTCCTTCACACTCTGGGTGATGAGCACCTTCTCCTCGTTGGTCATCGTGCCCTCATCGTTCCACTCGGGAACCTTCTCATTGAACTCGTAGTAGTCCACATGCTCGAGTGAGTTCTTAGCGGCTGTCTCAGCATAGACCACTGCCTCGATGAGTGAGTTGGAGGCCAGGCGGTTACCGCCATGCAAGCCGGTACAAGAACACTCGCCAAGGGCATAGAGGCGCTCGATGCTGGTCTGTCCGTTGAGGTCGACCTTGATGCCGCCGCACATATAGTGGGCAGCAGGGCGCACAGGGATATAATCGGTGGTGATGTCGATACCCATCGAGAGACACTTCTGGTAGATGTTGGGGAAGTGCTTGCGGGTCTCAGCAGGATCTTTATGGGTGACATCGAGGCACACATGGTCCAGACCGTGGATCTTCATCTCCTTGTCGATAGCGCGTGCCACGATATCGCGTGGGGCCAGCGACAAACGCTCATCATATTTCTCCATGAAGGTCTCGCCATTGGGCAGCTTCAGGATGCCGCCATAGCCACGCATGGCCTCGGTGATGAGGTAGGCGGGGTGAGTCTCCTTGGGGTTGTGGAGCACGGTGGGGTGGAACTGTACGAACTCCATGTCGGCTACCGTTCCCTTGGCACGATATACCATCGCAATGCCATCGCCGGTGGCGATGACTGGGTTGGAGGTGGTGACATAGACAGCACCGCAACCACCGGTACACATTACGGTCATCTTGGCCAGATAGGTATCTACCTTCTGGGTCTCAGGGTTCAGAACGTAGGCACCATAGCACTGGATGTTGGGGG
>JAEEGF012220907.1_pt1 | contig 16011 bp, 14 predicted proteins | sample 9134171 | NCBI WGS metagenome assembly JAEEGF01 (sample SAMN16246542, study PRJNA631951) | gut metagenome | biome: gut microbiome; feature: rumen; material: AP-attached | host: Bos | place: Iran: Karaj | collected 2018-10
CACGTTGCGCGCGCTGACCAGGCCGCCGTAGAAGAGCGCCAGGGCTGGCGTCATCACGAAGACCATGGATGCGCAGACGAGGATGAAGGCGGTGTCGGTTGCGTTCATGCTTTCCCCCTTGTGGATGCTGCTGACGGCAGGGGTGGCGAAAGAGATCCAGTCCCTGGAGATTGCCGTGGAGGCGGCTGTTATCTGCCGTCAGGCCCTGTCAAAGCGAAAAGCGTGCCAAGCGGGATCGGCGCATGGCGTTTCGAGGAAAAGCTACCTGCTTTTAGGCTGTTGCGGGATGCGCCCTCAGGATGCGCGCCAGCAGGGCGCATCCTGGGCGCAGTCATTTCTCACCAGATTGTCGAAAGGAGGCGCGACGCCTGCGGCATGGCGGGCGCCTTCTGCGTTCTGCGCGAAAAAACTGGCTGAAATCCTTTGTTTTTTTGCTGAAAAACGGTTTTTACGCTTCGGTGGATTTTTTCGCGTCCATCTTCTGCCCAAGGGGAAGCGGGACGGGGCGAGATGTGCTTTCCCTGCCTGCACCGGCAGGCAGACGCAGTGCCAGGGCTGGTTGCGCAAAGGCGCCGTCGAGGCGGGCTGCAAGGAGGAGAGGAGGAGATGCCGTGAGGCCTTCATCGACAGCGCAGGCGAGGACCCCGGACAAGAGTTGCGTCTGGCGTCGCGAGCAGCTGCTCCGGCAGAGGCGGGGACTTCAAGGACGAGGGTTTTGTCCGCGACATCGATCTGCCTGGGAGAGGCTTGCTGCGCTGCCTTCGGTTGCGTGGACAGCTGGCGGCTCAAGATCAGCGTCGCCAAGCTGAAGGCGTCGCTGACGGAAGGCGCCCACTCTCCGCGCATCGTGGATCGCATCGGCAAAAGTCCGGAGCAGCATCCCTGCCGCGAAGAGGGCGAAGGCTGCCAACCGAAGATCGCGCTGTGCCGAGTCCAGCCCCGGCATCTGAAAGGACTTGCTGGGCATGGGGACGCGTTGCATGCGCTGTCCTTCGTGCGGAGGCGCCTTCGGGCTGCGACAAGCCCTTGGCCTCGCGGCATGGCGGTCAGCGGAGCCTTGCCGGATCGTAGGCCCGCACCAGATCGCGGGCCAGCGCCGTGGTGGCGTCTACGGCGGGGATGCCGAAATACTCGCTCTCGTCGAGGGCAAGGGGGATTTCCGTACAGCCGAGCAGCAGGACGTCTATGCCTGTCTCGGCGAGACGCCTGGCCGCCTCGAGCAGTATCCCGCGCGCCTTGGGCGTCACGGGGCTGGACGAGGCCTTGATGCCGAAGCCGTCGTTGCTGATGGCCTCCTGCACCTGCTGGCAGCCTTCGCTGTCCAGAACCACGGGCACAAAGTCAGCGGCTTCCAGGGCGTCCTGGTAGAGGCGCGTCTGCAGCGTGGCCACGGTGCCCATGAGGCCGATGCGGGCGCCGGGCTTTGCCAGGTGGCGCACCTCGTCTACGGCTGCGTCGATGATATGGACGAAGCGCACGGGAGCGCCTTCGGCCTGCAGCCGCTCAAGAGCCACATCGAGGATGCGGGGGCTGTGTGCGGTATTGCACGGCATGCCGACAATGTCGGCGCCGGCGCGGACAAGGCCGGCCATGACCTCGCCTATGGCGTGGCCGGGATTGACGTCCGTGAGGCCCAGCAGGAACTCTGGGCGCACGGGAATGTCGCTGGGAAAGGAATGGAGCATGAGGCGGACGTGATCCTGATCATGGATCGCCCTGGTGTGATCAAAGACCTTCTGGACCAGATCCAGGCCCGCATAGGGCCCCAGACCGCCTACGATGCCAATGCAGTGTCTGTCCATGCGCTTCTCCGCCAGCGGCGGCGGGGACTGCCGCGTCGCCCCGCCGCCTGGATGGGAGCCCTAGGCTTGGCTTTCAGGCTCGGGCTGCAAGGTTCCGTTTTCAAGCTTCGTCACGAGCAGCGCGCCCGTGGCATCTCCGAGCACGTTGATGGTGGTGCGGGCCATGTCCATGACGCGGTCCACGCCGGCCACGAGGGCAACGGCCTCCAGGGGGATGCCCACCTGGGTGAAGACCATGGTGATCATGACAAGGGCCGCGCCCGGCACGCCCATGGAACCGATGGAGGCCAGGACCGACAGCAGAATGACGGTGAGCTGCTTGTCCAGTGGCATGGGGATGCCGTAGATTTCGGCCGCGAAGATGGCGGCCACGCCCATGTAGATGGCCGCGCCGTCCATATTGATGGTGTTGCCGAGCGGGATGGAGAAGCCGGACACCGGCTTGGAGGCGCCCATCTTCTGTACGCTCAGCATGTTGGCGGAGAGCGCCGCGGCGCTGGAGCAGGTGGTGAAGGCGATGATGAGCGGCGAGGCCAGCCCCTTGAAGAAGGAGCTGGGCGTGACGCCCGCGAACTTGACGCAGGGAAGGTACACCAGGAGCACCTGGCACAGGGCCGCCGCGTACATCACCGCGATCAGCTTGACGAGGGGCAGAAGCACGGCAAGGCCGTGGGTGGCCACGGTGGCGGCCATGAGGGCGAACACGCCGATGGGCGCATAGAGCATGACCATGTTGGTCACGTTGATCATGGTTTCCGCCGCGCCGTCGATGGCCTTGGACAGGGTGCTTCCCTTCTCGCCGCTCATGCTCAGGCCAAAGCCGAAGAGCAGGGCGAAGAAGATGATCTGCAGCATCTTGCCCTGGGCCAGCGCCTCAATGGGGTTGAGGGGAATGATGTCCATGAGCACCTTGACCAGCGGGGGCACGTTGGCCTGCTTGGGTGTGAGGTTCTCCGTGGAGAGGGTGAGGCCGATGCCGGGCTGGACGAGGTTTGCCAGTAGCAGGCCTATGGTCACGGCCAGAGCCGTGGTGAAGATGTAGTAGACGAGGGTCTTGGTGGCCACGCGGCCGAGGGTCCGCACGTCGGAGACGCTGGCCGCGCCGGCGATGAGGGTGAAGAGGACCAGGGGCACCACCACCATGCGGATGAGGGTGATGAAGATTTGTCCGAGCGGCTTGAACCACGAGGCATCGAGTCCCATGGCTGGGGCCAGCATGCCGACGACGATGCCAAGGACCATGCCGATGGCCATCTGCTTTGGCAGACTCATGCGTGTTGTCATGTCGTTCTCCAAGACAGCAGCAGGGGAGGGCTGACCGCCCTCCGGTTGGGGGGAGGTGGACGAGCACCGGAATCGAATCGTTGAAGACCGTCTGTCGACATTATGCAATAGCAAAATGCCCCGCAGAGCATTTTGTTGTCAATAGCCGTCCGCCTGCGGCGCGAAATCTGTTGTCGCGAGGGTGCCGGTGCTAGCCGGAACAGGCCTCAGGGGCGCAGGGAAAGGCTGGGAAGGGGCGTGCCGGAAGGAGAACCCGCCATCGGCGTCCCAGGACATGGCGGTGCGATCCCGCGCCTCTGCAGGGATGGGCGGAAAGCGGGGGAGGGGCTCAGGACAGGATGCGCCCTAGCGGCTGGCGATGCGCTCGCCGATTTCCCGGTAGTGGTGGCGGAGCATGGCTTCCACCTTGGCAGCGTCCCTGGCGTAGACGGCTTCGGCTATGGCCGCATGGCGCTCGGCAAAGCCGGGGGGCGAAAACAGGGTGAGCCACTTCTTGTAGCAGAGCACCTTGGAGATGGTGACGCAGGAAAGCCGGGCCATCTCCGTCAGGCGGACGTTCTCGCAGCGTTGCAGCAGCGTGGCGTGGAAGCGGTCGTCCAGCTGCATCATGGCGGAAAGGTCAGTGGCTGTGCGTCCGGCGTCGCGCATGTCGTCCACCACGGCCCGCAGGCGCTGCATGTCGTCTTCGGACCAGTCTCCAAGGGAGTCGGCCACGCCCGCGGCCTCGAGTATGGCGCCCACGTCGTAGCTGTCCAAGATGTCCTTGTCCGTCAGCAGACGCACCCGCTTGCCCTTCTGGGGCTCGGACGTCACCAGCCCCTCGTAGGTCAGCTCCTGCAGGGCTTCGCGGATGGGCGCGCGGCTGATGGACAGGCGCGCCGCCAGCTGGGGCTCCTTGACGGGATCCCCTTGGCGCAGCTGGCCGTCCCGGATCATCTGGCGGATGATTTGCGCCACTTGGCTGGAATACGTTTCCTTTTTCAGCAACATGAACACAAGGCTCCCCTGAAGAAACGCGGCACCGCCTTGTCCGGGGCGCCACGCAACGCGCTAACGATAGGATATGCAAGCCAAAATGACAACAGCGGTTCCTTTTGGGCGAAAGATTGACAGCTTGAAGACTTGTGCCGTAAATGTCTTATGTCGACATTATAGCATGACAGACAACAGGAGGGCGCAGGAACAGACAGTGCATCGCCACGCTGGCGGCAGGAGCCGCTTCCCTTTCCCTAAGCTTCTAGCGCCGAGGCGCAGCCGTTCCGGCCAGCTGGGCCTGCCTCCGCGGCAGGGCTCCCCAGGCGCGGCCTGCCATGGCCTGCACGGCTGGAAGCATTGGGCGCACCACCTGAACTGCATCGAAAGTAGCGGTCATTGCGACAGACTGGGCCCCTTTCCAGGCAGCCTCCTGCGCGAGCAGGCCAGAGGCTTCCCCCAAGAGCCTTCTGGCATCTTCCTGCGGGGCATTGAAGTGCTGGCGGGCCTGTCGCAACGCTTGCGTGCCGTCGGCGCTCTGCGCCAGCGGCCTCCTAGGAGGAATCCATGAATCTTGCCCAATTTCCCAGGCGCGGCTATGTGACCGCGCCGACGCCTCTCGAATACCTGCCCAACTTCAGCAAGGCGCTGGGCGCCGGCATTGACGTCTTCATGAAGCGCGACGACATGTTGCCCGGCGCTGGCGGCGGCAACAAGACGCGCAAGCTGGACTTCTGCGTGGCCGACGCCCTGCAGAAGGGCTGCGACACCCTCATCACCTGCGGCGCAGTGCAGTCCAACCACTGTCGCCTCACCCTCGCCTGGGCCGTGCACGAGGGGATGGACTGCCATCTGGTGCTGGAAGAGCGCGTGCCCGGCTCCTACAATCCCGAAGCCTCGGGCAACAACTTCCTCTACCAGCTCCTGGGCGTCAAAAGCATCACCGTGGTTTCCAAGGGTACGGACATGATGGCCGCCATGCAGGGCGTGGCCGACAAGCTCGCCGCCGAGGGGCGCAAGCCCTACGTCATTCCCGGCGGCGCCTCCAACGCCCTGGGCGCTCTGGGCTACGTGGCCTGCATGGAAGAGATCATGGCGCAGATGTTCGCCATGGGCCTCAGCTTCGATCACATGGTAGTGCCCAGCGGCAGCGCCGGCACGCACGGCGGCATCATCGCCGGCATGATTGGCAACAACATCAACATTCCCGTCACGGGCATCGGCGTCAACCGTCCCAAGCCCGTGCAGGAAAACGCCGTGCTCACCGTTGCCAACCAGGCCCTGGAACTCCTGGGCGTGGAGCAGCGCGTCCCCGCCGACAAGGTGACGTGCTTCGACGATTACGTGGGGCCCGGCTACTCCCTGCCGACGGACGCCATGGTGGAAGCCGTGAAGCTGCTGGCCCAGACCGAGGCCGTGCTGCTGGATCCCGTGTATTCCGGCAAGGCCATGTCCGGCCTCATTGATCTGGCCCGCAAGGGCTACTTCGCCAAAGGATCCAAGGTGCTCTTCCTCCACACCGGCGGTTCCCCGGCCCTGTACGCCTACCTGCCCACCTTCAGAAAGTAGAGCTGGGCGTCCGAACTTCCTCTCCCGCCCCCGGCCTGCGACGCAGCCCGGGGGCGTTGTCGTGCCAGGCCTTGGGGCTCGCCTTGACTGGAGCCCTGCGCCAGCATGTGTCTGGAAGGGCGCCGATGCCCCTGGCGGGAGAGCAAAGAACAGCGTCGGTGCCGAAATAGGCGCCGGAACGGGGGGCTCGCCGATGCGGCGAGAAAAAAAATGCCGCCTTTTTTGATATCAAAAAAAGAAATTCGAATTCAAAGTCAGTAAAAAGCACGTGCTTCCTGTCCCCCGCAAAGTTGTGGCAAAGGCTTCCCTTGACACTTTGCGGGAGCCATTCATGGATGGGGCGGAGAAGCATGTTTTGAAATGCGGTTTCAGAGGCATGCCGATGCAGACTTTTTCTTGCAAATGAAAATGAAGTACAATTCGCGTTCAAGCATATTGAAATTAGATTTCAAAACGATGCAAAAGCCCCGTCTGCGGGGCTTGATTTTCTCAGCTTGTTTTGTATCTTCGAGCCGTGCCAAGGGAACTGCGTCCCCGAAGCATCAACTAAAAAAGCAACTGCTTCTTTTTGCAAGGAGTCTGTCATGAACTCGTATCTGAAGTACGCTCTATTCTTTCTTGGTGGCGCTGTTGCGGGCGCTGCCGTCGCCACCGCTGTCAGTCGCGGCAAGCTCAACTTCAAGCCCATCGCAGCCGACCTCGTGAGCCGCGGGATGGACGTCAAGGATGCCGTATGCGGCGCTGTCGAGAAGATGAAGGAAAACGCCGAAGACCTCGTTGCCGAGGCGCGCGAGGCGCAGAGCCGTCGCCAAGCGGCCGCAGCTGCCGGCGAGGCTGAGTAGCGGTCGCGGCATTGCGCAACAGACGGGCGGGGCCGTGTCAGAACCTGCGGCCCCGTTCCTGCCTCTGCCGCCATCGCTGTTCTGCGTAGCCTTTGCGGTACGTATTCCGTTGCCTGCCTTGTGCAAGGCGACACAGCCGTCCTTTGGCCGAGCATCAGGTGGCCAAAGGCGCAGGGGGAGGCCGCGCTCCGCTTGGGAGCCGCCTTCCCTTTTTTCGCTGGGCCGGCTTTCGTGGCCAGCGAAGCTCGTCTGGGCGCATGCTCCAGCGGGAGGATGCGCTATCAGGAACAGCCAGATAGACTTGGGTTTTCTATTTCAAAAATCTCTGAAAACAAGGAGTGCCAAGGGATCCAAGCCTTTTTTTGCTTGATCTCGTTCTGAAGATTGCTATGCTCTCCCTGAGGTGCGGAGCGCACCTTTTTCCTTTTTTCGATGCGCTGGTCGCGGAACGGGAGGGCTTGGCCATGGGCTTTGTCATTGTACACGAACTGCAGGGGAGCTTCGAGGCGGGCGGCGCCGTCTGCGCCGGGCGCCTGCGCGTGCGCTGCGGCCTCAGGCTGAGCGCCGAGGAAGCCGAGGCGCTCGCCCGCGACCTTGCCGTGGCCGCCGGAGTGCATGTGGCCGACGTGGGCAGGAATGCCGGCAGCGCTCTCCTTTTCTATGAAGACGCGCAAAGCCGCCTTGCGGCCCTGCGGCGCCTGGCCTGCGCGGGACGGGAACTCGACCGCGCCCGGCAGGAAAGGCGTGCCCGGGCCAGTGCGGCCGCTGCTTCAGGCCCCGGCAGCCCCGCCTCGGCGGCCCTTATGGCCTTGGCGCGCTACTTCCTGCTCAAGCCCTTCGTCCCGCGCTGGCTTGTCGCCGTCAACGCCGTCCGGCACGCATTTCCCTTCTTTGCCAAGGGCCTCAGGGAGCTCGAAGAAGGCCGCGGCTGGTCCGGCGTCCTCGACGCCGCGGCCCTTGCCTTCTGTCTTGCCATGGGCGCCTTCGGCGCGGCGCGCACGCTCGGCATCCTCTTCGGCATGGCTGAGCGGCTTGAGCGCTGGACGAGATCGAATCCGCTCGTTCCCCTGCACAGGGACCTTCTCCCTGAATCTGCTGGCGTCTGGGTGCGCGAACCCTCTGGAAAGCATGTCTCCCGGCGCCTTGGCGACATCGCGCTTGGCGAGGTGCTCGTGATACGCGCCGGCTTCGCCATCCCCTGCGACGGCATCGTGGTGGACGGCGAGGGCGTCGTCGACCGGTCGGCGCTCTTCGGCACCCCCGCCGGCGTGCACGCCATGCCCGGCCACGAAGTCTACGCCGGCTGCGCCGTGGCCGACGGCACCCTCTATGTCCGAGCGACGGCCCTCGGCTCCGCAACGCGCCTCAGCCGCATTGCCCGGCGCGTGAAGCCCCCGGTCTTTGGCGCAGACGCACCCGGCTGGCGCTTCCGCCGGCTGGCGGCACCCTTTGTCTTCTGCCTGACTGGCCTTGTCTGGATCTGCACGAGGAGCCTTGCCAGCGCCCTGACGGTCCTCGCGGTCGATCTGGCCTGCGTGCGCAGGCTCTCCGGCCCCTTGGCCGGACTGGCGGCTCTGCGCGAGGCCGCCAGCCACGGCATTGCCGTGCGCAGTGGCGGCTGCCTCGAGAAGCTGGGCGACATCGACACCGTGGTCTTCGACAAGACCGGCACTCTCACGGCGTCTGCGCCGTCGCTTGCCGAGGTTGTGGCTGCGCCCGGCTTCGACAGGGCGCAGCTGCTCCGCGACATGGCCTGCCTCGAGGAGCACTTTCCCCATCCTGTGGCCCGCGCCGTAGTCAAGGCCGCCGGCGACCTCGGTCTCGAGCATCCCGAGGAGCACGGCGAGGTGCAGTACATCGTCGCCCACGGCGTGCTCTCCCTCATGCACGGTCAGGAGGTCGTCGTCGGCAGCCGCCACTTTGTGGAGACCGACGAGGGCGTCGACCTCTCGCCCCTGGCGGAGGACATCGAACGCCAGACCGCCCTCGGCCGCCAGATCCTCTTCGTTGCCGTGGGCGGCCGTCTCGCCGGCATGCTTTCCATGGAGGATCCGCCGCGCCGGGAAGCCCGCGAAGTCATCCAGGCCCTGCGCCGGGCCGGCGTTGGCCGCATCCTCATGATCACGGGCGACGACGAGCGCACGGCCAGGCGCATGGCAGAGCGCCTCGGCATAGAGGAGTGGCGCTCCGAAGTCTCGCCTGAGGAGAAGAGCGCGATAGTCGGGGAACTCGTGCGCGAGGGCCGGCGCGTGCTCATGGTGGGCGACGGCATCAACGACGCGCCGGCGCTCTCGGCCTCCCACGTGGGCGTTGCCATGCAGGAAGGCGCCCAGCTCGCCCAGGGCGCTGCCGGCGTCGTGCTCTCCAGCGACTCCCTCAGGGGCCTCATTGCAGCCAAGCTGCTGGGAGGCCGGCTGCTCGAGCGCGTCAGGAGCAACCTTTTCGCCCTCCTGCTCCTCAACAGCGCCATTGCTGCCGGCGGCGCCGGAGGCCTTCTCTCGCCCGCCGTTGCAGGCTTCCTCAACAGCCTGGGCACGCTCGTCCTCTCGTTGCGCTCCCTTGGCAGGAATCTGACGGACAGGGACGTGATGTACGCCATGGAGTCGCAGCGCTTCAAGGGGGCGTCCAGCCAGGAACAGGCGCAGAGAGATTCCGTCCCAGCATAGGGCCGGACCGGGGCGCTGTCTGCAAGCCGGTTTGAGGCGGCGCGCGCTTTCGATCCGGCCGAAGCCGGTCTGGCGGTGGCCGGCCTGGCCGCAGAGGATGCCGGATGCGCCTTCAGGCGTCGCCAGTCCTTTTCTGCGGCCTGTCGCCGGAATCAGGCCTACATGGACTACAGTGCCCGGCGACGGTTCCAGGCGTGCCAGCCAAGGCCTGCGGCCATGGCAAGGCCAAGGGCTATGTGGGCGCGCTTGCCCCCGGCAAAGCCCGTGGCAATGCAGGCCGCAACGAGGCCGAGCAGGCCTGCGTTTGCGGGCTTCATGCCAAAGACAGCGGCCGGCCTGCGGCGTCTGGCAGGCTGCGCGGCGGCAGGATTTGCGGGCTGAACGGCAAGGGCGTCGCCGGCGGCTTCGGCTTCGGCGATGGCTTCTTCAACTGTCTGCATGGCGTGCTCCTTCGGCAGGCATGCACCTGCCTGCAATGGCCGCCGCGTCCTGGCGGCGGGCGGGGTGTTCACTCCTCTTTGGCACACATGTCGTCAAAAGGCAAAGGCAGACCCCCGTAGAATGCGGGTTTACGGATAAATAGTAGATGAAAACGGTTTTCTTTTTCTTGACTTCACCGGCCGAAGCGCTAAGCTTGCGAGGCAAGCAAGCAGAGGAGGCTTCTATGGAAAACGTCGTCAATCTTCGCAGCCTGGGCGTGGGCGAAGCCGGTCGCATCGCCTCCGTTGAGGTCGCCGGCGAGATGGGCCGCCGCATCCGCGACATGGGCCTTGTCCCCGGCACCCAGGTGAAGGTCGTCGGGCGCGCGCCCCTGCAGGACCCCATTGCCCTGCGCCTTTCCGGCGTCACCATCAGCCTGCGCGGCAGCGAGGCCGGCTACATCCGCATCGTGCGCTAGCTCTGTTCGGGCCGTTGGCGGCATGGACTGGCATTGAATTTTGAATTCGTTTCCATGTTGTGCGGACGGAGCCGTCGCTTCATCCTGCTTCTGTTGAACCTGACCGCGCCCCCGGCTTGCCGGGGGCGCGCATCCTTCCTCTTCCTTCTTCAGCCTTGAACGGCGTTCGCCAAGGGCCGCAGGGCCCTTTCGCCGCGCCTGTGAGGATACGCGACATGGATTTTATCGTAGTGCACGAGATAGAAGGTCTCTTCTCGGACGGCGAGACCGTCTGCCGAGGGCGCATGCGCTGTCGCAGCGGCAGGCGTCTCTCGATGGACGAGGCCGAGTTCCTGGCCAGCGCCATGGACGCCGTCGACGGCGTCCTCGGCGTGAGCGTGAACCCCCGCATCGGCAGCGTGCTCTTCTTCTACCGAGACAGGGCCGCACGCCTGGCAGCCCTGCGCCGGCTTTCGGCCGCAGGCAGGGAACTCGACGAGGGCCGCAGAACTCCGGGCTGGAGCCTCGACTGCCTTCCCTCATCGGGCGGAGTCGGCGGCGTTGCCTTCTCCCTCGCCCGCTTCTTCCTGCTCCGGAACTTTATGCCTCTGTGGTGGAGCGTCGGCATGGCCCTGCTGCACGCGGTCCCCTGTCTCTGGCACGGCGTGGCCGATCTGGCCAAGGGCAGGCTCTCTGTTTCCGTGCTGGACGCCTCGGCTGTGGCAACATGCCTGCTTCGTCGCGACTTCCGCACTGCCCGCACGCTGACCGTGCTCCTTTCTGCCGGCGGCGAGCTGGAGGAGTGGACGCGCCAGAAGGCCCTCGCCTCGCTGACCGAGAGCCTCAGCGTTGCGGCCGATGCCGTGTGGATTGTCGCTCCTGACGGCGCAGAGCGCGTTGTCCGTCTCAGCGACGTTCAGGAAGGCGACGTCGTCATCGTGCGTGCGGGGACAAGCATCCCTGTAGACGGCGTTGTGGCGTCGGGCGAGGCCGTCGTGAACCAGGCCTCCATGACGGGCGAGCCCATCGGCGTCAGCCGCGGACCCGGCGAGACCGTCTTCGCCGGCACTGTGGTCGAGGAGGGCGAGTTGCGCATCCGCACCGTCAAGGTGGCGGGCGAGACCAGACTCAGGCAGATAGCTGCCTTCATCGAAGCCTCGGAGACGCTCAAGGCCGGAGTCCAGGCCCGCTACGAGCGCATGGCCGACATGGCCGTGCCCTTCACCTTCGGCCTGGCTGGCCTCGTGTGGCTCTTCACTCGCAACCTCGTGCGCGCTTCGTCGGTTCTGCTCGTCGACTATTCCTGCGCCCTCAAGCTCACGACGCCGCTGGCCGTGCTCGCCGGCATGCGGGAAGGCGCCCAGAACGGCGTCGTCGTCAAGGGCGGTCGCTTCTTCGAGGCCCTGCGCGACGTGGACACCGTGGTCTGCGACAAGACCGGCACCCTCACGAACGCCGAGCCCCGCGTGGCGGAGATTGTTGCCGTGGACGGCTTCGAGCCCGGCGACGTGCTGCGCGCCATGGCCTGTCTTGAGGAGCATTTTCCCCATCCCGTGGCCCGCGCCGTCGTGCGCGCCGCCGAGGAACGCGGACTCGGCCATCCCGAGGAGCACGGCGAGGTCCAGTACGTCGTTGCCCACGGCGTGGCCTCCCTGCTGCACGGCAAGAAGGTCGTGGTGGGCTCGCGCCACTATCTGGAATGCGATGAAGGGGTGGATCTCTCCCAGCTGGACGCCGCTGTCGAGACCCAGATTGCCCTCGGCCGATCCCTGCTCTACGTTGCCGTCGGCGGCCGGGCCGCAGGCCTTCTCGCCATCGAGGATCCGCCTCGCCCCGAGGCTCCGCAGGTGGTCCAGGCCCTCAAGGACATCGGCGTCTCCCGCATCGTCATGATGACGGGCGACGACGAGCGCACGGCCAAGGCCGTGGCGGAGCGCCTCGGCATTGCCGAATACCGGGCCCAGGTTCTCCCCAAGGACAAGGCCGACGTGGTGGCCGGCCTCGAAGCAGAGGGGCGCTGCGTGCTCATGGTTGGCGACGGCGTCAACGATGCTCCCGCGCTTTCCGCATCTTCGGTCGGCGTTGCCATGTGCGACGGCACGGACCTCGCCCGGGGCGTCGCCAACGTCCTGCTCACCCGTCCCAGCCTCGACGGCCTCGTCACGGCCAAGCTTCTGGGCACGCGCGTGATGGCCCGCATCCATTCCAACTTCGTCTGCACCATGCTCTTCAACAGCCTCTTTCTCGCCGGCGGCGTCTTCCAGCTGCTCTCGCCCTCCGCGTCGGCCTTCCTGCACAACATGACGACCGTGGCCCTGGCCGCTAGAGCCATGCGCAGGACCCTCCGCCCCGGCGAAGCTGGGACTGCCCAAGCCTAGGAGTCTTCATGTCCAGCCTCTCCGCCTCAGCCGATATGCTGGCCTTCGCCAGCCACGTCAAAAGCTTCGTGCCAGGGCGCGTGCGCGTGCGCCATCCTGCCCTTCGCCATCGCGAGGTGGCCGAGGAGAGCCGGCGCATGCTCATGTCCCGTCCTGGCGTGAAGGACGTCGAAGTCAACCTTCTGGCCGGCTCCGCGCTCATTCGCTACGATCCCGTCGCCGTTTCCAGAGATGAACTCGTTGCCCGCGGCATTGAATGGTGCCGCTGGCTCGACACCCGTGCCTGAAGTCCGGCGCCTGACGCGGCAGTCTGAACTTCGCCTGCATCTTCCAGGCAAAGCGCAGCAGATCCTCATCCTCTCCTTGCACGAATGCCTCCGGAGCTTCCTTCCGGAGGCATTCGTGTTTTTCGTGCATAGCTAGCGATCTTGAACCGGTACAGGGCGCGCACCACTCCCTTTCGGATTTTACCTCGAGATGGTACAAGACAGCATCGGTTTCGCGTCCGGCCGTCTGCCGGAAAAGCAAGGCGCGGACGTTGAGGCCGCGCGGAAGGAGGAAGACAGTGTTCACCCATGCGACATCTGCGGACAGCTCCTGCATCCGTCTCCGCGTGCAGGTGCTCGCGTGCCGGGGGTATTCCTTCAAGAGCTTGAACATCGTCCGCGTCATCGGCATTCTTCCCCGCCAGAGCCTGGAGGATCTGTCGCGTTGCATCGAGTCCGCGTTCGATCGGGAGATGGACTTCCACCTGTGGGAGTTCTACTTCGGAGCGAAGCGCCCCTACGACCGGAATGCGATGCGCTTTGGTGGCAGCGACTTCGGAGACTACGACCCCATCGACGGAACGCTCCCCGGGGCCGATGTGAGGCTGGAGCAGCTCGGACTCAGGCCGAGGAAGGTGTTCCACTACCTCTACGACTTCGGGGACGACTGGTGGCACAAGATCAGCGTTGCCAAGCTGAATGCGCCTGTAGTGGAGGGCCGCTACTATCCCCGCATCGTGGAGAGCTTCGGCAAAAGTCCCAAGCAGTATTTCTACGGCAGGGAGGGCGAAAGCCAGTTCGTCGGGGACGGCGACGAGGAAGACTGGTAGGACGACGAGGCTGAGGACAGCCAGGACGACGAGGCCAGGCAGCTGCCGGACCCGCTCCGGACATCCTGCCGGAACATTCCTGGAACGCAGGGACAGGGACGAAAGATGGCCAAGAAGAGCGTCCCTCGGTCGAGGCGAAGAAAAGAAGTCCAGCGTAGGTGCTGCCTCCCGCAACGCTGGCAGCGCTGGACGCCATGCTCAGCGATGTCTACGTGCGCACGAGCGGAGGTGTCTCGAGGCTGTGCACCGGCCTCCCTGGCGTCTGTCAAGGCGGGGGGAAGCGCCTGCTCGCAGGACTTGACCCGTTTGGCATGCAGGACGCCGAAATGGGGGGGCTTGCATCGGCGGTCGGCGGTGGAGCTTGTGCTGAAGAACACGCTGTGCGCCTTCAAGAGCCAGCCCCTGCCAGCGCTGGAGGAGCGCCTTCGCGAGGCGGCCCTGCAAAGCCTTGGCGTGCGGGGGCGCCCCGGCATTGCCGTCAGCGCCGTCTGCGGCTGGTGTGCAGAGCACCTGCCAGAACAAAGGGCGACGCCCTTCAAGGGCAACGACTGGGATGCGCTGGCCAGGAAGATTGACGGGCAGGCCACGGCCAAGGCGGAGCCGGCCTTTGCCAAAGCCTAGCGCATGCTTCGCGAACTGACGGCCCGCTTTCCAAAGGCGGCCGGCATCCGGCTTGCCTTTTCCGGCCTGCCCAATGCCGTCTGCGGGCTGCCCTCTTTCGTGCCGGAAGACAATGCCCAGGGACAGGCTTCTTCGCACAGGAGTACCGCGTCTGCCAGAATCTGCTGGAGTCCTGCGTGGATCTGCGCGCGAACTTTGCCGACATGCTCCACGGCGAAGGGAGAAGGCTGTCTGGAAGCTTGTCGAGCCCTTGGCGAACATGGACGTGATCATGCCGGACGAGTTCTTTGCCTGATTCCACAGGGCTGTGGAAGAGGACGCGCTCCTGATGCTGAAGGAGTTGCTGGAGTGCTTCGAGCAGCCGGGCAAAAGCTTCGCTGTCTTCATCTCCTGCTGGAACCGGTTGGGCGTGATGCTGCGCGGCGACGACGTGTCGAAGGTGGAGATAATCGGCGTCTACCGGCGCAGGCTCAAGCTGGTCTGCGACGAAATCGAGCAGCGGCGCGTCGTGCCGGAAGGCTCTTGGCAGGGGGCGGAGAGGGCTTTTCAGCATCCCGGGGCAGGGAAGCGTTTTTGACCGGCACCCTCTTTTCTATTAATAGATGCGCTTGCACGCCCTGCGTCCTTCCGGGGGCCGGAGGCGCGCAATCCTCATCATACCGAAGGGAGTTCCTGCCGTGTCTACCATCCGCAGCCTTTCCCGCTTCTTTGCCCTCATGGCTCTGCTCTGCCTGTCCGCCTGCCTGGCGGGCTGCGCCCTGCCGGGCCTCGGCTCTGACAAGCCCCAGCGCACGCCTGGCCTCTCGCCTGGCCCCTGCGTTGTCCTCGTTCTGCCCAACACCGGCAACTTCGCCCCCATTTCCAAGAAGATCGAGACCGGCGCCCAGCTGGCCAAATCGAGCTTCAGCAGGAACGGCGCCACGGTTCACGTCAAAGTTATCTATACCCAGCCCGGCTGGGTGGAGCAGGTGCGGGCCCTGCCCAAGGAATTCGCCGTGGTCGGCGGCTTCCTGCAGCCCGACGTGTTCAAGCAGGCCCTCTCCTCGGGTCTGACCCGCGAGCGCAACGTCTTTGCCTTCCTCGGCAAGCTTCCCGCCGGCACGGAAGGCGTCGATGCCTGGCGCTTCTTCGCAAGCGCCGAAGACCAGGCCGACGCCGTGGTCAGACTGCTGGCCGACGACCTCGGCTGCCGAAGCGTCGGCGCCCTGTATCCCAACGACAAGTTCAGTCTGCGCATGACGGGTCTTCTGGAAGAGAAGCTCGCCGGCAAGGGCATCGTGCTCGCGCGCTCCGCCTACAGCGGCCAGGCCGACGGGGCGGCCAAGCTCCTCGTGGGCTCGGGCGGCGACATCGAAGCCGTCTTCCTGCCGGATTCCTGGAAGCAGATCGACATGCTCAAGCGCTCCCTCGCCAATGCCGGCGCCCCGAGCGCCTACATGGTCGGCACCATGATCTGGAACGGCTTCCTCAACGCCCGGCCCCTCGCCAGCGCGGCCAGCTATCCCTTGGCTGTGTTCCCGAGCAGCTTCTCCCGCTCCGTGGCGCCCGCGCCCTTTAACAGCGGAAGCTACGACGCCTGGCACGCGCTCGGCTACGACTTCGTGCGCTTTGCCTGCCGTCTGAACTTCGAGCGCTCCTATCCTGCGGCCACGGCCAACAAGTACATTTCTGGAGCAGCCAGAATGAACTACGCCCAGGCGCCCATCTCCTACGACGCCGCCGGTCGCGCCCACCAGAAGCTCTTCATGCTCCAGCCCGGCACCCAGGGCGCCGTGCTCGTCAACCAGGCCTCCTTGAAGGCCAAGCGCGACGCGATCAAGCTCAACCCCAAGGCGGTTCCGCCAGCGCCGGTCGAGCCTGCGCCCGCAAGCCAGCCTGCCGCGCCTGCGGCGGTACCTGCGCCC